>LSQX01045768.1_pt2 | contig 13229 bp, 12 predicted proteins | sample 654561 | NCBI WGS metagenome assembly LSQX01 (sample SAMN04489861, study PRJNA283612) | anaerobic digester metagenome | isolation source: 4 biogas reactors fed with cattle manure at either 37C or 55C with and... | place: Denmark: Kongens Lyngby | collected 2014 | reverse complement strand
GTTCCCCGGAGCCCCCGAGCGAGCCAAGCTTGTTCTTACTGGCGGTCGTTCGCGCCGCCAGAGAACACCCGGTGGGCAACGGTCCCGAGGGGGAACATCCTTCGGATACAAGAACGCCGATCAGTCTACAAAGAGCGAGGATAACACTGCAACCGGTTAAGGGAGAGGGGAATCACCGTGACAACCAAACCAGCGGCACCAACGCCGGGGAACGGTCGTCTGAGACCCCGGTCCTATACAGCTATACTCAGCTTGGCGATAGCTGCGGCTGTGCTTTTGGCCAGCGGCAGCCTGTGGCCGTTTGTTTATCATGAAGCGCGGCAGTTGGCCCGCTGGCGCCTGGAGCGGCAGTTAACCCACTGGCCCAGCCTGGAAAGCGATCATTTTGTAGTCAAATACCAGCCGGAAGACGAAAAGATAGCCCCGCTAGTGCTTAGCGCGGCCGAGCAGGCGTATAGCATTATCACCCAGGAAGCCGACTTTATCCCGCCGCACAAGACATTAGTAGCGGTTTATCCCTCCACCCATGAGCTCAATGCCGTGTTTGGCTGGTCGCCCCAAGAAAGCGCTCTGGGCGTGTACTGGGGCGGGGCCATTCGAGTGCTGTCGCCCACAGCCTGGATCGGTGATGTTGATAACGAGCAGCTTGGCCAAATCTTCTGGGCCTGCGGTCCCATGGTCCACGAATTTACCCACCTGATCCTAGACTACAAAACTGCCGGCAACTACCCCCGTTGGTTCAGCGAAGGCTTGGCCCAATATATGGAACTAAAACATTGCGGTGCCGCAATTAGCGTCAGCTCTGAGCTGTGCCTGTCACGGCTCTATTCCATCAATGAGCTGGAGAAGTTCAGCCAACTGGACGACGAACTGCTGGCTTACGAACAGTCGCTGTCGCTGGTGGAATTCTTGGTTCACGTAGGCGGCCCGGATGTTATCAGTAAAATTGTCAAGGGCTTAGCTCAAGGCCTAACTTTTAGCCGGTCTTTGCAGGCAGCGGGAATGCCCTCCCTTACCGCCTTGGAAGAAGGGTGGCTAGATTGGATAAAGTAGCCGGCAGGAATTTAACCCCTGAAAGCAGAAGGTTAACAATATCGAGGTGAACTTTATGGCCGAAAAAATACTGGTGGTTGATGATGAAGAGCCCATCGCTGATATCCTGGAGTTTAACCTGAACAAAGACGGTTACCAAGTTGAAGTGGCCTTCGACGGTGAGCAAGCGTTGGCCAAAGCCCACAGCTTTCAGCCGGACTTGGTTATTTTAGACATTATGCTGCCCAAACTGGACGGCTGGCAGGTGTGCCAGCGTTTGCGGCAAGAGTCCACGGTGCCTATTATTATGCTTACAGCCAAAGACGAAGAAACCGACAAAGTACTGGGTCTGGAACTGGGCGCCGACGACTATGTAACCAAACCTTTCAGTCCGCGTGAACTGCTGGCTCGAGTTCGGGCTTTGCTCCGGCGGGTTCAGTCTTACCGGGATTTAGAAGAACAGGCGGAGCAAATCACCTTCGGCGATCTGGTGATGGATCTGGAAAGCTACCAGGTAACCAAGCGGGGGCAAGTAATTGAGCTGACAGTACGAGAATTTGAGCTGCTCAAGTTTCTGGCCCTGTCCCCGGGACGGGTGTTTTCCCGGGAGACCTTGCTGGAGAGAGTATGGGGATACGATTTCTACGGCGATATTCGAACCGTGGATGTTACCGTTCGGCGGTTGCGGGAAAAGATTGAGGACGACCCTGGCAACCCCACCTTGGTACTGACCAGACGGGGTGTCGGCTACTTGTTTAGGGGGCAATAGGTTGAGAAGCATCCAGGGGAAAATGGTTATTTTGTATATTCTCCTGGTTTTGGTGGCCATGGAGATTATCGGTGTCCAGCTAGTGCAGCGGCTGCAGAATTACTATGACCAAAACTTCCGCACCACCTTGGAGACCCAGGCCAACCTGTTGGCTGGCTTTGCCGCTCGCTATTTTGCCGGTGAGCAGAGCGAAGCCTATTTAGGCGATTTAGTGGACGACTTTCGCCTGCAAACCGGAGCCCAGATCACAGTGGTGGACGCCGGCGGCATGCTGCTGGCGGCCAGCGGCAGCCAGCGCGAACAACTGGGAAAGCGTCTGCTTGAGCCACATATTATCCGAGCTTTAAGCGGTGTTCCCACAGCCGAGGTGCGGCGGGAAACCGAACAACGGGCTCGGACTTTGTATTTGGCCGTTCCGGTCAAGCGGGGAAGTGAAGTAGTGGGAGCCGTAGGGCTCAGTTCTTCCCTGGATGAAGTGGATCGCACCTTAAGCGAGATTAAAGGGATTTTTCTCAAGGCCACGGCCACGGCTTTGGCAGCCACGGCGGCCTTGGGTTTTGCTTTAGCCCGTACCATTACCAGGCCGATCCAAGAAGTTACCAACCAAGCTGAGGCCATTGCCGGCGGTGATTTTGGCGAGCCGGTGACAGTATATTCCCAGGATGAAGTCGGTCAACTGGCAGCAATGTTCAACTATCTGCGTGAGCGCCTGCAGGAGAACTTGAGCGCTCTGTCCCAGGAGAAAGAAAAAGTGGAAGCGGTACTGGCTAACCTCAGCGACGGAGTGGTGGCTCTTGATCCAGCCGGTAAGATCGCCCTTATCAACCCGGCTGCCCTGCGCCTGCTCCAGTCCACGCAACAGGCCGACCAGATGGTGGGCCGGCCCTGGACTGAAGCTTTTTCCGAGCTAGACTTTAAACCGGGCCTGGAGCAAGCCGCCGCAAAAAACACCATTATCCAGTTGGAAGACGAGTACAAGCGTGAGCGCATCCTGCGGGTTCATGTGGCTCCGTTTAGCACTGATATAGTAGAGCCCGGTCTGATCATCACTCTGCAGGACATCACCGACGAGCAGCGGCTGGAGTCTATGCGGCGCGATTTTGTCGCTAATGTGTCCCATGAGCTGCGAACGCCGTTAACCACGGTAAAAAGCTATGTGGAGACGGTGTTAGACGAGGAAGAAACCCTGGAGCCAAAACTCAGACGTCGTTTTCTCACCGTGGTCAACGAGGAAGTGGATCGCATGACCCGGCTGGTGCGCGACCTGTTGCAGCTGGCGCAGCTGGACGCTGGACAAGCCCAGATCAACAGACAAATAGTCTATTTACCCGACCTGGCCCAGAAAGTGATGGATCGCTTTCGGGTTCAGACCCAGCGCGGCCAGATAGCCATTGAGTTTCATGCTGCCCAGGCAGTGCCGCCGGTGTCTGCCGATCGGGACCGCTTAGATCAAGTCTTGGCTAATCTAATCAGCAACGCCGTCAAGTTTACCCCACCCGGAGGCCGGATCCAAGTATCGGTGACAGCCGCGGCTGACGCTATGGTTAAGACCACTATTTGTGATAGCGGCACCGGTATTCCGGCTGAAGATCAGCCGCGCATCTTCGAGCGTTTCTACCGGGTGGACAAAGCGCGTTCGCGCTCCTTAGGCGGGACGGGCTTAGGTTTATCCATCGCTCAGCAGATTATCGAGGCCCACGGCGGCCGGATCCAGTTGGCCAGCGTGGTGGGTGAGGGAACCACAGTCAGTTTCATTTTACCAGCTGCTTCCCACCCTGTGGGTGGGAAGGGAGCCGAAAGCAGGGATCAAGATGGTGCTTGAGCGGCTCAAAACAATACTGCTGATAATCCTGGTAGCGGTCAGTATTCTTCTGAGTCTGCTTATTTGGGAAGGGTTGCTGCCGCCCACAACGCCCACCGTCAGCCCGCCGCCGGGGGGGACTTTCTGGGGACCCAGTGCCGATCCGCTAGACTTGATAATGCCGGTACGCATTATCGTCCATCGGGATCAAGATCAACATTTTGTCTTGTATCCCGATGGAGCCCTGTTCCAGCGCACTTGGCAACCGGTGCTGGATGTATTGCAGGAGCTAGGTGGCCGCAGCGGCGAATTCCAACTGGAGCCGGCAGACCTGCTAAAGTGGCGGCAGGCGCAAGCAGAACCCAGTCTCGAACTCATCTTCGATTGGCCCGCTGACGGAGAGTTGTGGAGCCAGCTTTTGGGCTATAGTCAGGCGCTCACTTTTAACCGACCGATTAAGAGAATGCTGCTGCAGCTACAGCCGGAACCGGCCCTGTTGCTGGCCTCCGCCACAGGCGACACTGTTATGCGTCTTGCGCTCAACAGCGACAGCGAACGCTGGCCGGCGCTGTGGGAGCGGCTGGCGGCAGATGATCTTCCTGAGTATGAACAGCTTACCGGGGCCGAAGCCCCGTTTGGGCTCTATCTGCCCGTGCAGGACCTTTCTTATCCGGTACTGCGAGTGGAAGGGGAACGAATGGAGCCGTCAGTGGTGGCCGGCAGCTTTTTTGCCGATCTTTCCCTTACCCGCTGCATCAACGAACGAGACGGGGCTACCATCTACACTGACGGCCGCCGGGGCCTCAGGGTGTGGCCGGCCGGCCGGGTGGAATACAATGCACCGGAACTGTTACCGGGGGTACTGCTGCCCCAGGATCAAACCCTAAGCCGGGCCGTCCGGTTTGTGACCCAGCATGGGGGCTGGTCCGATAATATGCGGCTGGCTCGATTAGAGGAAGCGGCTCTGGGTAGCGCCGGGGTCTTTTACCGCTTAGCGTTCCGCCGGTATGAATATGGTTTGCCTGTTTCCGGTTTTCAGGTGGAACTGGACCTGAGCGGTCGCGGGGTGGCAGCTTACCGACGAGAGATAGCAGTACCTGTGCGTCATGGCAGTTTGATCCGTCTGTCCGCCGCCGAGTTAAAGGGCCGCCTGGAGTCCTTGGCGGCGGAGAACCAACCGGTAACAGACGTGTATCCGGGCTATGTGCTGGAACAAGACCGGGATGTGTCCCGACGGCTGCGTCCGGTTTGGCTGCTGGAGAGGCCGGATGGGCCGGTACAAGTGTTGGACCTGTTCCCTGGAGGTGAGGGCAAGTGAACTGGCGGCGAGCCAAGAATCTACTCTTGATTTCTTTTCTGCTGCTGGATTTGATGCTCGCCTGGCTGTATGTAGGGCTGAGAGCCGAAACCAGGGGCCATGCAGCCGGGGTCGGAGTAGAGCCGGAGATTCTGGCGCAACTGGCCGACAACAACATCACCCTATCCACTGAACTGCCCCGGGGCACTCCAGAGCTGGCTGTACTTAAAGTGGGCCTTAAGCGGCAGAATCCGTATCCGTTGGCCTTGACCTTTTTCGGTTCCCTGGAGGAGGTAAAAATGGTTCGCTTGGACGATCCGCTGCTTATGGCTGCCTTTAGCCGCGGCAGGGAAGAACTGTTGTTTTACAGCAGCGGCGTTACGGTTTATACCTGCCCAGGTCCGGCCGACCCGGCCGGCAGCAGCCAAAGCAAGGCCGAAGCCGAACAGCGGGCCCGTGAGTTTCTGGCTAAACACGGTGGGCTCGACGAACTGCAGCTGCTGCGGTCCGTGCCTTACCGGCGCCAGGGAACTTTTTTGGTGGAGTTTACCCAGAGTTGGCAGGGACGCCCGCTGGTGGGGGCCAGCGGAGCGGTGTTGGTGGTTACTCCAGCCGGGGTGGAAAACTGCTGGCGCCGCTATCTAACGGTCTTCGGCGAAAGCGGCATCAGACGCAGCGTGATCCCGGCTGAGGCGGCTTTGCTGGCCTTGGCCCTGGAGCGTTCCCGACCCCAGGCCACTCCGCTGACCGTGAAGGAGATAACGTTGGGCTACTATAACAAGATTTACAATGCCGACGAATGGGAAGCGGCTCCGGTGTGGCGCATCTGGACCGGAGGTGATACTTACTTTTATATCAACGCTTTTACCGGCGAGCTGGAGGCTTTGTAAGTTGTAGTCAAAGAGCGAAATCGTTAACTAAATGGCAAAGAATGTGGGCGAAGGCCGCTTATCGGGGAAGTTAGAATTGTATCGGAGTTGCACCGGGTGCTAGATTAGCAGCATAATTATTCTAAGCGGTTCTATATTTCTAGCTTTGGCGATAAAATACGACCTAATTCACCGTCATATTAGCCGGTAACTTACGGAAAACCGGCCTGATAGAGTTAAAACCTATTCGGAAGGTTATCTTTTTTACAGAGATAAAGATAATTGTTTGATTGCCTTGTTTCCTTTATGTTATAATGTTAACCGGGTTCATTTACCTTGTTGCTCAGGAAATCAACATACGGAAGAGGTGGTGATGTTTTTGGCAATTGAAGCCCTGCGCGCCGTGCGGGAGACCGAGGTCAGCGCCGTGGAGCTGAGGCGCAGCACTCGGGCTGAAGCCCGTAAAATAAGAGAGCGGGCCGAAGCCGAGGGCGAAGCCATTGTGGCCAAAGCGGTAGCAGAAGCCCGCCGGGAGGCCGCGGAATTGCTGGCACGGGCGGAGGCGGAAGCTGCTGAGGAAGCCAAACCTATCCACCAGGAGGCGGAAGCAGTCAGTGCCCGTATAGGGGAGGAGGCTAAGCAGCGACTACCGGAAGCAGTAGCGCTCATAGTGGAGAGGATTGTGAAAGCCAATGGCCGTAGCTAGTATGAAGAAGGTCTTTCTGGTGGCTCATCGCGATGAACGGGATGCGGTTACAGAGGTCTTGCAGCGGCTGGGCGTACTGCAGGTGGAAGACATCCTCAGCTTAACAGAGGTTGAGGAGGCCGGCTTGGTCGAGCGCGACGAACCAGGGGCCAAAGCCGGTGAGATTGACGCCCAGTTGGCAGAACTACGATTTAGCCTTGATTTTATTCAGCGGATCGCTCCGGAAAAGACCACGTTTATTCAACAGTTTGCCGGTACCAAAGTGTTCTTAAAGGAACAGGAATTTAATCATTATTTACAAAACAAAGCAGAAGTAGCCTTAACTGAGCAGGCCCTGCGGGCTGCCGATGAAGAGCTGAACCGGATTCGAAACCAAGAAACGGCCAAGAATAACCTCTTGGCAGCTTTAGAACCGTACTTGACCTTAGATGTACCGCTGGAGGAGCTGGCCGACGGCTCCGATGTGGCTATCGAGGTGGGGGTTCTCCCGTTGGGGAGTTTAGACGCTCTGGGAGCGGAATTAAAAGAAGCGTCCCCCGGCCTGTACCTCAAAGAGCTGGGGCGCGGGCGGGAAGAAGCCTATGTGTTTATCCTTTATGCCCAGATGGACCGAGAACAAGTACAGGACATATTAAGACAGCATTCATTTAGCCGAGCAACTTTTCCCTCTCTAGAGGGGACTCCGGCTGAAGTAAAAGCCCAGACAGAACAAGAGCTGAATATTCTGGCCACGCGTCAAGACGAAGTGTTGGCTGAGGCGGGGAAATATGTTGATAACCGCTTGCTGCTCAAGACAGCTTACGATGAGTTGGCCCTGCAGCGCTCTCAACTGGAGCTGGCGCTTCGCTTTGGTCGTACCGATGAAACTTTTGCCTTAACCGGCTGGATACCGGCCAAAGAACTGCCCCGGTTGGAGAAAGCCGTGGGTAAAGCCAGTCCCAGCGCTTATCTTGCTGTTCAGGATCCCGAACAAGAAGACAATCCGCCGGTGGTACTTGAGAATACCCGTACCGTGTGGCCGTTCGAGGTTATCACGGAACTGTTTGGCTTGCCAAAGCCAGGTGGCATCGATCCGACTCCGTACCTCGCACCGTTTTATTTCCTTTTCTTCGGCATGATGTACGGCGATGCAGCCTATGGTCTTATCTTGGCAGGCCTTTGTTGTTATATCATGAAAAAGATTCGGATGGCGGGAATGGCCAAGAAGCTGTTTACCCTGCTCACCTTATGCGGGTTTTCAGCTGTTTTGTTTGGCATTATTACCGGCAGCTACTTCGGCAGTCTGCCCATTCCGCCTATTTGGTTCAGCCCCTTAGACGACCCACTCAAAATGCTGGTGGTGTCCATGGCTGTCGGCCTAGTGCACATTTATACCGGCATGATTATTAATATGGTAGACCAGATCAAGAGTGGACATGTTCTGGACGGGCTGCTGGATCAAGGTTTATGGCTGGTATTTATCAGCGGACTGGTCCTGCTGCTGGTGGGAACCCAACTGCCGGCCCTGGGACAAGCGGCCAAGATCCTATCGATAGCAGGTGCTGTCGGTCTGATCCTGACCCAAGGGCGGGCCAATAAGAACATCATCAAACGACTGTTGTCCGGGATACTTAGCTTGTACGACGTGAGCGGCTACTTGTCCGACGTGCTCTCGTATTCACGTCTGCTGGCTCTGGGCCTGGGTACGACTGTTATTGGTCTGGTGATAAATAACATGGTGGTTATGTCGGCTCAAAGTGGGATTGTTGGCATTGCGCTGGCGGCGTTGATTTTTGTCGCCGGGCATGGCTTTAATCTGATTATCAACGTTTTGGGCGCTTACGTTCACGCTAGCCGTCTGCAGTACGTGGAGTTTTTCACCAAGTTTTATGACAGCGGCGGCAGAATGTTCACGCCCTTTAGAATCACTACCAAGTATATTGATCTTGAACTGGAAGAAAGGGAGGCTTAAAGGTAAATGGAAGGTATTGTCTTAGCTCTGTTAGGGGCGGCTCTGGCAGTGGCGCTCCCAGGTGTGGGTTCTGCGATCGGTGTCGGTTTAGTTGGTGAAGCCTCGACCGGATTGGTGACGGAACAGCCGGAGCGGTTCGGTCAGACCCTACTTCTCCAAGCTATTCCCGGTACCCAGGGCATTTACGGTTTGCTGTCGGGGTTCCTAATTATGATCAGGCTCAATGTTTTTGGCGGGCAAATGGTCGCTGTTACCGTGTCCCAAGGTCTGCAATTATTCATGGCGGCGTTGCCCATAGCTATTGTGGGTTTCCTGTCCGCTATTGCCCAGGGGAAAACCGCTGCCGCCGGCGTCAGCCTGGTTGCGAAGCGGCAAGAGGCCCTGGGTCAGGCAGTTACCTATGCGGCCATGGTGGAAACCTACGCTGTACTAGCCTTGCTGGCCACACTCCTTCTGGTTAGAGGGGTGGCGATCTAATGGCCGGTGTGGAAGCACTGAAAGAGCGCATCCGCCAGCGGGCCGAAGACGAAGCTAAGGCTCTAACAGCCGAAGCCGAAAAGCAAGCCGACGAGATTGTGGCCCAGGCCAAGGCTAAAGCCGATCGGGAACGGGAGGCTATTTTGGCTCAAGCCGAACAAGATGCCGGCGAAAGAAAAAGGCGAATTCTGGCCATGGCCGCCATGGAGGCCCGGCGCCAGGAACTAAGAACCAAGGAAGAAATTATAAATAACGCTTTTTCTTTGGCGCTGCAGCAGCTCCGTGAGCTTCCAGCAGACGAGTACCAGCAGCTCCTTGGGCCGATTATGATTGACGCGGTGGAAACCGGAACCGAACAGGTGGTAGTGGCGCCCCATGATAAAGAGCGCCTTGGGCCGAGCTTTATCGCCGCCGTCAACAAGGAACTTAAGGCTCGGGGCCTGGAGGGGAAGTTGGAGCTTTCGCCTGAGACCCGACCGCTGGAAGGAGGCTTTGTCCTCATCGCCGGCGGAGTGGAGAACAATAATTCATTTGAACTGATTCTTAAGCTGAGCAGGGATGAACTAGAGCAGGAAGTTGCTGCCGTCCTTTTTCCTGCCAGCTGAATTTAGCCGGCCGGGAAAGGAGGCAGGGTTGTGAAAGGCAAGAGAACAGATTACGCGCATTCGGTAACCAGGGTTCGAGCGTTAGAAACAGGGCTGCTGGATAAGGGCAAAATCGAGCGGATGGCTGAGGCCAAGAATGCCACCGAAGCGCTGAAAATACTAGGAGAGACTGCCTACGGAGCGCAAGTATCGCGCCTTGGCAGTGCACACGAATACGAGACTATCCTCCGCGAGGAAATCGCCTCGGTGCGAGAGCTGTTCTGGAAGATATCGCCTCATCCCGAGATAACGGATCTGTTTTTCCTTAAGTATGACGTGTTAAACCTTAAGATTCTTATCAAAGGCAAACACTTACAGCAGGAAGTTGACGATATTTTAGTTGCCTCGGGAACAATTGCCCCGGAAAAATTGGCGGCTATGGTAGCCGAGGGCCGATTTAAGGAGCTACCGCCTGAGATCGCCCAAGCGGCTGAGAAAGCGCAAGCTATGTTGGCCGAAACAGCTGATCCCCAGCTGGTGGACACTATCTTAGACAAAGCTCATTATTGTTACTTGAGTCGTTTTCTAACCGAAAGCGGAGAAGCCTTTCTCCGGGAACTGGTAGCTTTGCAGGCCGACCTGACCAACATTAAAAGCTTTGTCCGGGTTCGGCACGTGACTGCAGCCGACGGTCTTAAGGCCCGGGAACTGATGCGTAAAGTATTCATTCCGGGCGGAAAGCTGGATCTGGATTTCTTCCTAACCCAACTGGACGAACCACTCCCCACCTTTGCCGATCGCTTTGCCCGTGACCCTTGGGGCACGGTGGTGGCCGACGGGATAGCGTCCTGGGAACGGGAAGGCAGCTTGACCACGTACGAAAAACTGGCTGACAATTATCTTATCAGTTACGTGAAAAAAGCCGGCCTGATTTCTTTTGGTCCCGAGCCGTTGGTAGCTTATCTCTGGGCCAAGGAGAACGAGATCAAACTTATCCGCATTGTGATGGTGGGCAAGATCAACGGCCTTCCGGCGGACGACATAAAGGAAAGGCTGCGTGATGTCTATGCCTAAAATAGCTGTTATCGGTGACCACGATTCCATTCTCGGGTTCAAAGCCGTAGGCGTAACTGCCTTCCCCGTAACCGAACCGGAACAAACCAAGGCGGTACTCAAATCCTTGGTCGGGGACGAAACGTATCAAGTGGTGTTTATCACCGAACAGGCGGCGGCAGCAGCCAAAGAAACAGTGGATGACTTGCGAAAACGAATGACTCCCATCCTGGTGCCGATCCCAAGCAGCCAAGGCAGTTTGGGACTGGGGATGGAGCAAATCAGGCGCAATGTGGAAAAAGCTGTCGGCGCGGATATCTTATTTGGGAAAGAGGGTAGGTAAGTTTGGGCGTTGGCAGGATAATTAAGGTCTCCGGCCCGTTGGTGGTAGCTGAAGGCATGCAGGAATCCAAGATGTACGACGTGGTGCGCGTCTCCGATGAGCGCCTCATCGGGGAAATTATCGAACTGCATGGTGACAAAGCTTCCATCCAGGTGTACGAGGAAACCGGCGGCATCGGCCCGGGAGAGCCGGTCTACCTTACCGGAGCACCCCTTTCAGTAGAGCTTGGACCGGGCCTTATCGAGTCCATTTACGACGGCATTCAACGGCCGCTGGACGTAATTGAAGCCCAGGTGGGCAACTACATTACCCGCGGCGTGGAAGCAAATGCTTTGGATCGGGAGAAGAAATGGGATTTTGTGCCCAAGGTTAAAGTCGGCGATCAAGTTACTACCGGCGATATTCTGGGCACAGTGCAAGAGACCACGCCGGTGGAGCACCGGGTTATGGTGCCGGTGGGCGTGGAGGGCGAAGTGGTGGAGATCTATGCCGGCCCGGCTACAGTTGTCGACATCATTGCCAAGATCAAAACCCAAGGCGGCCTCCAAGAAGTGACCATGATGCAAAAATGGCCGGTGCGTCACGGGCGCCCGTACGTGGCCAAGCTACCGCCGGAAGAGATTATGACCACGGGACAGCGGGTCATCGACATGTTCTTCCCTGTGGCCAAAGGCGGTACCGCTTGTATTCCGGGGCCGTTCGGCAGCGGTAAGACGGTAGTGCAGCACCAATTGGCCAAATGGGCCGATGCCGAAATCGTGGTCTATATCGGCTGTGGTGAGCGCGGTAACGAGATGACTGACGTGCTGCTGGAGTTCCCGCAGCTGGAGGACCCCAAGAGCGGCGAACCGTTGATGAAGCGCACGGTGCTCATTGCCAATACCTCCAACATGCCGGTGGCAGCTCGCGAAGCATCGGTCTATACCGGTATCACCATCGCCGAGTATTTCCGTGACATGGGTTACAGCGTGGCCCTCATGGCCGATTCCACCTCTCGTTGGGCTGAGGCCCTGCGCGAGATGTCCGGTCGGCTGGAGGAGATGCCCGGTGAAGAAGGGTATCCGGCCTATCTGGGTTCACGGTTGGCGGAATTCTACGAGCGGGCCGGCCGGGTCACCTGTCTGGGTTCGGAGCAGCGGGTCGGCGCTTTAACCGCTGTGGGTGCGGTTTCGCCTCCTGGCGGTGACCTGTCCGAGCCGGTAACCCAGGGTACTTTGCGTATTGTTAAGGTTTTCTGGAGCTTGGATGCTCCACTGGCCTATGCTCGTCACTTCCCAGCCATTCACTGGCTGCTGAGCTATTCCCTCTATCTGGACAACATCGACGACTATCTGCGCCAGCATTTAGGCGATGAGTGGATCGAGATGCGGACAGACTCTATGCGCCTGCTGCAGGAAGAGTCCGAGCTGCAGGAGATTGTTCGGCTGGTGGGCGTGGACTCGCTCTCGAACCGGGAGCGCTTGGTCCTGGAAACAGCCCGGTCGATCCGCGAAGACTTCCTTCTTCAGAATGCTTTCCACGACATCGACACCTACTGTTCCTTAGAAAAACAAAAGCTGATGATGAGACTTATTATGACCTTCCACGAAGAAGCGCTCAAAGCTCTGGAGAAAGAGGCTGATCTGGATAAACTGTTTGCCTTACCGGTGCGCGAGCGCATCGCCAGGGCTAAATATACTCCGGAGCAGGAACTCGGCGAGTTTGACGACATTATGGCTGAAATCGTCGCGCAGATAGCGGGAGTAACTGCGGTGGGAGGTGAGGATGTTGCCTAAGGAATACCGTACTATTTCCGATATAGCGGGACCTTTAATGCTGGTTGAGCAAGTGACCGGCATCAAATACGGCGAGCTGGTGGAAATCGAGCTGGCCGACGGAAGCACCCGCCGGGGCCAGGTGCTGGAGGTGTCCGGTGATACAGCACTGGTGCAGGTGTTCGAAGGTACTTCCGGCGTCAACTTGGGAACCGCCAAGATTAGATTCCTGGGTCGGGGCTTGGAGCTGGGCGTGTCGCTAGACCTGTTAGGGCGAGTTTTTGACGGCTTAGGTCGTCCCCGTGATGATGGGCCGCGGATCATCCCGGAAGCACGCCGGGATATCAACGGCTACCCCATCAACCCTACTGCCCGCGACTATCCGTCCGAGTTTATCCAAACCGGAGTCTCGGCCATTGACGGCCTAAACACCATGGTGCGCGGTCAGAAACTGCCGGTGTTCTCCGCTGCCGGTCTGCCTCATGCTCGACTGGCGGCTCAGATTGCCCGTCAGGCGAAGGTGCTGGGCACAGAGACCAAGTTTGCCGTTGTGTTCGCGGCCATGGGTATCACCTTTGAAGAAGCCGATTTCT
>LSQX01375142.1_pt1 | contig 13230 bp, 12 predicted proteins | sample 654561 | NCBI WGS metagenome assembly LSQX01 (sample SAMN04489861, study PRJNA283612) | anaerobic digester metagenome | isolation source: 4 biogas reactors fed with cattle manure at either 37C or 55C with and... | place: Denmark: Kongens Lyngby | collected 2014 | reverse complement strand
TTAAAAAATCACCCAGTACAACAGGATAGTAAGTAGGGGCGTATTTATGAGATACTTCCATTTGCATTTTAACCGCCTGCCCGGGTACCTTTTCCTGGACCGGTGCCCCTTTTAATAATACATCCTGGGCGTTGCCGTGGGCTACTACCATCCAGATGGAACGGCGCATCTCCCAGTGGCGGACAAAAAAATCAGCCACATGGGCTACCCCCTCCCTCCCCAGATCCTCTCCTAAAACAATGGCATTTAACTGTTTAAAACGCACTATACGGGGACTTTCCTCAGATATTTTGGCCAGAGCAAGAGGTATACTCCTCGCTTTAACGCTTAACACAATAAACGGCTTGTCACCACCACCTCCACCACCACCCCCTCCTCCCCCGCCCTGGGCTAAGACATCAGGGTTGACAAATTGAAAGGAAACCAGCAGTTCTTGTGGGCCTGCAGCATCTACCCCCACCATAGAGATAAATGCCATTCTCTCTATTTCTACCCTGCTCCAACAGCCGGATAGATTAACTGATAAAAATATTAAGATAAGGGCAAACAGTATCGGAACTTTCAATCTAGCAACTGTAAGCTTCATTGTGTTTCGCCTCCCTTTTTGTCATTTCTCCTGAATGAAGATGCAATATAAAGAAAGAGTGTTGTTCCTGTCATGACCGTAACCGCAACCAATGGATAATAGCGGGATAAATAAAACCTGACATGGTTGGTATCCTCCCATCCGATAACGGACAGAACAACCAGAATAAAGGCATAAGGCAAAACCAGCGGCCTATAATCTTTCAGCTTAAATACCTCAGCAAGAATCAGCACTGACACATAGTAAAATGCCATGATCTTAAGACTGACGGACGACACCCAGAGCCCAACCACCAGGGATTCAATGCGCTCTACAAAAGCTCCCAGGCTCACTGTTTTTGCCAATTCAAAGGTGGGGAATAACATCCGGGAGGTTTCCTGAGCGCCGAACAATGAAATCAGACCTACTACATCAATCGATATAACAGCTAAAAGTATTAATGAAACAGGCAGTACTATTCTCCTGGCATCCTTCGGATTCCGCAGAGATGGGATAAGCATCAATAAAAACGATCCTTCAGCATAAAAAGAAGCAAGGATCAAACTGCCCCAAAGTATACCGGAGAAAGAATGAGTTAAATAAGGTTTCAACTGCTCAAAATCCATTTCAGGAGCAGCCAGCGCAAAAATAATAAGGCCGGCTAACATAAACAGAGGAAAAATTATTTCATTGACCCGGGAAAACACCTCCAATCCCAGGTAAACCCCATATGCTACAAGAATAACCAGCAGTATATTCAGTACAGAAAATGGCGTATCAGGTATGGTTTCAGTAATCAACAGCACACTGAATGCCCGGACCAGATAGGCATTAACATGCAAAAAGAAGAGAGCGAAAATGATGCACACTGCCCGCCCAAACCAGGGGCCAAGCAGATCGATGCTGTATTCCACCAAATTTTTTTCCGGGAAGCGCAGCCCTAGGGAAACAACAAAAAGACCTATTAAATAACCTAGAAGCCCGGCAATCAATACAGAAAGCCAGGCATCCTGGCCCGCCTCTTTGGTCAGAAGTGCGGGAGTAATCAGCACCATACTGGCAAGAATAGAATTGGAAACCAATAACAGAGCCTGCCAATTGGATATTTTGCCCTGTTCAATAGCCATTTTTTGCCTCCATTATTATTAAATTATTACTACCCTGGATAGAGCAATCTTACCAGGGGGCCGAAAATAAATTCTATAGCATTGGTAGGGTTTGGAAGCGGAATATTTAAGACCAATGCCAGTGCCATAATAAGACCAATCAGCAGAAAACAACTGAAAACCATGAGTTCTCTTTTTTGCTGCAGTTTAGGTACTTCATAATAAGCCACCCCTGCACCGAGCAGCAAAACCAATAATACCTTCAAAAACATTGTTCTCACCCTTGTCCTTTTCCTGTTTGATCATGCTGCTGTTTATCCTGCTCCTGAGCTCCGCTGTTCCTTTGAGCTTGCGATTGATTCTCAGGTGGCTCTGGACGCTGACCAGGAGCTTGCCTTATTATATTAGGTGACCGGAAAAGCCGAGGGCGCCTGTCCATCGCCCACCAGGGTGCCCGGTAGAAAACATCCTGCCATTCCCCGGGAACAGCAGGTGAAATCGGATAAAGGTAAGGAACCCCGAAGGATCGCAAGGAGGCAAGATGCAGCAGCAATAACATCAACCCCCAAAAAACGCCCAAAAGTCCAAATGAACCAGCAAGCAAAAGTATAGGATAGCGTAAATACCTGATCGCGATAGATGCCGAATAGTTTGGGATCAGAAAAGAAGCGATAGCGGTCAGAGCAACGATAATCACCATAAATGGGCTGACAATACCGGCAGCCACTGCGGCCTGGCCTAAAACCAGTGCCCCGACAACACCCACAGCTTGGCCTACAGACCGGGGCATTCGTGTCCCTGCCTCCCTGAGCAGATCAAAAGTTATTTCCATCAGCAGGGCCTCTACAACTGCAGGGAAGGGAACACCTGCACGCCCAACCGCCATACTTAATGCTAAACTGCCGGGGATCATTTCCTGATGGAAGGTGGTTAAAGCAACATAAAATGAAGGCAGGGTCAGGGTCAAAAATAATGCCACCCACCGTAAAGGGCGGATATAATCATGAGCTTCATAGTAATCCTCAGGGGATTGCAGAAACCCACTGAATACTGCGGGAACAATCAGTACAAAGGGTGTATTATCCACCATAATAGCTACCCGGCCCTCAACCAGACAGCCTGCCACCTTATCAGGCCGCTCTGTGCGATCCAACAGGGCAAAGGGTGTCCGGTAGTTGTCTCTGATAAAATCCTCAAGATATCCGCTCTCCAAAATGGAATCAGTATCGATGCGCTCCAGGCGCTGTTTGACCTCTTTTACTGTCGCCGGATTAACCAAACCATCAATATAAGCAACACAGACATCTGTTTTAGTAACAGAACCGATCTGCAGCATATCAAATCTGAGTTTCGGTGTTCTGATGCGGCGCCTGATGAGAGCAGTATTGACCCGCAGTGTCTCTGTGAAACCCTCCCGGGGGCCCCGCACAAAGGATTCAGCTTTAGGCTCTTCCACAGAGCGCATTGCCCATCCCTTAACTTCGATCGCCAGGGCTTTTGCAGCACCATCGATAAAAAGGATAGCAAAGCCGGCTAGCAATAGGTCCAACAGTTTACCAATTTCAACTTCTTCTTTGACACTGTAAAAAGTAACCAACCAGTTGAGGATCAAATCATAAGGGTTTTGAGGAACTATTTCCTGCTCCCCGTTCTCTAAGGTTTTCATCATAAATGGTGTAAAAATTGACTCACTAATGGAGGTCCTGTCTACAAGTCCGTCAATGAAAATTAAAGCAACCCGGATTTCCCTGTTAGATCCAAAATGAAACTGGCGCACCACAAAATCGCTGGTCTCAGCAAACATCTTTTTAAACAATTCAACATTATGATCCAAAACAGGACTGATGGGCTGTTTCAAAAGTTCTGTGTCAGGTTGGATCTGCTCCAGTCGAGCATTGATCCTCTGTTTTCTGATCTCAGCTGATTTTTTTGGCTTTTTCAGTGGGCGCATAAACTGACCGGACACCTCCTGCTCCTTTTAGCATGGTCCATATTTCCTTATTTTATGTTGATCTTGAAATTTTTTTAGATAATGTATACTGGTGTTTTTTAGCTAATTTGTAAGGATGGCTATTTATATCTTCACTGGCAGCAAACAACGGGTAACAGTTCAAGTAAATAGGACACAATAAATTTTGAAACCAACCTCAAAATCGGTTCTTTTAGAACGGGTTTAGGGCTCTCCTAATTGGTGAACATCTATTGCATCAGACACATTGATGAGAGGATGTCATTATGAAAAAAGAGACCTGGATTCGCTTACTGACATTGATCATTGTTTTCTTATTTTTTCTGATACCACTACCACAGGGCTTTTCAGTCAATAAATCTACCGATTCAAAGTGGGCTGAAGTGACGAAAACTGTTAAAAAAATATTTGATAGCAGGGCGAGAGCCCTTGTTGATCACTCAAATGATAAAGAAGCATTGTCATTTTATTATACAAAGGAAAAATTAGGCTGCTGGGCACACTCCCATGAAAAAGCTAAATTGGATTTTGTCCGGCAGTGGGTAACAAAAAGAGGAGTTAACTTTATAGAAGCAAGATCTGAGATTAAAATACCGTGGCTTGAAATAAAAGGGGAGCAGGCTGAACTGATAGTCAACCAAACCCTGATGATCGGTTATGTTTACAAAGGCGAAACAACTGTCAACCGCTTCGGTATCGGCACCCGCCACTGGATGAAAATGAAAAAACATAAAGGAAAATGGCTGATCAGCCAGGATTTTTATACAGATGGTCTGGGGGATGATTCACTGGCCCCTAACCCAACACCGGCAGATGGCAGGCCAAAGGGAAAGGTAACAGGCAGTTCTCAAAAGGATAGTGACAAAGGCAGTTATGACCGGGAAGCAGCTGTCAGATATGCGGATCAATATGCTGGAATGGCATGGGGGGCAGGGAACAACCACCAGTACAATCTTAAGGAATATGGAGACCTAAGCGGTTTGGGTGGAGATTGCGCCAATTATGTTTCCCAATGCTTAGCTGATAAAAATGGTGGTAAGATTCCATTAGATGGCAGCTGGTTTTATACCATTAATCAGAATGGTTTCAGCGGCAGTGAAGCCTGGGTGAGAGCTCAAAATTTCTGTGATTGGCTGCTCTACAGCGGTCGTGGGCGTTTAATAGCACAAGGGACCTTTTCAGAGCTGATCCAACCTACAAAGAAATTTCCGGCAGGGGCAGTGGGAGAACTGAATAAGGGAGATGTGATCGGGTACGGTATGGGCGGAGAAATAGAACATGTTGCTATTGTTGTGGGGTGGGATTCAAATGGCTATCCCCTGGTCAATTCCCATACAGTTGACCGCTACCACTGCCCCTGGGATATGGGCTATGACAAAAAAACAATCTATTATCTGTTTCATGTTACTGGATAGATGATCATATTATTATCTCTCATGGTAACACCTGGTATTGAGCAGGCATATGATGAAAGAAAAGCAAAAGGGGGAGGATGTTATGTCTGAAAACAATAAAGCTGAAGCAAGAATGTTTAATCCTTTTGAAAACTTTACTGGGAGGCTCGATAAAGAGTTTCAATGCAAAGTAGTCAATGTGGAGTACTCCTGTGGGAATTGTTGTAAAAAAGCTGAGGGAGGAATTTTGAGCCTGATCGGAAAAGATTTTATTGAGCTGACCGCTGATGATGACTCTATTGATGTACTCACTTTTGTGGCAGGTATAGATAAACCCTTCAAGCAAAGGGTACGGGAGATACTTATACCCCTAGATCACATTTGTAGTGTTCAGAGAGCAGCAAAGAAAAAATACGATGTTTAATTAATTATACCTCTTCAGAATTAAGCCCACGGTGATAATCCGTGGGCATGCTTATGTCAACTATTACAACATATGATGCCCATTGATCACCAAGCCAAAGCGGCAGTTAAGGAAATTGGCTGCTCGCCGGCATAAAAGCATCTTGGTCATAAAAATCTCAAAGTATTCCATAACAGAACAGATAGAGGTATCGATCTCCAGATGCATGATGATCTCCCGCTTATCTGGATCCACAGTGAGGTACGATTCCCTGGCAGCAAAGTTTACCCGGTCCCGGGTGGTGAAGGTGGCCTCATCTTCTTTACGCACCCTGCTGTAATGCACATTGGATTTATCCGCCAGAATAACTGCAGCTGCCACATTGCTCACTGCCACACCTGACCTCTCCTCATGGTTGCCGATGGCGGCGATCACAACAGCGATCTCCTCTGGAGGCATTCCCATACGCATCAACAGATGAAAGGCGATCAACGCACCGCTCCGCCCATGTTCATACCTGTTGACCACATTACCAATATCATGCATATAGCCGGCGATAGCGGCAAGTTCAGCATCCCGCTCAGGGTAACCAAGCACCTTTAAAATACGGTAGCTGAGATTGGCTACATGGCGGGCATGTTCTTCATCATGGGTAATGGCCAGCATGGTAGACAGGTATTCATGAACCTTTTTCATGAGTACCTCTATTTCCGGGTTTTGCTGGATATCTTCAAGCTTGATCACTTAACTACCCCCTTTTTTAGGGCGCGATGGGCAATATCCCTGCGGTAATGGATCCCCTCAAAATAAATTTTCTCCACTCCGGAATATACTCTCTTCACAGCCTCCTCAATAGTTGCGCCAAAGCCTGTAATGCCCAGCACCCTTCCCCCACTGGTTACCAGCTTCCCATCAGACAGAGCGGTACCAGCATGAAAAACCAAAATATCTGAAGGGAGTTCATCAAGACCGGTAATCACTTTACCCTTTTCATATGCTCCCGGATAGCCGCCTGAAGCTGCTACAACACAAACAGCAGCCCTGGGGTCCCACTCCAGTTCTACCTCATCTAAGCGCTCTTCGATAACAGCATTCATCACTTCCAACAGATCTGATTTAAGACGGGGTACAACCACCTGTGTTTCGGGATCACCGAAACGGCAGTTGAACTCTAAGACATAGGGACCCTCACTGGTGACCATCAAACCAGCATAAATAACACCCTTATATTTAATACCATCATCAGCCAAGCCGTAGATAACCGGTTCCAGTATATCTTTCACAGCTTTCTCATGGAGATCACTGGTATAAACAGGTGGTGGGGAATAGGCACCCATCCCTCCGGTATTTGGCCCCTCATCTCCGTCAAAAACTCGTTTATGGTCCTGGGATGCTGCCAGTGTTTTAATAGTTTTGCCATCTGTAAATGCCAGGACACTAACTTCCTCTCCCTGGAGAAGCTGTTCCACAACAACTGCTTTACCAGCATCCCCAAAAGCCCTTTCTTCCATGATCAAACGGACAGCCTGCTCTGCCTCTTCTCTATTTTTGGCTATAATCACACCTTTACCTGCTGCCAATCCGTCAGCTTTCACCACACATGGCCTGTTAAGTTCTCTTACAAACTCAAGGGCTGCAGCAGCATCATAGAAAACCCTATACGCAGCTGTAGGAACACCGTATCTGGTCATTTTCTCTTTGGCAAAAACCTTACTTCCTTCTAAACGCGCTGCTTTTGCATCAGGCCCGAAAACCTTGAGACCCCGTGATTTAAAGAGGTCCACAATCCCTGCGGCAAGAGGGGCCTCCGGCCCTACTACAGTCAGATTAATCCTTTGCTCCTGGGCAAAATCAGCCAGTCCATGTAAATCCTCAGCTGCCAAGGGAACGCATTCCGCATCCCCGGCAATACCCCCATTTCCAGGAGCACAGTAGATTTTATCCACATGGGAGCTTTGTTTCAGCTTCCAGACCAAAGTGTGTTCTCTTCCTCCCCCACCTACAACCAGAACCTTCATCATATACCTCCTCATATTGTAGTTAGTCGTTAGTCGTTGGTCGTTAGTCATTTGTTTTGTTGGTATTTGCTCGGTAAATTCCTTCTCTATCTAACCGCTAACGACTACCGCGGGAACCGTCCCCGAACTGTTCTGCTTATCGGTTTCAGCGCAGCAGAACCTCGGTTTATCCCTGCGCTTGCTCTTTAGGCTCAGGTTGAACTTGCCCTAAGACTCCTCGCAGACGACAGCTGACCGGCTCCTATGACGCCATCCATGGCGCAGAGTCGCCTAGCTCAACATCCATGTTGAGCTTCAGCTGTCGTTAACTGCTCCTTCGTCAAGGGCAAGTAACAACCTTCGCAGGTCGCTGCGCTTGCAGGGATAAACCAAGTATCGTAAAGCCAAAACCCCGTAGTAGCTCCTTGTTTATCTCTGTACTCAGCGCCGCTGTTTAATGTTTGAAATGCCGCCTCCCGGTAAAGACCATTGCCATCCCCACCGCATCTGCGGCTTTGATGACCTCCTCATCCCTGATCGAACCACCGGGCTGGATCAATGCTTTAATACCGCTCTTGGCTGCATATTCAATGGTATCAGGGAAAGGTAAAAATCCATCAGAAGCTATCACTGCGCCATCTGCTTGCTCTCCTGCTTTTTCTAAAGCTATCCTGGCAGCAGCTACACGGCTCACCTGTCCCCCACCGATACCCAGGGTCTGCCTCCCTTTTGCCACCACAATAGCATTGGAAAAAACGTGTTTAGCAACGATCCAGGAAAAGATCAGATCATCCCATTCCTCTTCAGATGGGTCCCTTTTCGTAACAACCTTGAGCTGATGACGCCAACTGCTCAAATCCCCCAAACTGTCCGGATCTTGTATTAAAAAGCCGCCGCTTACCCTTTTCACACTTAATTCTCTTTTCAGATCAGCAAACTCTCCTGTGCTTAGAACCCGCAAGTTTTTCTTTCCCCTGAGAATAGCAAGGGCATCTTCACTATAAGCTGGAGCAATAACTGCCTCCAGGAATGTTTCCGCCAACGCTGCCGCAGTTTCCTTATCCACTGTACGGTTGAGGCCCACAATCCCGCCATAAGCAGCTATAGGATCAGCATTATAAGCCTTCCTGTAGGCACCCACCAGAGCGTTGGAGCAAGCCACACCTGATGGAGTGTTGTGTTTGATCACAACAGCAGCGGGGACCTCAAACTCTGATACGGTTGTCAAGGCAGCATCCAGGTCCAGGATATTATTAAAAGAAAGTTCCTTGCCGTGAAACTGCCGGGCACTAGCTAAACCATAGGGCCTGCTTGTTTCTTCCCTGTAAAAAGCAGCCTCCTGATGGGGGTTTTCACCATAGCGCAGATCACGGATCTTCACCATAGGCAGCAGCATCCTCATTGGGAACTTTCCGCTCTCCGCTGCTTTGAGCTCCCCTTCCTCAACCCTGACAGCTGTTAAATAATTGGAAATAGCAGCATCATATTGTGCTGTATGCCAGAAGGCCTCCTGAGCCAATTCAAGCCTGGTAGACAGGCTGATCTCACCCTGGGAACGGAGTTCCTCTATAATCTGGTCATAGCGGTTGGGATTGACCACCACCGCCACTCTGGGGAAATTTTTAGCAGCAGCCCTTACCATAGTTGGGCCGCCGATATCGATCTGTTCCAGTGCTTCACACACCGGCAGACCTGTCTTGGCGATGGTCCTCTGAAATGGATAAAGGTTAATAACAACCAAACTGAAGGGTTCGATCCCCAATTCCTCCAGTTGAGCCTGGTCCTCAGGTAGATCCCGTGCCAGGATGCCGGCATGAACGGCCGGGTGCAGTGTTTTCACACGTCCCCCTAGAATCTCGGGAAAATTAGTTACCTTTTCCACATGCTGGACTTCAACCCCAGCCTCCTCAAGGGTGCGTGCTGTTCCACCTGTGGACACTATATGAAAGCCCAGTTCTACCAGGGCTTTTCCAAATTCGACAATCCCTTGTTTATCAGATACACTGATTATCGCTCTTTTGTTGGCCTGTTTTAAACCTGTTCCTTCATTCACTGGGGAAAACCTCCTTTATCACATCTTTCATCTTCAACCATTCCAGCACACAGTCCCTTGGTTGCTTTGGAATTCTCCCCTCCCAATTGATAGCAACCTTCCTCCCGGAGAGGCTGACCCTCCCCTCAGCCAGCAGTTGCAGAGCTGCCGGATAGGTCAGATGCTCTTTGACCAGGATGCGCTCAGCAAGGGTTTTCACTGTATCAGTCTGATAGACCGGTACCACCGATTGCAGGATAATAGGGCCAGTATCCATTCCTGCGTCAACAAAATGCACAGTACAGCCGCTGTAATGGACCCCATATTCCAGTGCCTGCCTCTGCCCCTCCAAACCCGGGAATGCAGGCAGCAGGGCCGGATGGATATTGATCACCCTTTGAGGAAAGGCATCTAAAAAAGTTGGGGTCAGCATTCTCATGAAACCAGCCAGAGCAACAAAATCCGGATGAAATGCAGCAACCTCCCGGGCCAGGGCAGCGTCATACTCTTCACGCCCCTTGTAATCTTTCGGATTTACGAAAACAGTAGGTATATCCCTTTCCCTGGCTCTGTGAAAGGCATAAGGCTCAGGCTGATCACTGAAAACCCCCACAACCAGCATCTCTAGAGAACCGTTCTCCACTGCATCAAGGATCGCTTGGAGGTTTGTCCCCCTCCCTGAAACTAAAACAGCAAGCCGTTTATGCACTTTATTCACCCTCTCCCACATAGCGGACACCTGCTCCTTCAATAACCTGTCCGATGATATAAGCTTCTTCTCCCAACCCCTGCAGGGTTTTAAGAACTTCTTCTCCCCCATTTTTATCTGCAATCAGAACAAATCCGATACCCATATTAAACACCCGGTACATCTCATCCAACTGTACATCGCCCTTTTGCTTCAGAAAATAAAAAATAGGCGGAACCGGCCACTTCCCCCGGTGGATCTCTACTCCCAGTCCCATGGGGAGTACCCGGGGAATATTTTCAGTCATTCCACCACCTGTAATATGGGCAGCCCCTTTGATCAAGCCACCCACCTTTTCTTTGGCAGCTAGGACCGATTTGACATAGATCCTGGTAGGAGTCAACAGTTCCTCCCCCAGAGTGCGGCCTGTTTCAGCAAAAGGATCTCCCACAGAAAGCCCGCATTTTTTAAAGAGGATATGGCGCACCAGAGAATAACCATTACTGTGGACACCGGATGAGGCAAGGCCAATCAATAGATCTCCGGCAGCTATCCTATTACCATCCCAGATAGCATCCCGGTTAACAACCCCTACAGCAAAACCGGCCAGATCATACTCCCCTTCAGGATAAAAATCAGGCATCTCCGCTGTTTCACCCCCTAAAAGGGCACAGCCCGCCTCTCTGCAGCCGGCAGCTACACCGGCCACAACCTCCTCTGCTTGACGCGGCTCAAGTTTGCCACAGGCCAGATAATCCAAATAAAAAAGAGGTTCTGCACCTGTTACCAGGATGTCATTGACACACATAGCCACCAAATCGATCCCTACTGTATCATGTTTTCCCACCATTTGGGCGATCTTCAGCTTGGTCCCTACACCATCAGTACCAGCAACCAGCACCGGCTTAGGATAACGACTCAGATCCAGTGTAAAAAGACCTGAAAACCCTCCGATGCCACCCAGAACCTCAGGGCGCATAGTTGACGCCACATGCCTTTTCATCAGTTCCACAGCATAATTCCCCGCGTCTATATCCACTCCAGCTTCTTTATAAAGTGATTTTTCTTGAGCCATTAAGAACCCACCTATTCGCAGATCATTTCCTAACACACGACTGATACCGATCACTTAACATTACTTGGTATCTGAATTGGATAATTTCCACAGAAACAAGCATCACAAAGTTCATCCGGTTGGAAGGGAGCTAAAGCGGCATGCAACCCAAGAAGACTTAGGTAATTAAGGCTATCAGCACCGATATGCCGGCGAATCTCCTCTAAACAGTGGCTGGCTGCGATCAGTTCCCCCCTGCTGGAGGTATCGATCCCATAATAGCAGCTATGGGTAATAGGTGGAGAACTGACCAAAAGGTGCACCTCCCTGGCACCTGCCTCCCGGATCATCTGCACAATTTTCCCTGATGTGGTCCCCCTGACAATAGAATCATCGATCATAATCACTCTTTTTCCAGAAACAATTTCCTTGATTGGGTTGAGCTTAAGCCGCACACCCAGTTCCCTGAAGGTCTGTGCCGGACGGATAAATGTACGCCCTATATACCTGTTCTTCATCAATCCTTCACTAAATGGAAGGCCCCGCTCAGCAGCATAGGACAGAGCTGAACTGACCCCCGAATCAGGCACTGGAATCACCATATCCCCCTCCAAGGGGTATTCCTTAGCCAACTGGCGCCCTAGGGCATAGCGCGCCTCTTGCACATTCAACCCATCGATCACACTGTCCGGTCTGGCAAAATAAACAAACTCAAAAGCACATAAAGCCTTTCGGTGAGCTTTATGGGGACGCAAAGATGTTATACCACGTTCATCAATGATCACAACTTCCCCAGGCTCAATATCTCTGATAAACCGCGCTCCTACAGTATCCAGTGCACAGGACTCAGATGCCAGCACATAACCGTCTTGCAAACGGCCTACGCACAAAGGGCGCATCCCATAGGGGTCCCGTATGCCGAACATCCTTTTTTCGGTCAGCATAACCAGAGAATAGGATCCCTCGATCTTCTCCATGGCCTGGAGAATCCCGGATACCAGGTCCTTTGCCCCGGCACGCACGATCAAACTGACGATCAATTCACTGTCTGCTGTGCTCTGAAAAACCGCGCCGGCATCTTCAAGCTCTCTCCTGAGCTCAGCACTGTTGGTCAGGCTCCCATTATGGCCAATGGCGATCATGCCATCCCTATAATAGAAATTCAGCGGTTCCGCATTCTCTATAATACTATCCCCAGCGGTGGTGTAGCGGACATGGCCTAGAGCGATGGATCCTTGCAGCTTTTCTAAGATATCCTCTGTGAAAACTTCCCCGACCAAACCCATCCCTTTACGGCAGATGATCCTATTACCATCACTAACAGCAATACCGGCACTCTCCTGCCCCCGGTGCTGAAGTGCATAAAGCCCATAGTAAGTTATCCTAGCCACATCCTGCCCAGGTGCATAAATACCAAAAACACCACAAGCTTCGTGGGGTTTATCATCATTTAAAAATAACCGGCAATACTCCCCCGCCATACCTTTTCCATCTCCTCAATATGCTGATTGATTAAAACTCGTTCTGATTGATCCCTAATAATCAGGTGAACCCCTCCGGTCTCCCCCAGCACTGCAGCAGTTATCCCGGCTTTCTCTGCACTTTTCAAAACACCATCCAGTTCTCGGGGAGTACATGTTACCAGAATACAGGATTGTACCTCACCAAAGAGCAGGGCATCTTCCCTCCCAGAAAAAGGTAGGTTAATGGTTGCTCCCCTTCCGCCGGAAATACAGCACTCAGCAATAGCTACAGCTAAACCACCTTCAGCACAGTCATGAGCCGATTTTATTTTCCCTTCTCTGATCAGTTCACGGCAGCAGAGCTGAACCTTTTTCTCTTCAACTAAATCGATTTCAGGAACTTCTCCCTGTTCCAAACCGTGGATCACTGCCAGATATTCGCTGGCACCTAACTGGGGGTTGAATTTACCCAACAGTACCACCACATCACCCGAATCCTTAAGAGCGCTTGTGGCATATCTTTTCACATCTGGGAGAAGTCCCACCATTCCTACAACAG
>LSQX01256437.1_pt1 | contig 13232 bp, 13 predicted proteins | sample 654561 | NCBI WGS metagenome assembly LSQX01 (sample SAMN04489861, study PRJNA283612) | anaerobic digester metagenome | isolation source: 4 biogas reactors fed with cattle manure at either 37C or 55C with and... | place: Denmark: Kongens Lyngby | collected 2014 | reverse complement strand
CTCCGCAGCGGTGCTGGCGCTGGTCGGGATCCTGGTGTTGGGGTATTCCTTCCTGTCCGCCGCACGGCGCGGGGCGGACACGGCCGACTATGTCGAGGTGCAGGGAAAGGTCGTCGGGCATCAGGAAAAAGGGGATCTGGACCGGGCAAGCAGACCGAGTGTCCGATATGCGGAAATCGTGGAGTACCGGGTCCAGGGCCGAACCTATAAAATGGTTTCCAATGTCTCCAAATCCAGCCCAGCAGCAATCGGCACTGTCCTGCAAGTGTCCTACGACCCGGACGACCCCTCGCAGGCCATCCTGATCGGCGCTGTCGCGCAGACCGATACCGTCCTGCGGGTCACCGGAGCGGCGGTGCTGGCGCTGGGGATTTTCCTGATGGTCCAGCGGGTGCGCGCCACCCGTGACAAAGCAAAAAGCGGATGACCGATCCGGTCTCCGCCTTTTGATGTCCGGCTCGATGTCCGGTTATGTTCTTGTTGGTTTTTCCGGATCGGGTGTACCGGCATCCGGTTCGTTGTCTTGGCCGTATCGCCAGCAACTCCCGCGGCAAAAGCCCTCGCCGTCGACCGGTGGGCTACCTTCGGCACCGTCGGTCCGGCCGGCGCCTCTGCCTCTTCTGTGACCGCCGCCATAGCCTGGCCCCCGACCGTGACCGTACCGCGCGACCGGGACGCAGACCACCGCGTCCGACCCGCACCGTGGACAACGGAGGCTGGTATCATCCTCGGACGACACCACATCCGAGTCTGCTTCCCATCGGTGACCGCACTGTCCGCAGACGACGGAGCACATCCGTCGGCGCCAGTTGCCGCCCTCGATCCGAATGCCTTTTCCCCGCACCAGGCTGTCCGCGATTTTTTCACGGGCGGTCGACAGGATGCGCTGGAAGGTGGCCCGGGAGACCTGCATGCGCTCCGCACAGGCTTCCTGCTCGAGTCCAAGCGCGTCCTTGAGTCGGATCGCCTCATATTCTTCGACCAGGAGGGTGTTGATACCCGCTGCCGGATCTTTGCTACCCGTTGGCATGAATTCCGGCACGGCAGGCGGGCTGTCGATGCGCCGCCATTTGAACGGTCTTGCCATGTCGCTATCTCCTTTGTCTTCGTTGCCGTGATACGGCCTCTCTCTCGTTTGCCAACAGCAGCACGGAAACATCTCGGCGGTTCAGGACGTACGATCCTCCGTTGGATCGCCCAGTGCGGTCACCAGGCGGGCCCAGAGAGTCCGGATCGGTTCTACGACATCCTCGATGCCCGCTTCGACCGGCGTCTGGCCTCGGCGCAGCGCTCGGACCACCTCCGGCTGGTAGGGGATTTTGCCGATGACCGGAACCTTGCGCTCTTCGCAGTCTTTCTCGATCGCCGCGGTCAATTCCAAGTTCAGGTCGTGTTTGTTGATGCAGACAAAGGCCGGCACCCGGAAATGGGCCGCGACCGACAACACCCGCAGCAGATCGTGCCGACCGGACGGGGTCGGCTCCGCGACCACGACCGCGGCATCCGTACCGGTGATCGAGGCGATCACGACACATCCGGTGCCCGGAGAGCCGTCGATCAGGACCCAGTCTTCCTCTTTTGTGTAGTCGAACAGGTTTTTACGGACTTCGGTGACCAGCTTGCCCGATCCGTCGGCACCGATCGCCAGTTGTGCGTGCGAAAAGAGGCCGCGCTCGGTTTGGGTCACACGGGTTTCTCCCGTGAGGGCCGGATAGAGTGTGATGGCCTGGGTCGGACACATGACGGTACACGCCGCGCATCCCTCACAGGCAGTTGGATGGACGACAAAATTCTCGTCGATGGCGTCAAACCGGCAGATCTGACGGCACAGCCCGCACCGCACACACTTGTCGGGATCGATTTTGGCGATATTGCCGCCGCTGTAGTTCCGCCGCAGGAGATCCTCTCCCGGGAGCAACAGGTGCAAGTTGGGGGCATCGACGTCACAATCCGCGAACACCGCGTTTTCCACCAGCAAAGCGAGAGAGGCGACCAGCGTACTCTTGCCGGTGCCGCCTTTGCCGCTGACAAAAACAATCTGCTTCATGCCTTCGCCTCCTTCCGTATCGCGTCGTACAGCGTTCTGAACCGGTCGGCCCATACGGGGTCCGTGTCCACCGGCAGCCGTCCCCGGGAATACTGTTCCGCGATGTCGCGCGAAAAGGGGATGCGCAGCAGGATCGGAACGTCCGCTTCCCGGCAGAGTGCATCCGCAGCCGCATCGTCTTCACTCGCTTTGTTTAGTACGACTCCGGCCGGGATGCCCATCTGCTTCACCAGTTGGAGCGCGATCGACACGTCATGCAGGCCAAACGGGGTAGGCTCGGTCACCAGCAGCGCATAATCGCTGCCCTCGAGGGAACGGACCACCGCGCAGGACGCGCCGGGCGCGCAATCCAGGATCGCGGGCCGCCGCGGGTCGATCCGACGCTTGAGTTCAGAGATGATCGGGACGCCCACCGGTTCACCCACATCCAGCCGGCCCTGCAGGACTCGGCCGGAAGGGTCGGTCTCGACGACACCGATCCGACGATCTTCCTCCGTGATCGCAAACGGCTTGCAGACCAGCGCGCATGCCCCGCAGTGATGGCAGAGCTCGGGGAATACCAGCACATTCTTGCCAGCGACCGCGATCGCGTTGAACTGACAGATCCGCGCGCATGCGCCGCAGAGGGTGCACAGTCCGGGGTCGATCGACGGGACCGGCACCATGACTTCTTCCACGGTGCCAGGCTCGGGATTTAGAAACAGAAAGCCGTTGGGCTCTTCCACGTCGCAATCGACATACTGACTGTCTGGCACCACGCGCGCCAAGCTGGCTGCGACCGTCGTTTTTCCGGTGCCGCCTTTACCGCTGAGGACCGCCAGAATCATACGACGGGACCTTTCCCCACGTGGGCGGGACCGCTCTCGGTCAAGGCCTCCAGTTTGGCTTCGTTGCAGGCGGTCACGTTGTCTCGCACCGTGCCGCCGATGCCCTGGTAGAGGGCACAACCGGCACTTTCCAGCACCCGCATCGCGTTGGGTCCGAGCTGTCCTGCGACCACTGCCCCGGCACCTTCCCCGACGAGATACTGGCAAGCCGCGATGCCCGCACCGCCGCTGTGATGGATGGCGGGGTTGGGGTGGACCGTAAAGGCGAGAGTTTCACTGTTCACGATCAGAAAATTTGCCGCCCGGCCGAATCGCGCGTCGATCGGGGCGTCCAGGGTTTGTCCGGAGCTGGCGATGGCAATATTCATCCGAAAATCCTCCTTGGAAAAGTTGTTTTTGTCCCTTCATTTTGTTCTCCATATGGGCATATGTCAACAATTCTGCGTTTTCTTCTCATAATCCCCTCCAAAGTTGTTGACGTATGCCCACAACGGGACTATGCTAGTAATGAGCATAAGCCCATAACAGAACAGTTGCCACAAAGGAAACAACAAGGAGGCGATCACAATGCCCGGAGGCGATGGAACAGGACCGAGAGGCGATTCCGGCAGAGGGTCGGGACGCGGCTTTCCCGGACGCGGTCAAGGACAGGGGCGGTAGGAAGCGTACGGATCGGGCGGACATTGCATATGTCCCGCATGTGGGCACCGCATCCCCCATGCCTTGATTACACCCTGTGCGGAGGTCCGATGCCCGGCTTGCGGCATCTATATGACAAGAGAACAACAGTAAAAAACCCCACGAAAGAGAAAAGGAGAAAAAGAATATGCCAAGAAGAGATGGATCAGGACCGATGGGCGCAGGCCCGGCAACCGGTCGCGGATTTGGACCCTGTACGGGGTACAGCGGAGCGGGAACAGGATTTGGATTCGGCCGGGGATTCGGCCGCGGGTTCGGCATGGGAATGGGCCGGGGATTCCGGCACTGTGCTCCCTACGGTGCCACCCCGGTATACGGACCAGCGTACGGGCCATATGCGGCCCCGTACGCCCCGGATGAAACGGAGCGGCGGGCAGCGCTGGAAGGCGAGGTCAAGGCGCTCGAGACCCAACTGGAATACATGAAAAAACGACTGGAGAAAAAGGAAGACTGAACCGAGAGCCGGTACACGATTCCACCCGAGAGAAACCACCGGACGTCCGGTGGTTTTTCCATACATGGGTGTCTTCGATCTGCCGGTTGAAGTCGGGCGGGGGGTTGCCTACAATAGGGCACAGATCCCTGCCCGGCCTGCCGGGCGGAAAGAGGAGTTCCGACGATGATCCTGAAAAGATCCGCTTTGGTTCTGATTTGTGTCCTGGCCCTGTTTGCGGCCGGAGGGTGCGACGACCTCATCCGTGACACCAGCCCGTTTGTCACGACCGCCACCGCCGTACCCAAGCCGGTGTTTGAGTTCATCCAGGTGGAAGGCGGCGCACAGCTCAAGTCCTACAATGGAAAAGACACCGCGGTCACAATCCCGGACGAGTTCGAGGGGATGCCGGTCCGGTCGATCGGGGACGGCGCGTTCTCCGGCCGCACCTATGTGGAATCGGTCGTGATCCCGGACGGTGTCCGGTCGATCGGTAATGAGGCGTTCAAAGGCTGCTACCAGCTGACCTCCGTTACTTTACCGGACGCCCTGGAGACGATCGGTGACCACGCATTCTACAGCTGTCCGGCAATCCAGGCGCTCGAACTCCCCGAAACGCTTGTGAGCGTAGGCGCTTATGCGTTCGCCGAATGTGACCATCTGACAGACATCCAGGTGCCGCCGGGCGTCACAGTCTACCCCGAAGGGCTGTTCTACAATTGTCCCGACCTCCGTACGATGGAAATCGCCGAAGGTGTCGTCTCTCTGGGCGAGGGGGTGTTCTACGGGTGCAGCGAGCTCGAGACCCTCTCGATTCCGGACAGCGTCACCGAGATCGGCCCCTATGCGTTCTACCTCTGCCAGACACTGCCCCCGGTCGAACTTCCGGAGGCCATCACGGCCTATCCGGATGGATTGTTCGCGGGATGTACTTCGTTTACTTCCTATGAGATTCCCCCGCATGTCACCTCCCTGGGCGAGGGGGTGTTCAGCAAATGCGCCGGTCTGACCCGGATGGTGATTCCGGATACGGTCCGGGAGATCGGCGGCTCACTGTTGATGGAATGCACGTCGCTGACCGAGGTGCGGTTGCCTGCTCATTTGACCAGTCTGGCAGACGGGATGTTCAGCGGATGTACCTCACTGGTTTCCTACTCCGTGCCGGACAGCGTGACCGAACTCGGCGAAGGGGTGTTTTTCGGCTGCACCTCGTTGTCGACGATCGAGATTCACGACGGGGTGGCCGCGATCGGGCCTTCGGCGTTTGCCAACTGCACTTCTCTCCGGTCGATCGAACTCCCGCCGGGGGTCACCGTGCTCAGGGAAAACCTCTTCTACGGCTGCTCCGGGCTGACGGATTACACCATCCCGGACACCATCGTCCGCGTGGAGGGCGGGGTTTTCTACCAGTGTACGGGACTTGCCACGCTGCAGATTCCGGAATCCGTGCTGGAAATAGGGGAGTCCGCGTTTTTGGGATGCTCCGGTCTGACAGAACTTACACTGCCGGCCGGGTTGGAGATAATAGATAAGGGATTGTTTTTCGGGTGTACCGGGCTGGAGCGGTATGTGGTGCCCGCGAGCGTCCGCGAAGTCGGAGACGGGGCGTTCGGAGACTGTACGTCGCTGCGTGAAATTTCGTTTGAGGGACGGGACACCGTCCTCGGGACGTCGTTGTTCAGTGGATGCGCCTCCCTGCAAACAGTCCGGCTGCCGGAAGACTTGACGGCCATCGGGGAGAGCCTGTTCAACGGGTGCACCTCTCTGCGGAGTTTTACCATACCGGCAAGCGTCACGGAGATCGGGAACGCAGCCTTTTACAAGTGCACCGGGCTGGAGCGCATCGCGTTCCACGACGGGGTGTCAAAGATCGGGGAGTATGCGTTTTACGAGTGCGGCGCGTTGACCGCGGTCGAAATCCCGGCGGGAGTCGTGGCGATCCCGGACAGCGCGTTCTACTCCTGCACGAGCCTTGCCCAGGCCACCATCCCCGCGACCGTCACCGAAATCCATCCCTCCGCGTTTACCAACTGTGCGCCGGGTCTGGTGATCCACGGACAGCCCGGCTCCGCCGCGGAAAACTTTGCCACCTCCAAAAACCTGGCATTTGCGGCAAAATAACCCCATTTCACACGCGCAAGCGGCTTGTCGGTCATCCCGGCAGGCCCTTTTTTTGCTTTCCGCAACGGTCGTGATAGACTGAAAACCAATGACGCGTCGCCGCGACGGTTGGCATGGGAGCCGCCGCATCTTCGGAGGACACGACATGGCAGACCGCAACATTCTCGTCATTGGAGCCGGCATCGCGGGACTTACGGCCGGCTGCTATCTGCAGATGAACGGATATCCCACCACCATCCTGGAGATGGGCGGGTCGCCCGGCGGGTTGTGCACCTCCTGGAAACGGGAAGGCTACACCTTTGACGGGTGCATTCACTGGCTGATGGGAGCTGTTCCCTACAGCCAGATGCACCATTACTGGCTGGAGGTCGGGGCGCTCCGCGACGGCAAGATCTCCCGGTTCACCGAATTCAAGAAGACCGAATACGCGCCTGGGCAGTTTTTCTCCCAGTTTGCGGACGCGGACTGGCTCAGCGCGGAGATGCTGCGGATCGCGCCGGAGGACCAGAAAGCCATCGCCTCGTTCATCCGCGCGGTCAAACGCGTGTCGCGCGCCCATATCCCGGGCGATAAAGCCTTCGAGTTGTTCCATCCTTTTGACTGGCTCAAGCTGCTCCTGCAGTCCGGGCCGCTTCTTCGCCTGTTTGCCCGTTATGGGAAAATCACGGTCGCGGAGTATGCGAAGCGGTTCCAAAACCCCGCGTTCCGGGAACATTTTGCCGAGATGATGGGATTGGACGACGACTACCCGGCCGCGATGCTGATCGCCGTCGCGGGATGGATGCACGCCGGCGGCGTCGGGTATCCCATCGGGGGATCGCTCTCGTTTGCGCGTTCGATTGAAACCCATTTCCGACGCCTGGGCGGCACCCTCCGGTACCACAGCCGGGTCAAGCGCATCCTGGTGGAGAACGGCAGGGCGCGCGGGGTCGAGCTCGAAAGTGGGGAGAAGCGGTACGCAGACGTCGTGATCTCCGCGGCAGACGGGTATGACACCCTCTACCGTATGCTGGAGGGCAAACACGTCGACACGGAAAGCGCCCAGCGCTTCGGGTCTCCCCCCGGGAGCACATCCGGGGATCGGAACGCGCCAGGGAGGCTGTTTGAGCCGCTGCTCCAGGTTTCGATCGGGGTCGATCGGCTGCTGCGCGAAACCGCGCACACCGTCAGCTACCTCATCGACCGTCCGATTGTGATCGACGACACCCACACCGCGACGCGGCTGGAGACGACAATTTACCATTTTGACAGCACACTCGCGCCGTCGGGCAAGACGGCGGTGACCGTGCTGCTACACACGGATTTCGACTACTGGAACCGGCTGGCGGCCGAGGACGCGGAACGATACGAGGAAGAGAAGGTACGGATCGGTCGGGAGGTGGTGGCGGCACTCGACAGCGGCACCCCGCCCCCCGACAGCGGAGAAGGGCCGGGCAGCGGGTTTGTACCGCACGGTCCCCGGATTCCCGGTCTGGGTGAAGCGGTCGAGGTGATCGACGTCATGACCCCGGTCACGCTGCATCGACTGACCAACAACCACCGGGCATCGATCCAGGGATGGTTCCCGCATCCGCGGACGTTCCGCCGGAAAATCTCAAAAACCTTACCGGGACTGACCGGGTTTTACCGGATCGGGCACTGGACCACGCCGGGCGGCGGGTTGCCGCCGGCGCTTCTGTCCGCGCGGCATGTCGCGCAGATCCTCTGCCGGCAGGACCACAGGCACTTTACGATCCGGACGTGACGCCGTCACGGAAGACCACCCGCCGGTCCGGTAAGATGGAGCCTAGACCACGCATGCCGGACCTCCGGCGGAAGGGCGGCCCCCATGGACCAGCAACCCACCGATCCCCGACTCCCGGACGACCTGTCCGGCAAGCCACCGTCTGACGAGTCCGGCAAGAACAAGACCCGCGGACGCAAGCACTCGCCCGTCCGGATCGCGGAACGGTTCACTGGTGCGGTGGGGACAATTCTTGCCATTTATGCGTTGATCGCCACCTGGCTTGCTCGACGCGATCTCCCGGAGGGGGTCTGCCCGATCGACGACAACCGGCCGCTGATGATCCTCGCGGCCGTGCTGCTGGTGACTTCTCTTGTTCTCTCGATGATGCGCCCCAAAAAGGCTTGAGTCCGTCTGGTTTATTATAAGGTTCTGCCCGCGGTGCTTATGCCCGGGAGGGCTCCATCGCGCGGATGCGGTCATACAACGCCCGGTTGACCGGGGTGTCGATGCCGTGGCGGCGCCCCAGCCGGAGCACAGTTCCCGCGAACAATTCGACCTCGGTTGGCCGCGCGGCCTCGATGTCCTGCACCATGGAAGGCTTGCCGCCGGGCGCGAGGGTCGCGACCACGTCCAGCCATTGGGCGATGTCCTGTTCCCCCAGCCCGACCCCTTCCGGCACCGACAGGGCTGCCGCCTCCCGCATCGCGGCGACCATGAGGTCGCGCGCTTCGCCCGGGCGCTGTACCAGCCCGTAGTCTCCCAAATGGACCGCGAGCACCTGGTTGATCCCGACATTGAGCATAAACTTGCCCCAGAGGTGCCGACGCATGTCGGGCATCACGCGATAGGGGACCTTTGCGCGATCAAACAGGGCTGCGACCCGACGGACTTGCTCCGCCTGGTCACTTTCCGGACGCTCCCCCAACGCGAGCCAGCCCGGATTCTGGCACACCAGCCGGGTGCCCTCCCGGACCGCGTCCATCCCTTGCACGGTGCAGGGCAACACCCCCTCGTCGCCGTAAACCGCCGCGATCCGTTCTTCACTCGAGATCCCGTTGAGCAAGGAAAGGAAGAGGGTAGAGGGCCCGACCTGCCGACGGATCGACGCAATGGCGTCATCCAGACCGGACTCTTTGACCGCAAACAGAACGAGATCCGCCGGACCGGTGTCTTCGTCCGGAGTCACATAGGAAAAATCGCACAACTCGCCGTTGAATAAAACCCCGTCCCGCCGGTACCGGGCGATCCGCTCCGGATCCGCGACGACGCGAAACGAGTACCCGTCCGGGGTCTCGTCCGCATGCCGCGCGAGCATCCGGCCGAACAGGATGCCGATTGCGCCCAGCCCGATGAGGGCGACCGAGCGCAGAGGCGGGAGCTTTTTACTGGTATCACTCATTTTATCCATATAGGCAGGATACACGAGAGCGGCGGCCGGAGCAAAGCCCCGGGTACCGATCGTCTACTAACCCGCGATGTCCTTGCGCCGGTAAAAGAAGTGGGTGAGGGCGATGCAAACCACGACCACACCCCCGATCAGAACGAAGGAGAGAGGCGCGATGCGGCCTTGCTCGATGATGTCCGCGGGATCGACATATCGGAAGGGCGTCAGGTAGCGGATTGGCTCGGCCTTGTCGTCCAGCATGGACCAGATGCCAAGAAAATACAGACTGAGCACCACCCCGATCGACAGCGGGTAAAAGGCGCGCGCCTTGATCACAAACACCGACACCAGCAGCCCGATCCCCCACAAAAACAGGTGCAGTAAAAAAGCGCCCAGGAGCAGCAAAAACAGGATACCCCGGTCATACTCCCCGCCGGCCACTACTTCGAACAGCACAAAAGTCGCAAGGCCGATCAGGAGGTCGAACACAAAAAGACAGGCAGCAGAGGCGAGCGTCTTTTCCGTCACCACCCGCGCCCGCCCGATCGGGCGTGTCAGCAAAAACTCGCTGGTCCGCTCGCTTTCTTCCCGCGCGAGCGCGCCGACCGCCAGCAGCATCGCGTAGATTCCGCCAAACAGGGTGAGGAACAGGTGGTTCTCGGTCGCGTAGTACCCGAGGGGGTCCGCCATGCTCAGCCGGTCCAGCTGGAACAGCTCCTTAAACTCCGGAGGGTATTTCGCGAACATCGCGTCGAGTTCTGCGGCCTGGGTCCGGATGGTCGGGAAAAGGGCCATCAGGGCCACGCTCAGCAAGATCATACTGATCGTCCATGCCAGAAGGGAAGTCCGGGTGCGCGCCAATTCACGCCAAAAAACCGGCATCTTATTCACTCTCCTTCTCATAGAAATGAAGAAAGACCTTTTCGAGGTCGGGTTCGTCCATCCAGAGGTTCTCGATGCCGTACCGGACGAGCAGCCGCAACAGGTCGTCGGCGCGCCCGCTGTACAGGAACGAAACCTGCCGGTCTTCCCGTCGGACCGCTGCGGAGTCGGGAGGGTCGAACGCCTCCGCATCCTCCGCGCGGGTAAACTCCACCCGGATTTCTTTATACAGGCTACCACGCAGGTGCTCAATCGTTTCCGTGCGCAGGATGCGACCCTCTTTGATGATCGCGACCCGGTCGCACAGTTTCTGGACCTCGCTCAACACGTGGGACGACAAAAACACCGTGACACCACGCGCGTTCTCTTCCCGGAGCAGTTCATACAGCCGGTTCTGGACCAGCGGATCCAGTCCGGTGGTCGGCTCGTCGAGGATGAGCAGCCGGGGTTCGTGGAGCAGGGCCTGCACGACCGCCAGCTTCTTTTTATTGCCGGTGGACAGCGCTCCGATCCGCTTGGTGCGATCGACATCCAGCCGCTCACACAGCATGTCCAGCCGCTCACGAGAGCTCCCCGGGTAGAACCGCATCGCGTATTCGAAAAACGCCCCCACCCGCATGTCGTCGTAGTAGTTCGCCTCGGCGGGCAGGTACCCCACCTGCTTGCGGATCCGGGGACCTTGCGTGCGACAGTCCAGGCCAAAGATTTCCGCCCGTCCGGAGGAAGGGTGGAGCAGGGACATCAAGGTGCGGATCGTCGTGGATTTGCCCGCCCCGTTGGGTCCGATAAAGCCAAAGAACTCCCCCTCCTGGATCGATAGGGTGACCTCCAGGATGCCGCGTGATTTACCGTAGTATTTGGTCAGGTTTTCGGTTTCGACGATCGCCAACGTGCTCCCCCTCCTCATCGCTCAATGGATCTATTTTACTCCCATCAGGGGGTTGTGTTTAGCTCCGCCAGGATGGGATCCGCCCAGACCGCCACCACCGGCGCGGGGATCGCAAGTGCGACCGTGCGACCGGTCTCGGGGTGTTCGGTGGCGGCAAACACCACCCCGACCACCCTGCCGTCCGCGTTGAGGACCGGACTGCCGCTGTTGCCCCGGTAGACCGGGCCGTCCAGCATCAGGACCGGGTCGGCCATGCCCGTGGTGCGCACAAATCCCAATACCGTCGCACGATTTACGACCCGGAAAAACCCGAGTGGATTCCCGATGATCAGGACCGGATCCCCCGGGACGGGCTGCCGCTCGCGCTCCAGCTCCAATATCGGCAGGTGGTCCATCCCCTCGAGGGAGAGGATCGAAAGATCCGAATCAGGCTCGGAGAACCAGTCGGTTAGCGTGTGCCGCGCCCCGTCGGAGCGGAATCCCACCTGGACGGAGCTTGCGCCTTCCGTGATGTGCTCATTGGTGACGATGACCCCGGACGGATCCAGATTGAACCCGGTGCCACCGCTCCCGTCTGCCTCCACCCGGACGATTGCCTCCATCCAGCGCTGTACGTCCGGATCGCGCGCGATGACACGCGAGTCCATGAGAAAATCCAGGTTGGGCATGCCGAGCAGCCGCAGCAGTCCGCCGGTCGCCAGCAGCAGGAAAGACAGCGCAACCATCAGTGCCAGCGCGCGCACCATCCACACCCGGGCTCTGCGGCCGGTATCCGGGACGGGGGAGATAGTCTCGTCTGTTGGAGGATCGAAGGGCTCCAGCGGATCGTACGGTTCCGGCATCTGGTCTCCTGTCGCGGGAAAGGGTCAGAGAGATCGACCCCGCAGACGGGCATCGATCCGGGCAGGCGTTTATGTATACAGGATAACGCAGGGAGAGGGGAACGGGGCGGGAATATGTTCACATGCAGTGATATTGTCCGGGATTCCGGACACAACACAACGCCCGCTTACCCGGCCTGCCGCAGGTTTGACCGACTGCTGTTATAATCTGTATAGAACGTATTTTGATCACAGAAGCGTTGCCCCCTTTCGATACCAGACAAGCAAAGGAGCGACACCATGCGATACACACAGCTTGGGAAAACCGGGATCGAGGTTTCCACCATCACCTTCGGATGCTGGGAACTGGGAAACGACGGCAAATGGAACTTCACCAGTGACGAAAACAATATCGCAGTCCTGCGCCGCGCCTTCGACCGCGGGGTCACGACCTTTGACACCGCGGAGGGCTATGGGGACGGCCACTCCGAGACCGTCGTGGCCCGCGCGCTGGGCGGGATCCGCAGCCATTGCGTGATCGCAAGCAAGGTCAGCCCGTCCCACCTTCGTGCCGCGGATGTGAGGCAGGCGGCGGAGAACTCCCTCCGGAACCTGGGAACCGACTACATCGACCTGTACTACATCCATTGGCCCAACAACGACATCCCGCTGGACGAGACCCTGGGAGCGTTCCTGCGGCTCAAGGAGGAGGGCAAGATCCGGGCGATCGGGGTGTCCAATTTCTCCCTGGAGCAGCTCAAGGCCGCGATGGCGATCACCCGGATCGACGCGGTCCAGCTGGAGTATTCACTGCTCCAGCGCGCGCCCGAGGACAGCGGGATTCTCCCGTACTGTGCCGCCAACGAAATCGCCTTTACGAGCTACAGCTCGCTGGCCAAGGGGCTGCTGACCGGGGCATACCACCTCGGAAAAGCTCGGATCGCACCGGACGACTTCCGCGCGGAGCGCCGGCTCTTTCTCCCGGAGCACCTGAGCAAAGAAACCCCGCTCATCCATCTGCTGCGGGACATCGCCGGGGAACTGGACACCAGCATCGCGCAGGTCGCGATGGCCTGGCTGCTCGCGCGTCCCGGCATGACCACCGCGATTGTCGGAACCCAGCGCATCGAGCACCTGGACGACAATCTCGCGGCCGCGGACCTGATCCTCCCGCAAGAGGCGGTCGACCGCCTCGACGCGGTGAGCACAGAGGTGCTGGCCAGTCTGTAGACAGTGGCATCCCTGGGAGACATCGGAATCGCAGACAGCAAAAAACCGGCGCAGGACGACAGGTCCCGCGCCGGTTCCTATGAATGCCGTCGTTACTGGATCCGGCAGGCTTTCTTGAGAGTGGCGGCCATTTCGGCCAGCCAGTCTTTGAGTTCCTCGACGTCGGGGTCGGG
>LSQX01132429.1_pt1 | contig 13232 bp, 9 predicted proteins | sample 654561 | NCBI WGS metagenome assembly LSQX01 (sample SAMN04489861, study PRJNA283612) | anaerobic digester metagenome | isolation source: 4 biogas reactors fed with cattle manure at either 37C or 55C with and... | place: Denmark: Kongens Lyngby | collected 2014 | reverse complement strand
TTAGTCACCGCCTCCTACCCGATTTCAGACCGGTTTTCTCTTAAAAACCTGACCCGGAATGTTCTCACCGGGGGCTTGAGCGCCTTTTGACTGAGGTAACGGTTTTTCGCACGGACAATCTCCCCGAGCATTTCGGAAAAGCACAAGCTTTCGCAAAAAACAAACCGGAAAAACGGCTGCCCCGATTATCTGTTCAGGGCAGCCTCCGGTGAGCAGGGAGGGGCTTTTCTGACGACAGTTCAGCCAGCCGTCAGTCCGCCTTATCGATGAATTCCACTTGATTTGAGGATAAGACCGCAACGGCGGCTTCTTCATCCTGAACACGCAAAATGACATAGGCAATGCCCTCATTTCTGGAAACGAACGCATAGCTGTATTCTACTGCGATTCCCGCCTCGTAAAGAAGCTTGAGGATGCTGTGAAAAGAACCGGGTTTATCCGGAAGCCGGATTGCTATGACATTTGTGATGTTCACGATCAGCGAGTTCTCCCGGAGCTTTTCCGCGGCAGCATCGGGATTATCCACAATCAACCGGATTATGCCGAAATCCGCGGTATCGGCCGTGGTCAAAGCGCGGATATTGATGCTGTTCTCCGCCAATACGCCGGTGGCTTCTGCGATCGTACCGAGACGGTTTTCCACAAAAATCGAAAGTTGCTTTAAAACCATTGCAATGCCTCCTTTTCGTTATTTGGCTTTTCGTTTATCCACGACCCTGACCGCCTTGCCCTCGAAACGCTGAATGGACTTGGGCGATACCAGCTTAACGGTAACGGCGATCCCAAGCGTGGATTCGATAGCGCTGCGGATTTTTTTGTTTATTTCCTCCAAACGCCGTACTTCGCCGGTGAAATTCTCTTCGGTCAGCTCTACGAGAACGGTGAGCCTGTCTAAGCTGTTTTCTCGTTCGACAACCAGCTGATAATGGGGAGCAATGCCGCCGAGATCCATCAGAACCGATTCAATCTGTGAGGGAAACACATTAACGCCCCGGATGATCAGCATGTCGTCCGTTCTTCCGGAGGGTTTGGCCATGCGCACGCATGTCCGGCCGCAGGAGCACAGGCCGGGGATCTTGCAGCCAATGTCGCGAGTCCGGTAACGAATCAGCGGCAGGGCTTCTTTTGTAATACAGGTAAAGACAATTTCGCCGCGCTGACCGTCGGGAACCTGTTTCCCGGTATTCGGATCGATGATTTCAAGAATAAAGTGGTCCTCCGCGATATGCAATCCGCATTGGTCCTCACATTCATAGCCGACGCCTGGCCCGATGATTTCCGAGAGGCCGTAGATATCATAGGCCTTCAGATTCAAACGGGTTTCGATTTCGGCACGCATGCTCTCAGACCAAGGTTCCGCGCCGAAAAATCCGAATTTCAGGTTCAGACTTTCCAGCGGAATTTTGTTGTCTTCCAGATATTCGGCGATTGTCAGCGCGTAGGAGGGTGTACACAGCAGAAAGGTTGGCTTGAAGTCTTGTAAAATGGTGATCTGACGAACGGTATTGCCGGTTGAGGCCGGTATCGTCGCGCATCCGATCGTTTCGGAGCCGATGTGCCCGCCGAGACCGCCTGTAAAGAGACCGTAACCGTAACTGATATGGCCGATATCCTTCTTTGTGACGCCGCCGGCGCCCAAAGTGCGCGCCATGACCTCACCCCAGATTCTGATGTCGTTTTTGGTGTACCCGACGACGGTTTGCTTTCCCGTCGTTCCCGAGGAGGCATGGATGCGGACAANNGATAGTTGTCCCTCAGGTCCTGTTTGACGGTGAACGGCAGTTTTTCCAGATCGTCGACAGAGCGGATATCGTCCGGTTTAAGGCCCGTTTCGTCAAACTTTTTTCTGTACATCGGTACATGGTCGTATACGCGCTTTACGGTATCATGCAATCGCTTCGCCTGCAGTTCTTTGAGTTGCGTGACCGGCATGGTCTCCGCCTCGGGATTGTAGTAATGATACATAAATCGACTCTGTTCCTTTCAATTCAGTTTCAATATCCAACCAAAGGGATCATCAATGCGGCCCCATTGTATGCCCGTCAGAAAGTCATACAGCTTTTGGGTCAGCGCCCCGATTTTACCGCTATTTATCGTGATCTTTTTGTCGCCGTACAAAATATCGCCGATCGGTGAAATTACCGCCGCCGTCCCGCTGCCCCAGGCTTCTTTCAGGCTGCCGGCAGCCGATGCGGCAAGCAGTTCATCAATGGACAAAAGCCGTTCGGATACCGTATAACCCCAGTATTTAAGGATGTCTATGCAGGAGGCTCTTGTGATACCGGGAAGAATCGAGCCGCCCAGCGGCGGCGTAACGACCTCGTCGTCCAGCAGGAACCATACGTTCATTGAGCCGACTTCTTCAATATATTTTCTGTGTATGCCGTCAAGCCAGAGAACCTGCGCATAGCCGAGACGTTCCGCGACCTCTCCCGCTCTGAGTGTGGCGGCATAATTCCCGCCGGTTTTTGAAAAACCCGTACCGCCCTTGACGGCCCGAACGTCCTGATTCTCGACAAATATTTTTACGGGATTCATCCCCTCCGGGTAATAAGCGCCCACGGGAGAGGTGATAATACAGAAGATATACTGCCTTGACGCGTGTACGCCCACATGGGGTTCGGTTGCAAAAACAAACGGACGTATATACAATGAGGTATCGGGCTCCGACGGAACCCAGTCGATATCCAGCAGGACAAGCTGCTTCATGGCTTCCAAAAACAGATCTTCATCCAGTGTTGGAATGCTCATGCGCAGGCAGGATTCGTTCATGCGTCTGATATTGGATTGGGGCCGAAACAATTGTACGCCGCCGTCCGCGCGCCGGTAGGCTTTCAGTCCCTCGAACACCTCCTGTGCATAATGAAGGACCATTGCCGAGGGCTCAATGGAGAACGGGCCGTATGGAACGATTCTGGGATCGTGCCAGCCTACTTCCGAATCGTAGTTCAGTACGAACATATGATCCGAAAAGTAAGTTCCAAAGCCCAGTTTTGTCGGGTCCGGCTTGGTTTTGGGGGAGGTATTGCGTTCGATTTTTATTTTTTCCATTTCCGAATGTCCTTTCGGGCGCCTATTGTTTACGAAAGAACGGTTAACCAGTCTGCCGGTCTTTGTATAAATGCGGCGAAATTATGCCTTCGCACAAATTCGCACGCAAATTCATGCGCAAATCTGCCTGAGTATATTCGCCAGAAAAACAATAACGGCGCTTTTTATAAAAGTGTTTATAAATATTTATTATATCATTCTTTGCGCTATCTGCAAGAGCCTTTCTTGAAAAAGCTGACAAAAGAATTGACAATAAGCGCAGGTTACATTATTTTATAGTGGGAGATAAAGCGCGTTTTCGCAAACTACGCGTGACGGAGACGCCGCAAAAGAAAAGAGGGTATTTTTTCATGGAAACAGAATTGATATTCCACACAGGCAACCATTTTCCAAAACTCGGTCTGATCGCAACCGAGGGCGCAAAGGAGCTTAGTAATAAGATTGACCGGCATCTTGTATCCTGGGCATCCAACGGGACGGAGGAAAAGGACACATTTCTTATCGACAGCGAATGCCCCCGCTTTTCGTCCGGTGACGGAAAGGGGATCATCAGGGAAACGGTCAGAGGAATGGATTTGTATTATCTTGTTGATGTCGGTAATTACAACAGCAAGTATAACATATTCGGTCAGGTGAATTCCATGAGCCCGGACGATCATTTTCAGGATCTGAAAAGGCTCATTCAGGCCACCAGCGGCAAGGCACATTCCATGAGCGTAATTATGCCGCTTTTGTACGGTTGCCGCCAGCATCGCAGAAATTATAGGGAAAGTCTGGACTGCGCCCTCGCTTTGCAGGAGCTTCAAGCGATGGGCGTGGACAATATTGTCACGTTCGACGCACATGACTCGCGTGTTCAAAATGCGATTCCGCTGATGGGCTTTGATAACATTATGCCGCATTATCAGGTGCTCAAGGCGCTTTTGCGGCATTATCCGGATATTTTACTTGACCGGGATCATTTCATGGTCGTAAGCCCTGACGAGGGCGCAATGCACCGCAATATGTACTATTCCTCTGTGCTTGAAGTGGACCTCGGCATGTTTTACAAGCGCCGCGATTATTCCCATGTGATCAATGGCCGAAATCCGATTGTCGCACATGAGTATCTGGGCGCCGATGTCAAAGGCAAGACGATTTTTATTGCGGACGACATAATTTCCTCCGGCGAATCTTCGCTGGAGATCGCTTATGAGCTGAAAAAGAGAAAAGCGGACAAGATATTTATCTGCGCAACCTATGCCCTTTTTACAAACGGGTTAGATGAATTTGACAGCGCGTATGAAAACGGGGTATTCGACGGTGTTTTCGGGACAAACCTGACCTACAGGACCGAGGCGCTGAAGAGCCGGAAATGGTTTTATGAGGTAGACTGCAGCAAGTACATAGCCTATATTATTGCTGCGCTGAATCATCAGGTCAGCGTTAGCGCGCTTTTGGATCCGCACGAAAAAATTAAAGCGCTGCTTGCCGGACGCTGAACCGGACAAGCCGTGTAAGCATAAGGGGATAAGGGGCTGTTGTCATTTTCGTTTTGAAGCAGCCCTTATCCCCCGATTTGTGCCTTACGCGTCGGTTAAATCGGAAAACATGCCCTGATATAATATTTTCAGCGGGTTTTTCGGCGGGCCTTCCAGCAGCTTTCCGTCCAGACTGTATCTGCCGCCGTGAGCGGGGCAGTCCCAGGTTTTTTCCGCGGCGTTGTAGTTAAGCTCCGTCGACATATGGGTGCAGGATATATCGAGGATGATGACCCGATCCGATTCATCGCGGTATATGCCTGCCTTTTTTCCCTCAAAACGGATAATGCGCCCTTCTCCCGGCCTTAAATCCCGCAGGGACTCCGTTTTTTCCAGCTTCGACTTGATCAGTTCCACAACCGACTGTCCGACTTCGGTTATGGCTTTTGCGGCGGAGCTTGTAAAATCGGACCGGCTTCTGGAATAGAGGTCCTCATATCGGCAAGCACCGCTTTCAATCAGCTCCGAGAGCATCAGTCCGGCAAGCGTACCGGTGGAAAGCCCCCATTTTTTATAACCCGAAGCGGTATAGATTTGCGCGTTTTGTGATATTTTTCCGATATAAGGGATCATATCCGGCGTGTCGTAATCCTGAGCGGACCAATAGGCCAGAACGTGGTCTACACCCGCGACAGAGTCGGCAAAATCACGCAGGGAAACATAGCGCTCGTCCATATTGACATCACTGCGTCCGGTTGGATGGTTTTCGCCGACGGCAACAAAAATACGATCGCCGTTCTCGATCGCCGTGCGTATGGAGCGCGTACGACCGGAGACATTAATATAGCTGCCGTCCGGCCAGTCGGATTTTGTTTTTACGGCGATTCCATAAGATCGCTTTGCGTACAGGCGTGTGAAGAAAAGATTGGGCCCGTCATATATCGGGTATTGCGTCGCCATGACAAGATGCTTTGCGCGGATATCGGGCCCGTTTTCGCACTGCACAAGAATCGGATCGCCGTTTTTGACCTTTATGGCCTTTGTCTTACAGAAAATCTCCGCGCCGAGCGATAAAGCCCGCTTTGCCAGCGCGCGGACATAGAGGACAGGATGGAACACCGCCTGACCGGGAAATGCCAGCATTCCGAAATTGTGATTCGGAAAATCCGGTTTGTCGATATAGCGGCATTCGATACCGATGGATTCAGCTATACCGTATTCCTTTTCAACGGCCGGTAGGTCACTTTCCATGGACGCGTAAAGATAGGCGGTGTTATCCCGAAGCCGGCAGTCTATGGATTCCTGCTCAGCTATACGCATGACGAAATCTACGGCTTCTTTTTGCGACGTCGCATAAAGCTTCGCGGTTTCCCGTCCGTATTTTTCGTCGAGGATGCTGTAGATTGGGCCGTGCTGGATTGTGACCTTTCCGGTCGTTTTCCCGGTTGTGCCGCTGCATATGGTTTCTGCTTCGATGACAACGGGTTTTATGCCCCTTTTCGCCAGCGTATACGCGCAGGTAATCCCCGTGATTCCGCCACCGACGATCAAAACCTCTGTGTCAAGGCTGTGTTCAAGCGTTGGATACGTGTCGTCTTTTGCTGTCATGAGCCAATAGGACTGCGGTTGATTAAACTGTTTTTCCATATAACCCCTCATTTGCCGAAAACGATCTAGTTTGCCGATAACGGCTTAGTCTACCGCTTTCGGCAGATTTTTGCCGCCGGTAGAAAACACTATCGTGATTCCGCCATTAGTATGGCTTGCGTTTTATGAATTTATGTCACGCAAGGCGCGGCCGGCCGGCAGAGGGAGGGCGCGAAAAAAGGACCCTAGGAAGGCGCGAGCGCTTTTTCCGAAGGTCCTTTTACGGCAAAAGTGCCTGTCCAAAGAGCAATTTTGCTCTTTGGACAGGCACTAAATAAAATTACAGGTAGTATTTCGACGAAAACGCCATTTTGGGATTCTCTTCGATTTCACCCCCGGCCGGGTCCGTAAAATCCGGCGCTGAGGACGCCCCGGAACTTGCGGAATCGAGCAAAATGAATTTTCCGACTTCCTCTGCCAGCATGGACGACTGGCTGCTGAGCTCTTCGCTGGTAGCCGCGATTTGCTCCGCTGTGGCGGAGTTTGTCTGTATCACATTGGATATCTGAATAATTCCGCCGGAAATCTGCCGAAGCGCAGCCGCCTGCTGCCCGGACGCCTTGTCGATCATATCGATCAGGCCGGATGTTTCGGTTACGCTTAAAACGATCTCGTTCAGCGATTTTGCGGTTGAGTCCAGAAGCGTCATGCCTTCGGCGACCTTTTTAATCGATGTTTCGATCAATGCTTCGGTCGTCTTGGCCGCCTCGGCGCTCTTTCCGGCAAGGCTCCGGACCTCGTCGGCGACAACGGCAAAGCCTTTTCCGGCTGCGCCGGCCCGCGCTGCTTCCACCGCGGCGTTGAGCGCGAGGATATTGGTTTGGAATGCGATATCGTCAATGACCTTGATGATTTTGTTGATTTCGGCGGACGATATACTGATATCGTTCATGGCAGCGATCATCTGTTTCATTTGGTCGTTGCCCAGATTGACTTCCTTGCTGGCCTTTTCCGCAAGCGTACGGGCCCTCGACGCGCTGACGGCATTTTCATCGACCTGGGCGGAGATTTCCGAAATGGCCGATGACAGCTGTTCCGTTGAGGCGGCCTGCTCGGTAGATCCTGCGGCCAGCGCCTGCGCGGCGTCGGAAACCTGCTCTGATCCGTTGTTCACTTGTTTCGCGGCTTCGTTAATTTGAGAAAGCGTTCGGTTCAGGGATGTCGATATCCCGTCCAGGCTGTTTTTAATGATCTCAAATTCGCCGATATACTCTTGATTCAGCACAATGCGCATATCGCCTTTAGACATCTTATCCAAAACCAAAGATATTTCGTCAATATACGAGACGTAATCATTCAGGCGGTCAAGGATCTGACCGGTGGCTTTGACAAGCTGGCCAAGCTCGTCTTTTGAATGACGCTTTTTATCGATTTTCATAGAAAGCTCGCCGTAAGCTATGCGCTGTGTGATGCCGGTTACGTACTTTATGCTTCTTTTCAGATATAAAATGATAAAAACGGCAAAAAACGAAACAAGCAGAATGATAGCGCCGACCACAACGACGGACAGCCGGACGATGCCGTGCGTTTCGGCCAGAATATCGGACGCGCGCCTTTCGGCATATGACATCAGAAGCCCCGACATCGTTTCAATATCCCCGCTCACAAGATTGAACGAGGCGAATCTCACACCCATGTTTCCGCTTTGGTTTTCATAATTGTAGGCGTTGAACCAGACAAGATAGTCTTTTTCAAATTGTTCTCTGTGCTGCTCCAACGTCCCTTCGTTATAAACATAACGATAATACAGCTCATCGTTTCCCATCAGATTATCCAGCGCTTCGCCAACCAGCCTGTAGGCCTCCGCCGTCTTCAGATTGAATTCGTCAATCAGCGCGTCCCTGTCTTCCTTGCCTATCGAGGATCTGGTATAATGGAGGACCTTGTCGGTGACAAGCGCCTGGTATAAGTTGCTTTCTGCCCGCATCATTGAGGCTGTGTTTAAATAAGCTTCGTCATAAAGCGCGTACTTTGTTTCTGTGTTGCTGCTGTTGGTGCGCAAGGCAAAGAAAACAAGAAGAGCGACAAGGGCCAGAACGGTCGGAACAAACAGCAAAATAAGCTTCAACGAAAGTCTCATGTTTTTGATCATACGGCGAATCCTCCTAATTATAGGCGCGTAACGGAACGGCTTACATCAGTTGAGCCGATTATCCGGTTTCTACTTTATTTATCGGAAATAACTATGATTTATTTATGTTAATTTACAATTGTTTCACATTTCCTTTATTGACAGGGCGCGGACGGACACATATACTGGCAAAGGATTCCGGAAGGGAGCATATAACAATCATGCTGGTAATGAAAAACATAAAAAAGACCTACTGCGTCGGTGGGATTGAAACAAGAGCGCTCGACGACATCAGTGTCGCGTTTCGGCAGAAAGAGTTTGTTGCGATTTTGGGTACAAGCGGCTCGGGAAAAACAACCTGTCTTAATATAATCGGCGGACTTGACCGCTACGATTCCGGGGAGCTTGTCATTAAAGGCAAAAAGACCTCGGATTTTAAAGACAGGGACTGGGATGCGTACCGAAACAACTCAATCGGCTTTGTATTTCAAAGCTATAACCTGATTATGCACCTGAGCATCGTTGCCAATGTTGAGCTGGGCATGACGCTCAGCGGTGTATCCGCGCACGAAAAAAGGAAACGGGCGCTGGCGGTTTTAACAAAGGTCGGCCTGAAAGAGCATTTGCACAAAAAACCGAACCAGCTCTCCGGCGGCCAGATGCAGCGCGTAGCCATCGCAAGGGCGCTGGCTAACGATCCGGAAATATTGCTTTGCGACGAGCCGACCGGCGCGCTGGACAGTAAGACAAGCACGCAAATCATGGACCTGATCAAGGAAGTTGCGGGCGACAGGCTCGTGATAATGGTTACGCACAATCAGAACATTGCCGAAAGATACGCAGACCGCATTATCCGCTTTCATGACGGAAAGATTACCGCCGACAGCAGACCCTATACGGAAGAGGCGGGGAATGATGCGTTTTCGCTCAAGAAGACAAGTATGAGCTTTTTGACGGCGCTTAGATTGTCATTCAACAACCTTAAGACGAAAAAGGGCCGAACCTTCCTTACCGCTTTTGCATCCAGCATCGGTATCATCGGTATTGCGGTCATTTTAAGCCTTTCAACCGGGTTTCAAAAGCAGATAGACGAATTCCAGCGCGACGCCATGTCCGAATTTCCGATTATCATATCACAGACTGCGATGACGCTGGACAGGGAAGACATGGCCGAACTGCGAGATGAGATGCAAGACCGTATGCTGGGGACGCTGGAATATGCAGACTCGGATGAGGTATTTCTTTACGATCCGGCTGAAAGTCACTATCTCCATACGAATGTGTTTACCGATGCTTTTATGAACTATCTTTCGGAAATCGATCCGGAAATCTGCAGCAACCTGAGCTATACCCGCCTTGTTTCCATGAATATGCTGCGTGAAATTGACGGGATTGTAATGCCCGTAACGATAGGCGGCGCGTTAACGATGGGCGGCGGCAGGGACAGGGCCGCATCCATGACAAGCACAACCGGATTCGGACTTTCCTCTTACCCGAAAGACCTGAAATCGGACGCGCAGCCATTTCTTGAGAAAAACTATGATCTGCTGGGCGGCGCGTATCCGGAGAAAGCTTCGGAGCTGATCCTTGTTATCGATGAAAAAAATCGTATCGATTACAATGTGCTGAAAAATCTCGGCATCGATACGCAGGAGCTGGACAGCGTTCCGTTTACCGAAATTGTCGGGATAAAGCTGAAAATCATTATAAATGACGATTACTATATACAAACGGAATACGGCTCTTTTATCCCGGGAACCGATTATGCGGCGATGTATGATTCGGAAAACAGCATCGAAGCCGAGATCGTCGGGATCGTCAGGCCGAAAAAATATGTCAGCATGGCGCTTCTGGGGCCCGGCATAGCATATAGCGACGAGCTTTCCGAAATGATCATAGAAAGCGCACTAAATTCACAGATTGTCAAGGCGCAGGAAAACAGTCAAAAAAACATCATGACGATGCAGGACTTCGAAAGCGAAGAAGCAAAGACGGCATTTATGTCCTATCTCGGTGGGAACGCTACGCCGTATTTGATTCTGGTTTTTCCGGACGATTTTGAAGACAAGGACAGGGTAATGGATTATCTGGAGGCATATAATCAGGGTAAGGCCGACGACGACCTGATTGTAGCTACCGACCTTGCCGGTACGATGTCGCAAATGACGGGCGGAATCATGGACGGAATCACCATCGTTCTGATCGCTTTTGCCGCGATCTCTCTGGTTGTCAGCCTGATTATGATATCGATCATAACTTACACATCTGTTCTGGAAAGGACGAAGGAAATCGGCATATTGCGGGCGCTCGGGGCCAGGAAAAGGGATATCTCGCGGGTGTTCAACGCCGAAACCTGTATTCTCGGAGCTTTTTCCGGATTGCTCGGTATACTGATTGCCTGGCTCCTTACGTTCCCGATTAATGCTTTTCTTTATCGCATGACAGAGCTCAGGAATGTCGCGACGCTGGTATTTGCCCATGCTGTGTTACTCATAATAATCAGCACCGTACTCACCGTGCTTGGCGGATATATACCGGCGAAAATGGCATCCAGAAAGGAAGCAGTCGTTGCCCTCAGGACAGAATAGCCCGAAAAAGCCCTCAACTGTGGGCGCTTTGCCCACGGCCTTTAAAACATTATCCTACTCTCCGTGCTGCCGCGAAGCAGCAGCACGGAGAGTAGTGTGAACCGGATAAACAACAAAGGTGCAGCGCGAATTCGCGCTGCACCTTTGTTGTTTATCCGGTTTTTTACCGATTATTTGTCGTTCTTGCGCGACACTTTTCCAGGAAACGTTCGGTTGAGATAATATAGCGTTCGTGTGTGCCGCTGCCGATCAGGCCGCTTTTGTCATAGGCTGTGACACGAAATACGATCTTTTTTCCGTCTGCGGCGATGACCTCGCTATCGGCCCATACCATCATGCCAATCGGCGTAGCCGCGCTGTGGGATACGTTCATCAGCGTCCCGACGGAGCTTTGACTTTCATCAAGAAACGGCGCGATGGATTCATATGCGGCGTTTTCCATCAGTGCGATCATAAACGGCGTCGCGAACACCCTCAGCGTACCGGAGCCGGCGGCTAAAGCCGTGTTGTTTTCTGAAACGACGGTTTCCGAATGTCCTTTGATTCCGGGGATTATCATTTCTACCGGTCCTTTGCTGTTTTTTGTTGTTTTTCGCGCATATCGCAAAGAATTAATTCCGCAAGGCCCCGTATGTCGTCAAGTGCGAAGAGGGGTGTGCCGATATCCAGCGGGGTATCGGACATGACCGCAAAGCATTCTTCCGGCGGAAGCGCCAGCGGCTTACCGGAAGCGCTTCTGTATAAAGCGATTTTCGGCCACGCGCCGTGCTTATAGCCTTCGGTAATCAAAATATCCACATTGTCGATTTTCCGGAAAACGGATTCGACGGGGACCGGCCGGTTTTCCATTATGACCGCCTTTTCGGCCGAGACAATCGCCGTTACATCAGCGCCCGCATTGGTCAGCCGCCAGCTGTCTTTGCCCTCGCGGTCAACATCAAAGTCATGCGCGTCATGCTTTAAAACGCCGACGCGAAGACCGTTTCGCTTAAGCTCCGGAATAAGCTTCTCCAGCAGCGTGGTTTTGCCGGTGCCCGAAAAGGCCACGACAGAATAGGTGGGGATGTTGTTCATGGTTTTATCCTTTGTTCTGAGGCAGTGAATTTGATAACCCCGCTTCCGGCAGTAACTGCCGAAAGCTAAGTATTTCGTACGGGCGGGAAATCAAACCTCCGCGATTTTTTTCTTCGGGAATATAACGCTGAACAGGATGACAGTAATGGCTGCCACAATAACCGCGGCGTAGGTTTCGGTAATGCTATTTGTAATCGGGTAGCTGCCGTTTGCCATATAATAGGCTTTCCAGAAGATTGCGACAGCGCCCGTAATAACCATACTCCAGCAGGCGCCTTTTTCAGATGCGCGTTTCCAGTAGATACCGAACAGCACAACGATGAACAGCGCGCCGCGCAGGGAATAGGCAGCGTAAACGATGTCGAGCACGGCGGAGGCCTCAACAAGCGCAATTGCGCCGACCGCGCAGATCACGCCGGACAGCGCGGTTGTGATGCGCGACATTCTCAGGACCTGGGCGTCGGTTGCATCGGTTTTTAAAACGCGCTGATACAGGTCCTTTGTGACCATCGTTCCGGAAGAAAGAATGATCGGGGATACGGTAGAGAGGATAGCCGCGAGGATGGACGCGAGGACAAGCCCGCCGACAATCCCGCCGATGGTGGGGTTGTCGTGTATGTTCATCATCAGTGTCGGCAGCGCGGATTTTCCGTTTATAAGCTCGCCTGACTTATCATACAGCATCGTGCCGTTATTGAACATGGCCTTGGCCGACATGCCGAGGAAGGCGGTAAACAATCCGAAAGGCGCGGCGACAAAAGCCGTTATGATGCAGGCCTTCTTCGCAGTCGGGATATCCTTGGCCGCAAGAACCGGCTGAATGCCTGCCTGGGCGGTGCATGCCCCGAGGAGAGAGGCGATGATCCAGGAGGATACCTTGGGGAGACCGATGGTGAACATGTTTAAATACCGTGAAGCTTCGCCCTGGGGCGGCGCTTTGAAGGCGTGTCCCGCTGCCGCCGCCGACGCCTTGGCCTGCGCAATGGCATCGGCTGTTTCAGGCGACATATTCGAGCCGTTCAACCCGCTGAAAATGGCGTCAAAGCCGCCGATCTTTATCACGGCGAAGATAATGGCCAAAATGACGCCGCCGTACATAACGAACAGATGCATCTTATTTGTAGACGCAACCGCGTTCATTCCGCCGGCCAGCGTATAAACGATGAAAATCAAAGCAAAAACGAGAACCGTCGGAACAAACGGGAATCCGAGAAGCGATTGACCGAGTTTTCCGGCGGCAATCATCTGAGACAACCCGACGGCCAGCATGACAAGCGTCAGAAGGATACTGGAAACCGTTCTTGCCTTAACGCCAAAGAATTTCTCGATGATGCCGGGGAC
>LSQX01099425.1_pt1 | contig 13233 bp, 4 predicted proteins | sample 654561 | NCBI WGS metagenome assembly LSQX01 (sample SAMN04489861, study PRJNA283612) | anaerobic digester metagenome | isolation source: 4 biogas reactors fed with cattle manure at either 37C or 55C with and... | place: Denmark: Kongens Lyngby | collected 2014 | reverse complement strand
ACCTGAACCAATGGAATGAGGAGTATTTCAACCGCCTCCGCCGTTTCATGGATGAAACGGCAGCGCGCGATATTATAGTTCAAATTGAACTATGGGACGGGCATGACTTTCTGGACACTAATGAGAGGGTTCGGTGGAAGAAACATCCATTTAATCCGGCTAATAATATTAACTACACTGCTGAGGAAACGACACTTCCGGAGGAGTGGAAGATTTCTTATCGCGAACGTATTCACCCACTGCACCTGACAGTACCCGGACTTAACGATGATCGCATAGTTTGTCGATTTTTACGGGCTTATATCGGGAAAGTGTTGTCGGTTACTCTGGATTATGATCATGTGCTCTATACTGTTCAGAATGAGTCCTGGTCCCCGCACTACTGGTCTAAGTACTGGGCTGAATTTATACATGAGCAGGCGGAAGTCAGGGGAAAAAAAGTTTATGTTGCGGATATGCGTTTTACTCCCTCAGTAGAACCGGTCTTCGATGGAAAGTTTTTTAATTATGCAGACATTTCGCAAAGTGCCGGGGGAAATCGTATAGGTGAAGCTCATTATAAAGCGATAAGTCGCAACTGGAAAGCGCTGAGCGACGCTCCATGTCCGCTGAACAGTGTTAAGCAGTATGGCGGCAAGACATCCTGGACCATGGGGGCTGAGGCAGGTATGCAGCGGGTTTGCCGCAGCGTGTTCTGCGGTCAGGCTGCTGTCAGGTTTCATCGTCCCCCGTCAGGTATCGGATTGATGGAGCCGGCGCAGACAATTCTTACCAGCCTGCGGGAATTGACAGATTTAACAGATATAGTCCGGTGCCATCCGCATCTGGAGGTGGCTGATTTGCTATATAATCGCGACGAAGATGAGGCTTATCTGTTGGCTGATCCGGGACGAGTGTATGCTGTTTTTTTTCCGGGAGAGGGCCAGGTGGATTTAGATGTTAGCGCTGTGGGAGGGATGGTAAATGTACGCTGGCTCGAGATCGGGGTAACACGCTGGCACGAACCCAGGCGAATGGCGACAGCAAGGATATCACTCAAGCCACCTGCTCCGGGTTTATGGGCAGCTCTTATCGTCCCGGCAGACAGATAAAACTGAAATAATGTTTACGAAGTGAGGTTCTTGTTTTCGGTAGGGGTGGACTCTTTTGTTAAATATCTTTGTAAGGCCGGGCCAAAAAAAGCAGATAATGTGCAAATCGATTGGGGTAATACAGGTAAACTTTTTAAGCTTCTCTCTTGAAATATATGTCATGGTAAAATTTTTTTGCCGGGTAACACGGAAACAGGCAATGACAAAATATAAAGGGTTCCAAATATTGAAAATTCTGCAAAAGCCAAAGGGGGATTTGTCAACCATAAAAAGACTTAATTTATGAAACGGAGAAATGTGATAACAGGTTTAATAATAAGTTTGGGTTTATTGACATTAACATGTTTGTATAGCTTTCAAAGGACAGGAAAGGTGAATATTTTTAAAATTCATTCTGGTAGTTCTTTAAAGGCTTCTAAGATCGTTAACCATGACCTGAAAAAATTTGAGTTCAACCAATTCAGAAATCCTGAATCATTTTATTGGCCTGCCTGGTTTTGGTTGTGGAATAATGATATAAGCAATGATATAGTTTCAGAGCAGTTGGAGGATATGCACTCTCATGGTGCCCGGAGTGTGTGTATCCATCCGATGCCAAAAGCATTTCGTCCGACTACAATGTTTACCTTAATGGAGCCGGACTATTTAACCCCTGCCTATTTCGATGTGTATAAATATGCCACACAGGAGTGTCAAAGACTGAATATGAAGAGTTATCTTTATGATGAAGGAGGGTGGCCGTCAGGTGCATGTCTGGGAAAGGTTGTTGAACAAAATCCATCTCTGATCTACCGACAACTTAAAAGAGAGATTTTGACCCTCCCCAAAGGCACTCCTTTTAGCATACCTGACAGTTGTCTGTCTGCTTTTCTTTACCAGGGCGACACAAAAATAGAGCAGTTGGTTCCGGGAACAAACGGAACCATAAATATTGATAGTGCCCGCATAATGCTGTTTAACGTGATGAAAGGGGGAACCTGGTGGCCTTATCAATATCCCGACCTTCTAAATCCGGAATCGACAAAAGAATTTTTAAGGCTTACACACGAAAAATATAAAGATGCAGTGGGGCCTTATTTTGGAAATACAATTCATATAACATTTACTGATGAAGCTCAGGCGGCCAATCCTGGCTGGACTGATGATTTGGCTGATGATTTCAAAGTCAGGTATGGATATGACATTAGGGATGAATTACCTTCAATTTTTGAAGGGGAGAGCGATCATGATAAAAAAGTGCGTATTGATTATTTTGATTGGTGGTCACAAAGAAATGCAGATGCCTATTACGGACAGATACAAAAATGGTGTCAGGAGAACAATCTTCTCTCCAGCGGACATTTGAACGGGGAAGACAGAACAATTTTTGCACGCAGGTATGGTTACGGACACCCCTTGAGGGCATTAAGGAAAATGGACGTTCCTGGTGTTGACGTTATTTGGAGACAGCTTTGGCCGGGAGAAGATAATCATCATTTTCCCAAATTTGCCTCCTCTGTTGCCCGCCAGTCTGATCTGCCCTGGTCTCTTTCGGAATCATTTGCGGTCTACGGAAGTGGTTTAACACCGTCTCAAATGAAATGGATAACAGATTACCAGTACGTTCGTGGAATCAATTTATTAGTACTCAGTAATTACCCGGTATCAAAAGATAATTGGTTATTAGGTGCATTGAGACCAATGTTTGGTCCGGAAAATCCTTTCTGGAACTACATGGATAACTATCATGGATATTTAGCAAGACTGGGTTATCTGCTGAGTCTGGGAAAAGCTGATGTTAAAACAGCTGTATATTATCCTGTCAGGGATATCTGGGCAGGGGGTCCGGATGTTGAGGCTATATGTGTTGCAAATGATGAACTGGTAAAGACACTCCTTGAAAATCAATGTGATTTTGATTTTATAGATGATGATATATTGGAAAATGACGATACTGAAATTAGTAATGGCAACCTGATGATTGGTTCAATGTGCTATAATACAATTTGCCTGTCACAGAACAGATTTATGTCGGACAAATCAATTTCAAGACTAGAGAAGTTCATTTCCGGTGGTGGAAGAATATTCCTGATTGATGATTCAAATAGTGGCATTAATAAACCAAAAGGAGTAAAAACAGTAACCTTGTCTGACATTTCTTCATTTTTAACACCAACGGTTGCGTTGGAGTCCCCCAATGTCAATATCCGCGTATGCAAGCGGACTCTAAGCGATTGTTCAATATATTTCGTGACAAACGAGGATAGTTTAGCGACATCATGCAAACTTCAGTTTAAGGAATCTGACAATTTAATACAACTGGATCCTGAAACGGGCGAATGTCTGACTCCCGTAAATGCTATTCGTACATCTGAAGGCTGGGAATTACCATTACATCTTAATTTTGCGGGGTCAGCAGTTATCATTTTCAGTAATCAAAGCTATCCGTTGTCAACTGCCCCGGCTTCTTCGAATGAAGTAATTCAGACTATATCTGATGGTTGGACAGTCAGAAAGGTCAGGGAGTTTGTGGTTACCGGAGATGACCTGGAAGTCAGGGAACTCACATCAGAAAAACACGTTAATATTTCACTTGGTGACTGGAGAGAAGTTGTTGGAAATATTTACTCAGGGGATGTCGAATATGAAGTCAGATTCAAATGTCCGGTTTCTGTGAAAAACAGTGCAGAAATACTCGACCTTGGGGATGTGCGTTATGCCTGCCAGGTCTCCCTGAATGGAGAACAACTTGGCAAAAAACTTTGGAAACCGTACGCATATAATATCAAAGGTAAGATAAAAGGAGGCGATAATATATTAAAGGTAATTGTCACCAACAGCCTGGCCAATCAATATGTCTATACAAATAAACTTGATAAATGGCCTGAAGTAAAACTTGGTCCCTATCATAGCAGACAGCTTGTATTTGAAAAAGAATCAGTGGCAAGCGGACTTTTTGGTCCTGTAACCATAAAAAAGACGCGTTAATTATTTAAAATTGAGTTGTATTTGAAAAGAGTCATTAACACTTTTTTCAATTAAATAGTTGTGGAATCTAAAATATAAAATCCTGAATCGAACTGTAGTGTTAAAAACAGAAATGAAACAACGGCTTCACAGCATTGACACCCTTAGAGGACTTGCAATGTTTTTAATCCTGGCTATTGATATCGGAGGGGCTCCGGTATTTCGTACGTTTACTGAATTGTGGGGAGATAATTTTGCAAAGGTTGCTGCCACTCAATTTAGTTACGGTTTTACCGATCAATTGAGATTGTGTCATATTGCTATGCCTATGTTCCTTTTTATCGTTGGCGTGGTAATTCCCTTATCTGTTGGGAACCGATTGAAAAAGAGTGGTAAGAAGGGGATATACCTCCATATTGTCAGGCGCTCGGTTATCTTATTTGTGCTGGGATTAATTGCCGGCGGACATTTACTTCAGCTGAAGTTTGAGAATATGCCTCTTTATAATAATGTCCTTGAATATATAAGTATAGGTTACCTGGTTTGTGCAATATTAATAACTGTTGGAACGCCATTCAGAGTTTTGGTTTCTCTGACTGTATTTCTTCTTGTTTTGTATTGGGCCCTGTTTTTATTTATCCCTGTTCCCGGATGGGAGGGTGATCCTTTTTCAGGTGAAATGAACCTTGCCATCTATCTTGACAATATTGTCCTTGGAAGATTTCATAAACCAGGTTCATGGCAGGTTCTGGCGACAATAAATTTTATTTCAAATATGCTTCTGGGGGTACTTATGGGTAAGATCATTTTTGGAGAAAGGAAAGATATGTCAAAATTCAAATACCTGTTTCTGTCCGGTTTGCTTATGTTGGCATCAGGTATAATATGGGGAGAGGTTTTTCCGGTTATCAGAAGTTTATGGACCAGTTCATATGTGCTTGTAACATGTGCCATATCAACAATATTACTGGCCCTGTTCTATTATATAATTGATATCAGGGGTTATTCACAATGGACTTTTTTCTTTATTGTCTTTGGGGTTAACTCTATTGTAATATACATGATGGCCCATATGTTTGATTTCAGGTTAATTGGGAATATATTTGTCGGGGGATTAAGTAGCTTATTCCCTTTAAATATTTCGAATTTCATCCAGGCAGTGGGGGCTATGGCGGTTATGTGGCTGATTATGTATTGTATGTACAGAAAGAGGACTTTTATTAAAATTTGATCTATATGAAATTAATATAGCGCTTGCTTTTTATGATATACTAATATGAATAATTTCTGAAATAGAGGGACATCTATTTTTATTTTCTTATGAATAAAATTAATGATTTTCCGTTTAATTTGATCTTGATCCTGGATGCTTTTGCAATCCTGTTGGTTTCTGTTTTATTTGATGGTTGTAGCTCTGAACCGGATGAATCAGTGAGGTTAGTACAAACGATCAACAGAGACTGGACCTTTAATTATCTTCCCTTTAATGAACCTGACAGTATGGTTATGTTGCCTTCTTATGATGACTCCCGCTGGCAGGCTGTGGCATTGCCACATACCTGGTCTGTGTATGAGACAACAGGGGAGGTACATCCTTTTATTTATAATGCTTCAGAGAGGGACAACCCATACTGGTGGTATGGCTGGGGTTATTACAGGAAGAGGTTCTTCATCGATAAATCACTGGCTGACAAAAAGGTTTTTATAGAGTTTGACGGGGTTCAGAAATATTCACGAGTCTATCTTAACGGAAATTTTGTGGGTGACCACAAAGGCGGGTTTACAAGTTTTTATTTTGATGTTACTGACCATATCTCATGGGATGGGGAGAATCTCCTTGCAGTAGCAGTGAGCAACAAGCGTAATGACAGTCACCGGATACCTCCTATGACTGCAGGAAACTGGAATGTATACGGGGGGATTTACAGGGATGTAAGACTGGTTGTGAAAAACCGGGTTCACATTCCTTTCCAGGGAAGCTATAAACATGAAGGAGGCACGTTTGTTACAACACCCCTGGTAACTAATGAAAGTGCAGATGTCAGGGTTATCACCTGGGTGAAGAATGAACAGGAGAGATTACAGAAGGTTAGGCTTAGAACAACTGTTAAAGATACTGAAGGTGAAGTTATAAAGATTTTAACAGAGGAGATGGACATTGATCCTGGCCGGCTTATTCAATTTGACCAGCTGCTTAAAGATATCAGGAAGCCTCTTTTGTGGTCACCCGAAAATCCTTACCTGTATCGTGTGCAGTCGGAGATTTTTGTTCAGGGGAAATTGGTTGATGAATATGAAAGTCCGCTGGGATTCAGATATATTAACTGGGATTATGAGAATGATGATCTGTATGTGAATGGCGAAAAAATGAATATCCGGGGGACTAACCGTCACCAGGAGTATCCATGGCTGGGAGATGCTCTTCCCAAATGGATTGCCCGGATGGATATGTATGATATTAAATATAACCTTGGCCACAATTTTATGAGACTGACTCATTATCCGAATGATAAATATATGTACCAGCTGGCTGACTCGTTCGGACTTGTGATGGTAGAGGAGGTCCCCAATATAAAAAGTATTGATTTTGATGAGGATGTCCAGAGACAGAATGTAGTGGAGATGATAAGAAGAGACCGGAACCATCCTTCAATCTTTTTTTGGAGTATGGGCAACGAGACAACTGATGCCGCTGATTCGAAATGGGCCTTTGAGGAGGATACTACGCGGATTATTCACCTGAGAAAGGGGGAGCAGGGGGGTGATTATGTTGAACATACCCACGAGAACCTGGATATGGAAAACCTTTTGAGAGTGACTATAAGGGGATGGTTTGATAAAGATGATGCCCCTGAAGGGATTAATTCCACTCCTGAAAACGGGCAGCATTCCGGCAATGAGACCTGGCAACACCGAATGGCAATGGTCAGGGAAGGCAGTGTAAGGGGACTTCTTGGCGATAATTGTGTTGCCTGGCTTTATGAAGATCATGGGGCAGACAGGGAATATAAGAATTGTATACTGAAGCATATCAATCCTAAAGGCTGGGTTGATATGTATCGTCAGCCTAAATATATTTACTGGCTTACAAAGGTCAACTATACCGATACACCGACAGTTTTTATCCATCCTCATTTTTGGCGACACCGCTATTCGGGACAAAAAAGGGACATACAGGTAGATTCTAACTGCGATAAAGTTGAGTTATTTGTCAATGATAAGAGCGTCGGAGTAAAATATCCCGACAGGGATTCTTTCAATACATTGACTTTTAAGGATATATTAATTGAAGAGGGTACGATAAAGGCAACAGGAACCAAAGATGGCAGTGAATTTTTTCATGAAGTTATTATGCCTGGTGATCCTGCTGAAATTGTACTGCATTCTGACCAAACTGAGATAGTAGCCGGCAGGAATGGGATCGCGATAGTTACGGCAAATATTGTCGATGATGCAGGTAACCCGGTTTTTGATGCAAATAACACCCTGCACTGGGAGGTTGAAGGGCTGGGAAAACTGGTTGGCGCGCCTGTTTTTGAGAGTGACATAAAAAAATGTGAGGAGATGGGAGGTACCGGATACACTGTTGTGCCTGTATCAAATGTTATCCGCTCTGCTGACATGCCGGGAAGAATCAGTGTAACTGTAAGTTCCGAAGGACTTGTGAAGGACGAGTTGATTATCAATTCTGTTGCAACGGATAAGAAGGCGAGCTGGCTTATCGAGCCTGAACTGTCGGATGAGGGCCGGGAACCGATAACAAGGGATAAAAGTTTTGCCGCTGATATTTTAGAAGTTTCTTTGACAATACTACCGATAGAGGGAAACCATGTTTTTGAGGGAAAAGAATCCGGGGACCTCCGGAGAGAGGCGGAGCAATTTATTGAGGAACGAAATTACGGCAAATTTAAGGACTTTGTTGCTTATAAATATCTGCTGGACGCACTGGCAATGAAACTGGAGAGTATGAGTGGCTACATGGTAGCTGATGATTATAATTTTCTGACGGGACTGTATAATGAACTTGTGGTGGCAGAAGGCATTATTGATGAAAAAAGCGGATTGTCACCGGCAGAAAAGGAAAAACTTAAAGAAGATTATGCACATGCAGCCCTGATTAAGGGTAATAAAATTGATCTGGAAAAAATAAAAAACTAAGCACATGAATACCAAAATCATATTTTCTTTCTACTGTCTCTTTCTCCTGCTGTCGTGTTCACAGAAAGATGGCAGCAATCATCAAATGGAGACAAAATACCGTCAGATAAGTGGCATTTATCCTCACCTGGCTTATTACAATAGTGAAGGGGAGTGTGGAGCCGGGGCTGTTGTTCCCTGGGCTGACAGATTATGGGTAGTTACATACGGACCTCACCTCCCGTTTGGTTCTTCCGATAAGTTGTATGAAATCACTTCAGATCTGGACCAGATCGTTCGTCCGGAGAGTATCGGTGGAACACCTGCCAACCGGATGATCCATAAGGAAAGTAATCAGCTTTTCATAGGGCCTTATGCTATCGATTCCAAGCGGAATGTCAGTGCTATACCTTACGAAGTGATGCCCGGAAGACATACCGGAAATGCCCGTCATCTTTTCGATCCGGCGAATAAAATATACTACGGCACAATGGAGGAAGGATTTTATGAAGTTGATGTTAATACTCTGGCGCCAACCTTGTTGTATGAGGACCGGAATGTAATTAACAGAAAGGTAAAAGCTGAATCAGCCAATATTCCTTCGGATATTCTTGATGGTGTCCATGGAAAAGGGTTATTCTCGGGACAAGGAGTAATGGTTTATTCAAATAATGGTGAAGCAGGCCAACAGGCTCTTGAGCAGTTTGACATTGAAGCGGGCTCACTTTCAGAATGGGATGGCCGTGACTGGAAGCTGGTTCGCCGGAATCAATTCGTTGAAGTGACGGGCCCGGGTGGTATTTACGGAAATCAAAATCCTCAGACTGACCCAATCTGGACAACAGGGTGGGATCATAAATCACTTCTTCTGGGGGTGCGTAATCCTGAAACGGGCTGGGACTTTTTCAGGTTACCCAAGGCAAGTCACAGTTACGACGGCGCTCACGGATGGAACACCGAATGGCCGCGTATCAGGGATGTTGGAACTGAAGATAATCCTGATTACCTGATGACCATGCATGGTATGTTCTGGCGCTTCCCGGGATCATTTACCGCTGAAAATTCAGCCGGGGTCCGTCCCCGGTCGGCATACCTGAAAGTGATTGGCGATTTTACACGCTGGAATAATCAGCTGGTCTTCGGATGTGATGATTCTGCTCATCGGGAGTTTCTGAATAAGAGAAAACATAAAGGTGGAATTGAAGGACCGGGACAATCTAATTCTAACCTGTGGTTTACTTCTCCTGAAAAACCTGATCGCCTGGGACCTGCAACTGCTTCGGGTTCGGTTTGGTTAAATGAAGAGGTTGCAGCCGGTGAAGTTTCTGAACCTATGCTTTTTGCAGGTTGGGAAAAACGTTCGGCATGGATTAACAATGATGGAACTTCTGATGTTACCTTCGCTTTTGAGACAGATAAGGACGGAAACCAAACATGGAAGGAATTAAAAACGGTGATATTGAAGGCGGGGGTTTCTGCAAATGTGGTTTTCAGCGAAGATGATCCGGGGGAATGGATTCGTGTCAGGGTGAATTCACCCGCCACAGTGACGGTAAGTTTCAATTATACAGGAACAGATAACAGAGAAAACTCTCCCTCTTCGATTTTTAAAGGACTTGCAAATGTAAAGGATGACAAATCTATTGGCGGGTTGTTATATGGATTAGGTGATAACCGCCGTGCACTGGGAATTGCTGCTGTAAAGTTTGAAAGCGGAAAGGAAACCGAAGCCGGGTATTACGAACTGGATGCAGAGTTGAATCTTGTCAGGAAAGATGACCGGGAAACACAATCTTTCATAAAAGAAAAATTTGCGATCCCTGAAAATGTTATCTCTTTTGATGAATCGTCACTTTTAGTTATTGACGATAAGAACCGCAGATGGAGACTGCCATTGGGAGCTGCTGAATTCAAGCAGCTGACAGATGCCGCACAGTTGAGGATATGCCGGGAAGTGGCTACTGAACGTGACCTCTTTCATGCTGCCGGGACTTTTTATGAATTGCCTGCGGAGAATGCTGATGGTTTTGCCAAAATCAGGCCGGTGGCTTCCCATAATTTCAGGATACATGATTATGCATCTTACCGGGGTTTGCTGGTAATGACAGGAATTGATCCGGATGCTGAGACGGATGAACATATCGTGCGTTCGGATGACGGACTGGCGGCTGTTTGGCTGGGAGTCATTGACGATTTGTGGCAACTGGGTAAACCTGCTGGCCACGGGGGCCCCTGGAAAAACAGTGCAGTGAAGGCCGGAGTATCTTCTGATCCGTTTTTAATTTGTTTTTATGATGACCGTTCACTTGAAATCAGACACGATGCCAGTGAACCGGTGACATTTAAAATTGAAGCAGATCCGACAGGACAGGGGCCGTGGATGCTTTTTAAAGAGGTGACAGTAAAGCCAGGAGAAAAATTTAACTTCCGGTTTCCGGAAAGCTTTCAGACACGGTGGATACGCTTTACAACCGATAAAGATTGTGTGGCAACGGCATTGTTGAATTACAGATAGGATGAAGGATTATACTGATGGCGATGAAAGTATTGCAGAAAACGTTAGTATTGAAAATTTTACTGACGAATTCACCTGATAATTACTCGATGACTACCTGATAGCTATTCGATAACCACCTCATAATTAACTTATAGCTACTTAATAATCACCTGATAATGCCCTTCTTTGAGATCAAATTTTCCTGATTGTAATCCGGCGATAGTGCCTGACTGAAAACCGGGATCATCTGTTTTGGTTAGTGATACGGTTTGAGTGGGAGAGACCTGGATATTAACCATTGCTGTCAGTCCGGCCGGTATTTTGAAATAATATGTGCACTGGCTATTCTCTTTTTTCCAGTTGGAAACAATCTTTCCCTCAGGAGAATGGTAAGTGCAGTTAACATGGTCCAGATTTTCCGGAGTACAGGGGGCCAGGTGAAATTTTGTAAATCCCGGGAACCCGGGGTCAGGCCTTATTCCGCCCAGCCAGCGGTAAAACCATTCCGACACTGAGCCAAACATCGGGTGACAGTTTGAGTAGACATTATCGCTCTCTTTCCATGTTTCCCAGATTGTTGTAGCGCCCTGGTCAATCATGTGTCCCCATCCGGGGTATTCAGTACTGTTGACTATCTCAAAAACTTTATCGGGCGATAAATATTCTGATATTGCCTCCAGAATGTACTTGGTGCCAAAAATACCTGTGGTGAAATGCCCTGCAGGTGCGCTGTTTACTGATTTCATCAGTGAATCAACAGCAGAGGCAGCTTCTTCCGGAGGAATAATGTCATAATGGAGCAGGCTGGCAAACAGGGTCTGCCTGTTGATTTTTCCTTCGACAGGTTTTTCCCAATACTCTTTTCTGATTATGGTTTTGAGTTTCTCAGCTAACTGACGGTATTGCGCTTCACCCTCACTGTCATTCATGAGTGTTGCAAATTGTTCCATTATCCTTGCGCAGAAAAGATAGTGACATGTACCCACTAATTCTGATGGTACAGGCTCTAAGGATTCATGGTCGCCGAGGCCCGCATCTACAATACCTTCCGGATGAATCCGGGCTGCCTTTTCCATCCATTGTTTATCAAGGCTGTATAACTCTTTTATGAAATCTGTATCGTTATAATAGAGGCAGAGATAATACTGAGTGATGATAAATGCTGATTCCCAGCTTAATCCGCAATATTTGGTGTCAACAAATGGTGCAGTGTCAATGAATATGGAATCTTTCATTGCATCGACCCAGTCATAAACTGTCTTCCGGTAAAAAGATTGCATGTCGAAGTTGTAAATAAACGCCTCGCATGTTGCATTCAGGTCGCCGCCGTAGCCGAATTTTTCACGAGCGGGACAGTCAGACTGGACGCTGACAAGGTTTGACAGAAATGTCCTCTCTGAAACTTCCTGGATTGAATTGATCAAATCTGAGGAGGATGAAAAACTGTTGATGTCTGGAACATTTGAATTCAGTGCAAGTCCCTCGATATCAGAAATTTGCGGTTTATATTTTAATCCTGATATCTCCATGTACCGGTAGGTATGAAAGGTGAACTCAGGAGTATAAGACTCTTCCTCCGATGATCCTATAATGTATGTATCTGTTTGCCAGGCTGTATCGGGAGCTCCAGGGCCACCCATGCCAGGCCTTTTGATCTGGCCGCAAACTGTTGTCATTGGATTGAGCATACCGTCGTCATAAATACGCTCTCCGAACCGGAAAACGATTGAATCACCAGGATCTCCTTTTAGTCTGATCCTCTGCACTCCTGCAAAATTGACTCCCATGTCGGCTATATAAATTCCATTACGCGGGGAGTATATATCAACAGGAATAATAGTATCGGTTATTTGAACAGGAGGAAAGAATGCTTTTTGTAATTGGCCGCCCGGACCGCCATGTACCAAGGCAGTTTCCCAGGTTGAGTCATCAAAACCAGGCCGGTCCCAGCCTTTGATCTTTTTTCTCCCATCACAGACTTCACCCAGATACACGTTATTTTTTAAGATTGGCCCATATTCAAAGTGCCATGAATCATCAGTCTTTATTATTTCTTCTTTGCCGTTTTTGTATTTCAGGATTAATTTACCAATAAAAACAGGCCTGCCAATAACATTAAGGGCAACTCTAAGGTTCTTATTTCCCCACATTTTCATTGGAAGCGGGTCATAAAATCCTTTACCCAAAACTACCCCGATACAGTTATTCCCGTCTGACAGCAGGTCCGTAATATCATAATCAGAATAATAGACTCTTTTGCCAAATTCAGTCCAGGCAGGATCAAGCATGTTATTGCCTGCACGCCGGCCGTTTATTGTGGCTTTATAGTACCCGGCAGCTGTAATAAGCAGTCTGGCTGACTGTAAATCGCCATTCAGGCTGAACTCTTTCCTGAAAATGGGAGCAGGATCATCGAGATAAAACAGAGAGTCCTCAGCCGGCGCTTCCTTGCCGTCGCCGATCCAGAAGGCATCATCTTCACCTGTTAATTGGTCATTTGCACTGTTAGTCTGCAGGTTTTGACATCCCAAAAGAGTCAATATTGCTAAAAAGAGTATTATC
>LSQX01389801.1_pt1 | contig 13234 bp, 10 predicted proteins | sample 654561 | NCBI WGS metagenome assembly LSQX01 (sample SAMN04489861, study PRJNA283612) | anaerobic digester metagenome | isolation source: 4 biogas reactors fed with cattle manure at either 37C or 55C with and... | place: Denmark: Kongens Lyngby | collected 2014 | reverse complement strand
AGAGCAGTAAGCTTCCCCGGTCCCGCAACAACTCCTGCTCCGCGGATCAATAACGCCTCCGGTTGACCTGCTCCGCCGGTCACGATATTCAACATCCAATGGATCCCGTAAATTAAATACATATAAAGAATCCCCCCCTCGCCAAACATCACCCGGTTGCGGGGTGTCATGCCGCGACTGGCATGACAGGCACGGTCGTCAATGCCCAGATACACCTCCACCTCAGTTACCGGAATCCGAAGAATAGAACCATCATCAAAACGCCTGACAATCAGCTTACCCAACAATTCTGGAGCAACCACTAGCGCCGGACGAAGGAAAAAAGTTTTATCTAGTCGATTATCTTTCGGACCCTGCTTTATCACATTAACAACCATCTCATTCAAATTGCCATACAAAAGTTAAAGGTCGCACTTTTTCTCATAGGTAATCATGACCGGTTTAGACCATCTTCAAAATATTCCTAACTTACCCAACTAAAGCACGAACTATGAACAAACGACACACCTTCCCAATCCTGATGATGTTAGTATTCACCGTATTAGGATGTTCCAAAGAAGTCAGCATCAAATCCCTGGTTGAACAAATGCCAGACAAAGAGAGACTCACCCAATTTCCAGCTGCTCTCCCCTACCAACTCAAGCAAGTAAGCAGTTATAACCGAAAGACACAAACCCCCGGAAATTATGATTGGTATGCGAACTATGATGCCTCTTACTTTGTGAGAGTGGAAGCGAATCAGGGCCGCAGAGAATTTGTCATGATGGACGAAGAGGGCCCCGGTGCAGTTGTCCGCTGGTGGATGACGTTCTGGCGAGCACACGACGGCATCCTGAGGATCTATCTTGATCATGATTCACTGCCAGAGGTAGAAGGCTCACCGGCTGATCTGATCAGCGGGCAAATGTTAGTTGGAAAGCCACTAAGTGTGGCTGTTCCGGAAGAGGGGCCACCAGCTGAATGGGGGCATAATCTGTACCTCCCGATTCCTTTTGCTGAGCACTGTAAGATTACCTACGAATGCGATTCGCTGGTTGAATATGAGGACAAATTCTTCCCCGATGTTTTTTATAACATTTGTTACCAGGCATATGAACCCGGAACAGCCGTACAAACCTTCACCATGGCTGACCTTAAAAAGTGCGAAACGTTGCTGAAGGAAACTAACGAAAAGCTATTGTCAGCAGTTACCGCTGAGAATGTCGATTATCAGTTTTCCGAAATTATTCAACCAGGAGATTCCCTATCCATCGTTGTTGACCAATCAGGAGCGGCCATCTCCTGGCTTAGTCTGTTCGTAAAAGCAACAGATCAAGCCCAAGCACTACGATCGACCATCCTGTCTGCCACATTTGATGGAACTCAAACCATCTGGGTTCCGGTTGGAGAGTTCTTTGGCACCGGCTATCAGCTCAACCCACACCAAACCTGGATGAATCAAAGTCTGGTGGATGGACAACTCCTATCAAACTGGCTCATGCCCTATCAAAAAAATGCGGTCATTACGTATTTCAATTACGGAGATCAACCTGTTGAATTACAGGGAGATATTGGACTAACGGATTACCAGTGGAAAAAAAACAGTCTCTATTTTGCCTCCTGTTGGCATGAATATCACCACATACGAACCCGTGATACGCTGAACTGGTTTTTTGATGTCAACTTTGTCAATGTAAAAGGTCAGGGGTTATATGTCGGCGATCAGGTGACTTTATTTAACATGGCTGAAACCTGGTGGGGCGAAGGCGACGAAAAAATCTTTGTCGATGGCGAAACCTTCCCGTCCAGCATGGGCACGGGCAGTGAGGATTATTACGGTTATGCCTTCGGTCGTCCAGAACCATTCTCCCACCCCTTTATTTCGCAACCGACCGGTGCTGGCAATTTTGTGCCAGGCATGTCGGTCAATATGCGGCATCGATCACTGGATGCCATTCCATTTAACAGTTCCATCAGCTCCAATATTGAGCTCTGGCACTGGGCTGATTGTTGTATCAACTATGCCACCACAGCATACTTCTATGTCTCTTTCCCTTATGAAATCAACATCGTTCCGGATATCGAGATGGCCAGAAGAAACGTGGCTACCGATCCAGATGATTTTTACGCTGAAGGAGATACAATCTGCCGAACGATTGATCAATCTTTTTAATATCCTATGCTTGAGCCAGTTCTATATATCGGCATCGCCCAGTCAATCTTCGGCGGACTGGTCATTGCCACCCGAAAACCCCAGCTGCCTGCCGACAGGATTCTGTCGGCCTGGCTATTCCTGATAGCCCTGGAAATGATCCTCTCACTCCTGAAAATTACCTGGCTCGAACATCTGCCTTATGAAATTCCTTTTCTGGTGCTGCCTCTGACCTACGGGCCTTTTCTCTACCTGTATGTCAGGACCCTGATATCGGAAAGTTTAACAAACAGATGGAGCGACCTGATCCATTTCGCTCCGTTCATCATCTTCCTGGGTCTCGCCTTCCTGTTCCGAACCGATATTGGCTTGGACATCCGGTTGCCGGTCTGGGCAAACCCCAGCAAACTGGCGAAAGTCATTTATGAGATCCTGCTCTTCAGCTCCTTCACCACCTACAGCATCCTGGCCTATATCCTGCTGACTCGCCACCGCAAAGCCATCCGCGAAGAGTTTTCGTACAGCTCCGGGAAAATCACCCTGACCTGGTTGCTCTTTCTTTCAATCACCGTGTACGCTTCTTACGCTCTTACCTTTCTGTCGGCTGGCATTCAGATGTTTGTCATCCACCTGCCTTTCGACCCTAAAATATTCTCATTCATTGGGTTAACCCTTATTTCCTTTGCCTTCAGTTTTTATGGCCACCAGCAATCCGGTATATACCATGGACGAAAACCAGCGATCATAGAACTCCCCATGGAGGAAAACTCTGGCAAATATGCGAAATCAGGCCTGAGTCAGGATGAACTGATTGCCATCACAGAGTCCTTACAGAAACTCATGGAAACAGACCAACTGTTTACAAACCCGGAATTGACTCTTGCGGATGTGTCGGAAAAACTGGCTATCCCCCGGCATCACTTAACGCAGGCAATCAATACCGTTTTGAATAAAAATTTCTTTACCTATATCAACGAACTGAGGGTAAAACTTTTCCTGGAACGGTTCGTTCAGCGGAAATATAAAGGCTACACCATCTTAGCCATCGCCTATGATTGCGGATTTAATTCCAAATCCACCTTCAATTCCGTATTTAAAAAGATTACCGGATTCACCCCGACGGAATACCTCAATTCCCTCTCAATCTAGCGGATACGAGTACGATCCAATTGGCTCGGACGTCCTGATTCCTGAGGCCGTTTAGCCCGAACGACAGGCTGGTTCATGGTTCGTATTTTTATAGAAAAAACCATGAATATGAAAACCATCCTGATCATTGCGTTGCTCCTATTGACCTGCCAGGCTTACCCGCAGGGAGTGTTCGAATCGAGCCTGTCGGGCGGATCTGATTCCGGAAACTCCCGGCTCTCAATCGGTGGCTATACCCGTGGTGCCGCATTTTTGGGGATCATCCCGGAGCAGGATCCCTACCTGCAGAGCCTCTATGCCGAAACTTCCATTAAAATGAAATACAATGGAGGCTCCTGGGGAGGTGCCTTCACCGATATCCGGTTCTATACCGGATCAGAATACAACGAAAAGGTGCACAAAATGGATCTCCGTGAAGCATATGCCGACTTTAATATCAATCGATTAGGACTTCGATTTGGTAAGCAGATTCTCTCCTGGGGGCGGGCCGACGGGTTCAACCCAACCGATAATCTGACGCCAAAAAACTACTTCGTCCGTTCCAGTGAGCCGGATGATCTCAAAATAGGAAACATTTTATTACGAGCTCAATATCAAGCATTTGACTTCCTTCGGTTAGAAGTCGATCTAGTGCCCTGGTATGCTCCATCGCTTTACCGCTTTGATTTGATTGAGATGCCTGCTTTTGTGCGTATCAATCCTGTAGTTCAGCCCGGATTTGCCTGGGATGATGGTTCTATTGGCGCTAAAGCAGATCTGATTTTCGGGCTGGTGGAGGGTGCGCTCTCCTGGTACAGTGGTTACGACCATCTCCCGGCACTGGCACCCGGGGCTGTGACCATGTCGCCAACCGAAGGTTTGGACGTGGGCATCAACCAAATACCCTATCGCCAGCAGGTTTTTGGGGCTGATTTTGCCACCACACTCCTGGGAACCGGATTGCGGGGTGAGTTTGCCTATAAAGTACCCGATACCGATTCCGCCCGCCCTTTCAAACCCAACCCTGAATTCCAGTGGGTGGTCAGTCTCGATCGGGGTTTTGGTCCATTGCGGCTCGTTGCGGCATATAATGGCAAGTGGGTCAAGGACTTCATCCCCGCCGATGCCCCTGGCGAATTCGATCCGGCAATTCTGGCCGATCCCTCCATCTGGCCTATGCTGGAAGGGATGTTTGCCAACCAGATCGGGTATTACAATCGTATTCTGTTCGACCAAACCCATGAAACCAGTCATACCGTATTGTTCAGACCTTCGTTGCAGCTGTTTCACGAATCCCTCGAGGTCGAAGCAGCCGTCATCTGGAATATCACCACTGAGGAGTATCTGCTTTATCCCAAAGTGACCTGGAAACACGGCAGCGGAATTCAGGCTTCCATGGGATATCAGCATTATGCTGGACCCGAAAACACTCGATTTAACTGGATTAAAGATGCCTTTAACGGCCCATTTATTGAATTTAAAGCCAGCTTTTGACCATGAAACTCATCGCCTTGCTTCCGATCCTCCTGATTGGTATGAGTGCTCCTCAAAACCCAACAGTTCTGGAGGTGACCATCAATCAGGTTAGAAGCACGAAAGGTCAGATCTTGCTCTCGGTGTACTCCGATCCAGCACAATATCCTTACAAACCATTCCGCACCTGCCCAGTTTCCAAAGACTCACTAAAAAACGGTCAGGTGAAAACCGTCATCCTCGGACTTCAACCTGGCACCTATGCGATGGGGCTGCTGGATGACGAAAACCTGTCCGGCGATATGGAGTGCAACATCATTGGGATACCAAAGGAGGGATTTGGATTCTCAAATAACCCCAGAACCACCCTCTCCAAACCAGATTACGATAAACTGATTTTTAATGTAGGACCGGGAAATACCCGGATCGACATCACCGTGCAATATAAACTCCGAAAATGAAGAACTTCCTTTTACTAAAATTCAGGTGGCCAATAATCATTCTGACAGTGGCTGTGGCCATCGCGTTCGGTATAGCCATTCCATCCATCCGTATTGAACCCGATATCGAATCCCTCATCCCCGACCGGATGCCCTCGAAAGTGAATACTGATCGACTGGAAGAGCTCTTCGGAGGAACCGATATGATCGTGATTCTCCTGGAAGCCGATGATATTCTGGAGAGTGAGGTATTGGAAAGACTCAGCCGGATTGAATCAGAATTCTCCGCCCTGGAAACCATTGAGCGCTCCATGTCGCTGTTTAGCATGCAGGATATCAAGGGATTAGACGGGATGATGGTGGTTGAACCCGCTGTTCCATTCATCCCGACGGGAGAGGAGGATAAGGAGGAGCTTCGCGAACGATTGAAAAAAAACGAACTGGTAATGGGGACTGTCCTGTCCGAAGACTTTCGATATGCTGCCATAATTGGAACACTAAGCACTCAGGCTGATAACAAGTTGCTGGTACAGGCGATCAACGAGGTCGTCGAAAACTGCCCGGGACCGGGAACAATCCAGATTGGGGGCTATCCAGTTGTTGCTGAATCCATTACGGATAACATTTTAAAAGACCTGAAATACCTTCTCCCGTTGGCCATCTTACTAATCCTGTTGATTTTATTCCTCTCTTTTCGGGATTTCAAAGGGGTCTTTCTTCCGCTTTCGGTGGTGTTCATGTCCATCCTGATCACTATGGGTATCATGCCACTCATCGGCTGGAAATTCACGTTAGTCACCGTTCTATTACCGATCATGCTGATAGCCATTGGCAATAACTACGGTATCTACCTGGTTAACAAATACATGGAAATCATCCGGCACAAACCTAAAATCTCCACTCCTGCCTTACTTTCCACCCTATCCAAATCGCTGGATAAGCCGATATTACTTTGTGCCTTTACCACCATTGCAGGAATCTTGGGGCTTTTAGCCCATATCATCATTCCGGCCAAGCAGGTTGGTTTGCTGGCTGCCCTCGGAATTGCACTGGCATTGGTCATCAGTCTGACGTTCATTCCGGCAATGTTATCTGTCATGCCACGGTCGAAACTCAACGTTAGCCGGGACAAGCCTCACAGCGGACCATTGGAGCGGCTGCTTCACCGGATTGGCGAATCGATCAGTCGGAAACCCATTCATTATCTGATCATTATGAGCATAATTACGATCGTGATCGGGACCGGGATGCTGCGGCTGACTGTAGAAGGCAACACGGTGAATTTTTTTGGTAAAAAAGATCCCGTAAGGATCACATCCAACCTGATTGACAAGCATTTCGGGGGATCACAAAGCATCTCGATCCTATTTAAAGGTGATATCAAAGATCCGGAACTCCTGAAACGCATGGACTTATATGAGCAGGAGATTCTGGAGAAACCGGGTGTTGGTCAGGTTATGTCCATTGCATCGGTTATCCGGCTGATGAGCACCGCTCTAATGCCTGCTGATGACCCTCAATATGACCAGATTCCTGACACCCGTGAAGGGGTAGCACAGTATCTGGAGCTCTATGGAATGTCTGGTGATCCAGCTGATTTTGAGCAGCTTGTCGATTTCAATTATGAACACGCACAATTGATGGTCAGGATTGATGAAGCATCCAGCAGTACCGTATTGGATCTGACAAAAGAGATTAAACATTTGACTCAGGATGACCCTAATGTGGAGATGATTGGAGGCATCGGGCTGATCTCGGCTGAGCTGACGGATAGTCTGGTCAAAGGACAATGGCGTTCCGCGATTTTCGCCATTCTGATAGTTTGTCTGTTGGTTGGGTTGATCTTCCGGAACTATTCTGCCGGGCTGATTGTACTGATACCCTTAGGCATGGCCTGTATCATTCTTTTTGGGCTGATGGGCTGGCTGGGCATTCCGTTCGATCCTGCCACTGTGTTAATCACCTCCGTGATGATTGGATGTGGGGTGGACTATTCCGTTCAATACCTCTGGCGGCAGCGGGAGGAAGCCCGGTCAGGGCTGAGCACCACCCAGGCCATCGTGGCAACCTTGTCCACCACTGGTAAAGCGATCTGTTTCAATGCCTTGGCAGTAATGATCGGGTTCTCACCATTAATGCTTAGCACCTTTAGTCCCATCCGGTTCTTCGGTGTGATGATGGTAGTTTCGATCTTTTGCTGTCTTGTCGGTGCCTTGCTGGTGATACCTGCAATCAATATCCTGATCAAGCCAAAATTTATTGAGAAGAGCTAATGTCAAGAAATAATAATTACCACTATTTATTCAATACTATGAAAATCAACTATTTAATGATTGCTACTGGGTTACTGGGATTTGGATTAGGATGTTTTGGTCAGGTTACACCCTCTGCCCGGGAGGTTATGGAGCGTTCGAGAGATCAGGCTAAGCTTTCGGGGCTGGAATCAAAGACCACATTGGAAATTTTTGATGGGAAAGGGAATAAGCGTGTCCGGGAAACGACCATGGCATCGCGGCTCTTTTCGGATGGGACGGAGAAGCGTGTCATCGTCTTTCTCGCCCCTGCTGATGTGAAAGGAACCGGGATGCTGATTTTTGATTATCCTGATAAGCCGGATGATATGTGGATCTATCTGCCCACACTCAGAAAATCACGAAAGATCGTATCAACAGAAAAAGGTAAGAGTTTCATGGGTTCTGAGTTTTCCAACGCAGATTTGGCGGTTGGCGGAATTGACGACTTCACCTATCAATTCGAGGGTAGTGAGGTGATGGATGGGGTTGACTGTTGGAAGATCCGGATGACTCCGGCCAATGCCACCATTGCCGCGGAGGAAGGGGGTACCGGGAGGATCACCTGGGTGGCCAAGAAAGACTATATGCCGAGGCGTACAGAATTTCTTGACAAATCAGGTAAGGTTTATAAAGAGCTCATCTTTGGCGGAATCAAGCTGATGGATCCAAAAGGGGGTAAATATTTCGTGACACACATGGAAGCCCGTAATTTGAAGAGCGGGCGTTACAGCATCATGAATATGGATCAGGTAGCCTTCAACCCATCGGTTAAAGAGGAGTATCTCACCCTCTCTTTTCTGGAAAACCAGTAACCGGGCAGTGTGAAAAGAAAGAAATAGGACGTTAAACAGTTTTTTTACCAAAAAGGTGCCTGATTAAGAATATGTCCGTAACTTTATCATGGGTAAACATCAATTAATAGCCCGATATGAAGAAGATCTTTCGAACCATTTTTGGGCTGTTCAGCCTCACTGGGATCATGTTCACGTTCCAAGCATGCTACGGCACTCCACAGGATTTTGGCCTGGATGTTGCTATTTCCGGCAAGGTTCAATCAGCGGCTACCAAAACCGGTGTCCCGGATATTCGCGTGGAAATCACTGGTTTAGGGGGGCAGTACATTACAACGGAGCAGGACGGGAACTTTTTCCTGTACGTAGAGCGAGCTGATCAGTATCAGATTAAAGTCGAGGATGTCGATGGAGAACTAAATGGAAGTTTTCAGCCTTTGGATACCCTGATTACCTGCCCGGACGACCAGTCATATCTTGACGTGGTGTTAGAGCTTAAATAACAGGGCCTTGATCTCCAAGCTATCATTTAAACAACGTTTTCTCCTCGAAGTCTTCCGGCGTTTTCGGCATACTGAATCCCGCGAACACTCGTTGCGTTACCTTTTTTGGGAATGCACCCTTCGATGTAACCTCTCCTGTCGTCACTGCGGATCCGACTGTCTGAAAGATAGCTCCATAAAAGATATGCCCGCCGAGGATTTTCTCCGGGTGACAGCCGACATTGCCCAGGTTTATACACCTGGTGATATCACGGTGGTACTGACTGGCGGAGAGCCACTCATGCGTAAAGACCTGGAAATGATTGGCTTAAAACTTCGCCAACAAGGCTTTCGCTGGGGACTGGTTACCAATGGATTCAGCTTGACCAAAGAGCGTTTGAACCAACTGCTCAATGCCGGGCTTGGAGCCATCACCATCAGTCTGGATGGCCTGGAGGCGGAGCACAACTGGTTGCGCGGCCACCCCGACAGTCACCGGAGGGCTCTGGAAGCCATCCGAATGGCATCCGCGGAAAAGAGGCTCAATTCTGATGTAGTCACCTGCGTTAACCAACGCAATCTCCACTTGCTTAAAGATATAGAGGATGAACTGGCTGGTGCCGGATTACAAAACTGGAGGCTCTTTACCATCAGTCCAATTGGCCGGGCAGCCGGGGAACCAGATCTACAAATCAGCCATGACCAGTTCATTCATTTGTTGGATTTTATTGCGGACAATCGGAAAAGACACGCACTCCCGCGAGCTTCATTTAGTTGTGAGTCATACATCGGATCCTATGAAGGAGTTGCACGGGATGGATTCTTCTTTTGCCGCGCTGGCATCCATATCGCCTCGGTCTTCTTCGATGGGGGAATCTCCGCCTGTCCAAACATTGATCGGACTCTGGTTCAGGGAAACATTTACCAGGATGATTTCAACACCATTTGGGCTGAGAAGTTTGAACCTTTCCGCAACCGATCGTGGACCCGCACCGGGCCCTGTGAAAGCTGCAAAAGTTACCGCTATTGCGAAGGTAGTAGTTTACATGAGTGGGATTTCCAACATCAGCAGTTGAGAAGATGCTTGCTAACGGGATACTATTCAGCCGAGACTAACGGTTCTTCCATTTCAGAAACGCTCCTTAAAAAGTAATTACTTATCTAAATTTATGCCCTAAAACAAATAGATCAATTCATGAGAAAACTTGCCCTTATTAAGCTCCTTTTACCAATCCTGCTGGTCGTCGGACCTTGCCCTAACACGACCAAAGGACAGGAGGTTACCCCAAAAACTGTGTGCGGCCACTGGATGGGTGCTTTGGAAGTAAATACCATGCGCTTGAGAATGATTTTTAACATATCGTTGAAAGACAATCAGTTATCAGCAACCATGGACAGTCCTGACCAGGGGGCGAAGGGGATTCCCATGACCGGGATCACGGTGGAAGGGCGCAAGTTGACTATTGAAGCGCGGAATATGATGGGGAAATACACCGGGGAGGTGATCTCTGACACCCTGATTGAAGGCACCTGGTCGCAAGCCGGTCGGGATTTCCCCCTCCAACTCATCAGGCAGGCAGGTGAATTCACCCTATCGAGGCCTCAGGAACCTCGTCCGCCATTCCCCTATGATCAGGAAGAAATCATTGCCGAAGATGCTGTTTCGGGTGCAAAATTGGCCGGCACCCTGACCATCCCGGAGGGACCAGGGCCGTTCCCTGCTGTGGTATTGATTAGTGGATCAGGTCAGCAGAATCGAAACGAGGAGCTACTGGGGCATAAACCTTTCCTGGTGCTGGCCGACTATCTCACTCGTCAAGGAATTGCGGTGATGCGATACGACGACCGGGGTGTTGGCGGTTCCACAGGCGATCTGACAGTAATGACCACCGAAACTAACGCCGATGACGCACTGGCAGTTTTACGGAAAATCAGAAGTCATCCAAAGATCGATCCCCTACGCACCGGATTGCTCGGCCACAGCGAGGGAGGTCTGATAGCTCCCAAACTGGCTTCTGAAACCGATGAGGTAGCCTTCATCATACTCCTGGGCGGTCCGGGTGTGCCGGGGGCAGAGATCCTGATCGACCAGGCCCGGCTTATCCTAAGCCTTAGCGGTGTTGAAGAATCTGAGATTGAAAACAGTTTGAGCACCAACCTTAAACTTTACGAGGTACTGGTTGACGAACAGGATAATAACAAAGCCTATGAGAAGATCAGTGCCGTCATTGACGAATACCTGACTGAACAAAACCTCGAAGGCGAAGAGAAGGAGAAGAAGAAGCAAGAGGCCCTGGCCGGGCTTCCGCTGAGCGCATACGACTGGCTTCGGTACTTCATCGTTACCGATCCGGCCAACTTCCTGGTAAAGGTCAAGGTCCCGGTGCTAGCCATTTTTGGCGAAAAAGACCTCCAAGTATCCCCGGAACTTAACGCTAGCCCAATGGAAGAAGCCTTAAAGAAATCTGGTAATCAACACTTTACGATCAAGGTGATGCCAGGCCTCAACCATTTAATGCAGCACTGCAACACCGGCCTTCCAAACGAATATGGCGAGATCGAAGAGACCATGTCGCCGGAAGTGCTGGCATTGATTGGAGAGTGGTTGAAAGAATTGTGAGGTTTAGTAATCAACCAACGCCACGCCGCGCAGTAGAAACCGATAATTATTTGTTAACGGTAATAGCCACCACCGACCGTGGTGGGAGTACGACCTGCAGGGTTGAATTTCCTGTCTTTTTCACGCTTTTGAGTATTGTCGGTTTTACTGTTTCAGGCTGATTGAACGAGTTATATGAATTGTAAGCCGGAGCAGTGAGGACGGTTGCCGAAAGGATCTTATCAAAAGTGGCACCGACCAGTTCCACCGGCAACGTGATCTCCTTATCGGGGTTGAAATTGGAAACGGTCAGGGTGATACTTCCATCCTTATCTTCCGAGGCAGAGCAGCTCAGGGCTGGGATCTTTCGGCCATCCATCTCATAATCTTCGCAGATCAGGTGGCTTTGGAGCAGGAAAGCATCCTGATGCACGCTGTACATTTTGAACACGTGGTAGGTTGGGGTAAGGATCATTTGGTCCCCTTCAGTTAGCACAACAGCTTGTAACACATTGATTGTCTGAGCTATATTAGCCATCTTGACACGATCGGCGTGGTTATTAAAGATATCGAGGGTAAGGGAAGCAATGAGTGCATCGCGGATAGAATTCTGTTGGAAAAGGAATCCGGGTTCGGTACCAGGCTCCACATCGGTCCAGATGCCCCACTCATCAACCATCAATCCGACCCGTTTATTTTGGTCGTATTTATCCATGATGGCACTATGTTTTTCCACCAGCTCATTCATTCTCATGGCTTTTTCGATTCCCGAGAAGTAGTATTTCTTTTCAAAGCCGGTAGCGGGGCTTTTATCGCCCCAACTGGGGCCTGCGATGGTATAGTAATGCAATGAAAGGCCACTCATTGATCCCGGACGTTGTTTCATCAGCACATCGGTCCAGTTATAATCGGCTCCGTTAGCTCCGCATCCGATCTGAAACAATTTCCAGCGGCCGTAAATGCCAGCCATTTCTGAATAGTTGCGTAGCAAGTTGACATAATAATCGGGAGTCATTGCCCCACCGCATCCCCAGCTCTCGTTACCGATACCCAGGTATTTCACGTTCCACGGTTTTTCCCGACCATTTTGTTTGCGGAGGTTAGCCATCGGAACATCCTGGTCCGAATTCATGTATTCAATCCAATCGGTCATCTCTTTGACCGTTCCGCTACCCACGTTAGCTGAGATATACGGCTCACATTCAAGGAGTTCACACAAATCAAGAAACTCGTGAGTACCAAAGGAGTTATCTTCCACTACTCCACCCCAGTGGTAGTTCATCATTTTGGGCCGTTCTGATTTCGGTCCGATGCCATCCTTCCAGTGATAGGTATCGGCAAAGCAGCCGCCGGGCCAACGGAGAACCGGGATCTTCATCTCTCGCAGGGCTTCAACAATATCTTTACGGTAACCGTTGATATGGGGAATGTTCGAATCCTTTCCCACCCAGATGCCGTCGTAAATGCAGCGTCCGAGGTGTTCGGCGAAGTGGCCGTAGATATTCCGGTTGATAACGACATCCTTATGGACCGCATCAATAGTCACTTTGTTTAATTCCTGAGCCTGAATACCACCTGTCAGGATCAGGGCAGTAAGCAGAAAAAACATTGGTTTCATTGCAAGGAGAATTAGTGTATGGTTTACAATTATCAAATGTAGAGATTAACCTGCAATGGACAAAGCTACAGGCTGATTACGGAAGAGTTAAAGTGAAATTTCGCAGATTACGGAATTCCTTTCCCGGAAAAGCGTATTTTTGGTTTCATATACCGATTGTTATGAAGCGAATTGGAATTGCGGTATTGGCACTTATCTTACTGCTTAGTGGTTGTAAAGAAGCTCCGCCGGTTGATTATCTTCAGGAGACAACAGAGGAGCGTGATACACGGATGGAA
>LSQX01028934.1_pt1 | contig 13234 bp, 16 predicted proteins | sample 654561 | NCBI WGS metagenome assembly LSQX01 (sample SAMN04489861, study PRJNA283612) | anaerobic digester metagenome | isolation source: 4 biogas reactors fed with cattle manure at either 37C or 55C with and... | place: Denmark: Kongens Lyngby | collected 2014 | reverse complement strand
CAGGGGTTAACCAGTCTTCCATCTCCAGTGCGGCCAACTGGGCTTCCACCAGCGAGCGAAAACGCATCTTGTAAATTTGTGCCTGCTTATAAAGCTCTTCGTGCTCCGTCAGAATGCGGCTGGCTTTATAACGGGCATCCTCGATAATCCTGGCGGCATCTTTTTCCGCTTCCCGGCGGATCAGTTCCGCCTCTTTCGTGGCGCTGCGCTTCACGTCTTCCGCCGTTTCCTGCGCCACCACAATGGCATTATGTAATGTTTCCTCCAGCTTGTGGTAGTGGTTCAGTTTTTCCTTCAGCTGGGCAATCTGCTCCTTGGCTGCAATATTGTCTTTTATCAGTTCTTCGTAATCTTTGGCAACGCGGTTAAGAAATTCATCCACCTCTGAAGGAGAGAGGCCGCGGATGGAACGACTGAATTCTTTATTCTGAATGTCAATCGGTGTCAATGGCATTCTGCTTCACCCCCGATATTTTTCCGGCTTTTCCTATATTTCGCTGTAAAAACAATTAATCCTGCCTTTAGTAATGTTTTTTTAGCACAAGCTGCAGGCGGCCTTTTCTGCTTTCTCCCAGGATTTCCGCCACTTCCACCCTGCCCCTGCCTGCCACGGAAATAACATCGCCTGCTTTGACCGGAACACTGGCATTTTTCGCGGTCTGCCAGTTCAGTTTGACATGCCCGGCTTTAATGGCCGGAGCCAGTTTGCTGCGGGAAATGCCAAAACCGGCGCTGGCCACCGCATCCAGGCGCAGGCTGGCTACAGTCGTTTTGATTTCCCGCGTTCGTGCCTCCGGCAAAACCAAGTCCTCCGCAAAAATTTCCGCCGTCCTTAGCCTGTATTTGCCCGCCGCCTGCAGGTTTGCCAGGACAAATTCCTTAATTTCAGGCACCAGAATGATCTGGGCGCTGCCGTCCGCCGCCACTAAAATATCACCGATTTTTTCCCGCCGCAGTCCCAGGCCCAAAAGTGCACCAAGATAATTACGGTGGGACAGAGCGGCCGCGGCGGCCGCCGGCACGGCCTTAATAAAGGCAACAGGAACGTCCGCCGCCGTCTGTTGTTTTTCGGCGGGGAAAACCAGGACACGCGCCCTTTCCGCACCGGCATAGCCGCCCCAGGTTACCTGCTTAAAACCTTTACAAAAGCTGACAACCATGTCGGCCGTACGCTGCTGGCAGGGATCGAGAAAATCCGTTGCCAGCGGTTTGCCTGTTGCTCCCGCCGCCACAATACGGTCCAGAACCTGGGCGGCTGTCAGCCGTTCCAATTCCCCGGCAAAATGCCCCAGAATCTTTTCTTTTTCCATGGCCTGCCTCCACACTACAGAATAAAGCGCAACAAGACGGAACGTACAAAGCGCAGCAAAATCAGTAAAATCAGGGGTGACAGGTCAAGATAAGCGTAGCCTCCCAGCGGAATGGGCGCCACCACACGGCGCAGCGGGGCCAGAAGCGGCTCCGTCACTGTATAAACAAACTGCCGCAGCTTTAAAAGCAACGGATGGGTACCATGCCCCAGGTGCAGCAGCGGGAAGATGATTCTGGCAATCAACAGCCAGTAATATATCTCAAAAAGCAAGTCAAGCAGATAACGTAAATTGTAACGCAGGACAGGCACCTACTTCCCCCCTACTCATCCAGCGCGGTCGACACACCGCGGTCATGCAATTCTTTGCGGATCTCCGCACTGACTTCCACTTGTGCAGGGGCGAAAAGAAAGATTTGCTGGCTTACTTTTTGCATACTGCCGTCAACCGCATAAGTTGCGCCCGAGATAAAGTCAATAATCCGCCGGGCTTCTTCTTTTGACGTTTCTTCCAGGTTTACCAGCACAGGCTTTTTGTTTTTAATATGCATCACTATGGTCTGAGCTTCCGCAAACTCTTTCGGCTTGGTGAGTACCAGGCGCATATTCCGGCTGCCTGCACTGTGCAGGTTGAGAACCGGCCCTTTGCGCCCAGTTTGCGGCCTGCCGGACGGATAATCCTCTATAATTTCCTCCTCTTCCGTTTCCTCCACAAACCCTAAAAAAGTCAACATTTTATCCCAGAATTTAGGCATCTTTCTTCCCCCTTGTCAGGATCGTTCACCAAAAAGCAGACTGCCCACACGGACAAGATTTGCTCCTTCTTCCACCGCCATCACATAATCGGCCGACATGCCCATGGACAATGTTTTCATCTCTATGCCCGGTATGTCAATACTGCGGAAAAGCTGGTACATGGCACGAAAATACGGCCGTGCTTCTTCCGGGTGACTGACCGCGGGCGGTATGGCCATGAGGCCTTCCACCTGCAAGTGGGATAGCCTTGCCACTTCCCGCAGAAAAGCAGGCACATCCTCAGGCAACACTCCTCCCTTCTGCGGCTCCCGTCCTATATTCACCTGCACCAGAACACGCACGATCTGTCCCAGTTTTTCCGCTCTTGTCTCGAGTGCAGTTGCCAGTTTCCAGCGGTCCAGTGAATGGATTAAAGCAAATCTGCCAATCACGGACTTTACTTTGTTTGTCTGCAACCGCCCGATTAAGTGCCATTCCGCCTGCGGGAAACGCTCTATTTTCGGCAGCGCTTCCTGGACACGGTTTTCACCGAAAAGCGTCAAGCCGCTGGAGACGGCCCGGGCAATGACTTCCGGCGGCACTGTTTTGGTTACAGCCAAAAGCCTTACTGTCTGCCGCTTGCCCCGCGCGGCTGCCGCAGCGATGTTTCTTTGGATACAAGCAATTCGTTCCTCCAGTGTATCCATAGTCTCTGTCCTTTCTTCACCAAAACCGGATTGATGATGACCGGTGTGCCTGTTTTGATGCCGTCGACAATAACCTGTTCCCCTTCCGCCCCCAGTACTTCCACCTCACGGAAGCGAACCAGGGATTCTTCCAGAACATATACACCCGTTTCTTCCCCGTTGAGCACAAGTGCAGCAGCCGGCAAAACTATGCCGGTTACTTGTCCGGTTATAATCTTTGCCGCCACAAAACGGTCGCTAAAACAGCCGGCAACTTCTTCCTGCACCGTAAAAGCAAAAGTAAGCCGGTCCCCGTCAATAAAAGTTTCCGAGAGTACTGCCGGAACAGTTTTTGGTGCCGATTCAAAGTTAAGCTTTACTTTGCCGCCCGTCAGCGTCTCTGCTTCTACCAACGGCAGGCAGGTAACATAATACCAGGTAAAATTGTCCACAATTTTAAAAAACAGCGTGCCGGCAAGAAGCTGCGCTCCTTCCGCATAGATGCTTGTTTGCGGTACATTTTCCTGCAGGGCAGCAACATTTACAGCCGCCAGGCTGTCCGGGCGCAGGGTGCCTTCCAGCCCGTCCAGCCGCCGGCTGAGGATGCCCGGCATAGGGGCGGTTACCGTATGTATTTCTCCCCCCGGCGTCCTGATTTCCGCCACAGGCGCTCCCAACGACAAGCGTTCCCCGTCGGCAGCCAGCCAGTGCAGCCTGCCGCTGGCGGGAGCGGCTGCCACCTGTTCCCGGCGGATCCAGACGCCTTCTGTGGCTATCCCTTTTTCCAGCGCTCCCTCACGGGCAATCACCGTCTCTGCCAGCAGGGAAGCAACAAATTTTTGCCCTGCCAGATACCAGAGGCCGTAAAGAATAACGGCCGCCACCGGAACGGCAAGCAATACCAGGAAGACTTTCTTAGCTTTTACAGCCGACCTGTTTCTTCCTCCCTGGATAACTTTTAATTTTACATGCCTTCTTTTATTATGCATAGCTATGCCTGCCACTTCAGCATAATTATACCGGCCATCCTGCCTGTCCGCCCCCCAGCACCGCGGTAGGAATAAAAAAGGTCCTGCCGGCATTTTGTGCAGTAAGAACTTTTCACCAGGTTGTCACGTCGTATGCCGGCAGCAACAAGCTGGAGGGCATGAAATTCAGGCAAATCTAAATAAAACCCATCACCTGTACGGTGTACCACTTGCGGGCATAGATCTGCAGGAACGGCGTCCGCCACGTCTTCACCCACCTGCAAGCAGCAGGGACCGATGGTAGGCGCCAGCGCCACCAGGATTCGCTCCGGCCGGGAGCCCGCCTCACACATTGCCCCGACCATGGCCGGGCCCATTCCCGCCACTGCACCGCGCCAACCTGCGTGAGCAAGGCCGATGCAGGGAATATGCGGATCATAAAAGAAAAGCAGTGTGCAGTCGGCGGCGTGGGCCATCAACACCACATCCGCAGCGGTAGTAATAAGGCCGTCGGTGTCCGGCAGCGCTGCAGCATATGAGGCATGTCCGCGGCCCGCCTCTTTGCCTGTGACCCGGGCAATGGAGATGCCATGTACCTGCCGGCCGGTCACCACCTTTTCCACCCGGTAGCCCAAGGCTTGAGCAAAACGCCGGCGGTTTTCCAGGACTTTTGCCTCCTCGTCGCCCACATGCAAGCCCATGTTCAGGCTGTCATACGGGGGGCTGCTTACTCCGCCGTGCCGCAGGGAAAAACCGTGCAGCACTTTTGCCTGCTCCAGGTTGGCAAAAACAAGATAGCTGATGCCGTTTGCCGCAATAATCCTTTCCCGCTCACGCATCTGCCCGCCTCAAACCCCGAAAATGTAATTCTGAAAGCACCGCCTCGCCGGCCTTGAGACTTGCCGGCAGGTCAATGATACGCTGGTTCCGCGAGCCGCGGTAAAGCAACGAAATATCGCGCTGCTCCTGGAGATAGGGGCCGTCAACCAGCAGGTCACAGGCTGCAAGCAGCGCCGCCGTCGCCTGGTCCTGCCGCCCCTTCTCCAGCAGCTCTTCAAAAGTATAACCGCTATAGACGACCAGATGGATCTGGTGCGACTTCAACAGCCCGGCCAGGGCCGCCAGGGCCCGCGGCTGCAGGAAGGGCTCGCCACCGGAAAAAGTAACACCACGGACATGCTTGTCACTTAAAATCTCCGCCGCCAGCTCATTAATGTCAACCAACCTGCCGCCTTGCGGGTCGTGGGTCTGCGGATTGTGGCAGCCGGGACAGCTGTGGTGGCAGCCCTGGGTAAACACAACCGTCCGCACCCCCGGGCCGTCTACCACACTTTGTCTGTGCAAGCCGGCAATTCTCAGCTGCATAACCCCACCCCCTTGCTATTTCTGCCCGTATTACTGCCTGAAACCCCGCCTGTACGGCGGCAGGTTTTTACCGGAAGTGTACCTTCCGGTCGTGCAGTTCAGCCAGTTTGGCACTGTTAAAACGTTCTTCTGTGGAAAGGTAGCCTGTAATGCGGCGAATGCGCCTGATATCCGTACCGCCGCAGCCCGGGCAGCAGTCGTCTATGACGCCGCTGTAGCCGCAGCTCCGGCATTCGTCAATGGGATAATTGATGCCGCCGTAGCCGACATCGGCTTCGCTCATATGCCTGACAATATCCTCCACCGCTTCATAGTTTTCTCCCGGCGGGGACTCCAGTTCCACATAGGCAATATGGCCGGCATCACAATACTTATGATACTGTCCTTCTATATCCAGCTTGTCGTAAAGGGACATGACGTAATTCACCGGTAAATGGACGGAATTGGTGTAGTATTCCTTGTCCGTCACTCCCGGGATAACGCCATAGATCTCGCGGTCCAGCTTGATAAAGCGCCCGGACAGACCTTCCGCCGGTGTGGCCAGGAGGGTAAAGTTCAGGTCAAACTCATCCGAGAACTGTGCCATGCGTTTCGACATATGGGAAACAATTTTCAGGCCCAGTTCCTGGGCTTCCTTGTCTTCGCCGTGATGTTTGCCGATCAAGACCATCAGTGTTTCCGCCAGGCCGATGAAACCGATGGACAGGGTGCCGTTTTTAATTACCTCTTTAATGGGGTCGTCCGGCTGCAGGTTCTCCGAACCCATGTACAGCTTCTGCCCCATTAAAAACGGCAGGTCCTTGGCCCGCAGATTGCCGATGATTTCGAACCTGTGCAGCAGCTGCCTGGCGGCCAGGCGCAGCAGGCGGTCCAGCTCCACGAAGAAAAGGTTAATATCGCGCGTCTGCAAAGCCAGCCGTGGCAGGTTGATGGAAACGAAGGCAATATTGCCGCGCCCGGCGGAAACCGCCTCGCCGTGGCGGTTGGCAATCACACGCGTGCGGCAGCCCATATATGCTACCTCATCCCCGTATTTGCTATTAAAAGAACTGTCCATGAAACTAAAGGTGGGATTGAGGCGCTTGGCCGCCACTTTCAGCGCATACTGGAAAATGTCGTAGTTGGGATCACCCGGGTCAAAGTTGACGCCTTTTTTCGTCCGGAAGACCAGGTTGGGGAAAATGGGGCTTTCCCCGCGGCCCAGACCCTTTTCAAAAGCTTTCAGCAAAGCCTTGGACACCGCCCGGCCCATCTCGCTGGTATCTGTCCCGAAGTTCAGCGAAGAAAAAGGCACCTGGGCACCGGCGCGGGAATGCATGGTGTTTAAATTATAAACCAGTCCTTCCATGGCCTGGAAGATTTCTTCCTCATCGGGCTGCCTGGGCATTTCCGCGATGATTTGCGCCATGGCGCGGTCAAAATGCGGAAAACTCTGGCCGCCGAACATATCATTCTGGTTGCTTTGCAGAATGATGGCCGCCTGGGCGGCCGCCGAAGCTATCCGCTTGGGAGGGCGGATGTAACCGTAGCCGGTATTGAATCCCTGGCTTAACAATTTATATAAATCAATCTGCAGGCAGTTGAGCGTCTTGCCGTAATAGTCCAGGTCATGAATATGAATGGCGCCGTTAATATGGGCCTGGGCAAATTCTTCCGGCAGCAGGTTTGTCAGGTAATAGCTTTTGCTAGCCGCGCTGGCAATTTGCAGCATCTTGGCGGACGGCGAATTGGAAACATTGGCATTTTCCCTGCTCGTCTCAATCAATATCTCTTTCACCGTATCCATCAGGTCGCTTTTGCCTTCGCGAATCCTGCTTCTTTTATCCCGGTACAATATGTAGGCTTTTGCCGTACGGGCATGTCCGTTTTCAATCAGAACTTTTTCCACCACGTCCTGGATTTCTTCCACCGTGGGTATGACCCCGTTGTAGCCCTTTTTCGCCAGTTCTTTAATTACCTGGACGGTCAAGCGTTCGGCAATTTTCCTGTTTTCGCCACCCACTGCCTTGGCTGCTTTAAAAATAGCATCGGTGATTTTCTCCGCGTCAAACGGTACTACCCGTCCGTCGCGTTTACGAATTTCTGTAAACATATCCTTCCCTCACTCTCCGTAGCTAGTCGGTATTCCTCTTCCTCTGCGGCATTTCTGCCAGCGCCTTTTTAAAATCGTCTATGTCCTTGAATTTATGGTATACGGAAGCAAAACGGACATATGCCACTTCATCAATATCAAGCAGTTTGGCCAAAACACGCCGACCGATTTCATCGGATGTTACTTCCTGCATATAACTGCTGCGCAATTCCTTTTCCAGCTCGTCCACCAACTCCTCAAAAACAGATAATGGTATTTTTTGCTTGCCCCCTGCATAAATCAGGCCGTTGATTATTTTGTTGCGGTCAAAAAGCTGCCTGCTACCATCACGTTTCACCACAATCAGCGGCAACTCTTCCAGCTTTTCATAAGTAGTAAAACGCCTCTCACACAGAGTACACTCCCGCCTCCGACGAATGGCGGCACCTTCGTCCGTCGAACGGGAGTCAATCACACGGCTTTCCTGACATCCACAGTACGGGCATTTCACCGGCATACCTCCCTGCCAACGACACAACATATAGTGCTGGGATTATTATACAACACCATATATAGTATGGCAAGTGTTTTGCAGAAGAAAAAACGGGCCAAATCCGGTGACACGGCAAGCTGCCTTTACCTGTCATCCTGTCAGCCCTTTTACTTCCACCAAAATAGTGTCTACGCCAATTTTCACAATATTTTCCCATGGTATGACATAATCGCGCCCGCCGCCCAAAAAACTGAACAGTCCTGTGCTGCCCGGGACAATGATGGCGGCCACACGTCCGTTTTCCAGATCAAGGTCCAGGTCGCAGATCACACCGAGGCGCCTGCCATCCACAATATTGATAACTTCCCTGCTGCGGAGGTCGGAAATTTTTATCATTTCACACCTCTTCTTTCTGTTCCTTTCCTACAGTATATGCCGCTTGGCCTGCCCGGAAACACAAAAAAAAAGCCTGCTGCCGCTTGCACTTTGGCCGGGCGCAGCCTAAGAAATAATCACCCCGGGCAAACCGGGGGCTTTTCAGGGGAAGAAATCGGACACGGGGGCTACACGCCGGTAAAAAATCCGGCCGTCCACTTCCCGTACTTCAGAAACACGAATTAGATTGGACTGGTTGAAAGCTTGTATTGTTTCACCTGGAGGAGACAGGAACACGAAAAGCAAGGTGAAGAGCAGCATGATACATGTTGCCGCTTTGCATAACAGCCTCTTGTGCACCTTCTCCACCTCCTTTAGCTAAAGTGAACTGTTTACTGCACATGTTTGCGCAAATGAGAAAGAGCCGCTTTTTCCAGCCTGGAAACTTGAGCCTGGGAGATACCGATTTCATCAGCTACTTCCATCTGCGTTTTCCCCCGGTAAAAGCGCAGGGTAAGAATCAGCTTTTCCCGTTCATTCAGTTTTTGCAGCGCCTCTTTAACTGCCAGAACTTCCAGCCATTTTTCGTTTTCATTTTTTTCGTCCGCAATCTGGTCCATGACAAAAATGGGGTCGCCGCCGTCATGATAAATAGGTTCAAAAAGCGAGACCGGTTCCTGGATGGCATCCAAGGCAAAAACTATATCTTCCCTTTTTAAGTCCAGTTCATTTGCTATTTCGCCAATATTGGGTTCCCGGCCCAGACGGTTGGCCAGGCTGTCCCTCACCTGCAGGACTTTATAAGCAATGTCCCGCAGGGANNATCATGGGGACGGCATAGGTGGAAAATTTAACATTCTGTCCCAGGTCAAAGTTGTCAATGGCTTTAATCAGGCCAATGCAGCCAACCTGGAAAAGGTCATCCACATATTCACCCCGGTTATTGAAACGTTGGATTACACTTAAGACAAGCCGTAGATTTCCATTTACCAGCTTTTCCCTGGCGCTCTCATCTCCGGCCTGCAACTGTTTAAACAGCCGGCGCATTTCTTCATTCTTTAGGACGGGTAGTTTTGCTGTATTCACTCCACAGATTTCAACCTTGTTTAGCAAGCTCCATCTCCTCCCGGCTGAAAATGACAAGGAAAGAAATCCCCTGTCCTACCAGCAGTATGTCCGAAGAAGGTGTTTTTATACAGATAAAGCTTGCATGGACTGACAAATATTGCTTTATTCCATTTTCTTAATTTCTTTCTTCAAGCGTTTTATGATGCGTTTTTCCAGCCGGGAAATGTAAGACTGTGAAATGCCAAGCATTACGGCCACTTCTTTTTGCGTTTTTTCTTCCTGGCCCAAAAGCCCGAAACGAAGTTCCATGATCTTTTTTTCCCGGCAATTCAGCTTCTCAATAGCGGAGTAAAGCAATTTCCGTTCCACTTCCGCTTCCAGGTTTTTCAACACCAGGTCGTTTTCAGTCCCAAGCACATCGGACAGCAAAAGTTCATTGCCGTCCCAGTCTACATTCAGCGGTTCGTCAAAAGAAACCTCCGCTTTAACCTTATTATTCCGCCGTAAAAACATTAAAATTTCATTTTCAATGCATTTTGAGGCATAGGTGGCCAGCTTGATATTTTTATGCGGATCAAAAGTATTAACAGCTTTAATTAAACCGATGGTGCCGATGGAAACAAGATCATCAATATGAATACCCGTGTTTTCAAACTTCCTGGCTATATAAACCACAAGCCTCAGGTTGCGTTCAATTAAAACTATTTTTACTGCGTTGTCACCCTGTTTAAGCTTTTCCAAAAGAAAATTCTCTTCTTCCTGTGAGAGCGGCGGCGGCAGAGTTTCTGAACTGCTCACGTAATAGATTTCCGGCAGGTATTCCAGTCCCAGTCGTTGCAGCAGGCGCACTTGCAGCAGGCGCAACCGCAGTTTCCAAAGCGCCGGTCTCAACAGTCCGCACCCCCTTGCGGCTCAAAAATAAAAGGATGCAATAAAACCTGATAATCATTGTCCAAAGACAATGTTGTTGAGGTCAGGGCAAAAAGCAAATCCTGTCTCTCCTCTCTCTTTTCATTATGCTCCAGGATGACGCGCGCAGGCTTGTATGTCACCAAAATGCCGCCGTTTTCCAGGGAACGAAAGGGAGCAACCCCAAACTGTGTCGCCCTATCAATGTCAAGCCGCTCCAGGGCAAGTACAGGGTCGCCGTCCCCGTTAAATGCGGCATACAATACTTCCGGCAACAGCCGGCGCAGCGCGTGGTAGCTTGCCACACACAGCGGACGTCCTGTCAGGGGATCCCGCAGCTGGTTCCCTGTATCCACTACAGCCTGTACCTGAACACACATGTCGGCATCGCAGACAGTTAACCGGTAGCTGTCGGCCTTTCGCCTGCGCCGGCGCTCACCGAAACGCCAAATCCCGGGCAGGATAATGAAAGCAAGAATGACACCGCCAAGGAGCATCCCCGGCCGCGGCGGCTCCAGATAAAAAACGCCGCCGGAAAGCAAAAACCTGGTATTGCTCAGAAAAGCCAGAGCAAAAACCGCCCCTCCCAAAAAAAACGAAACCAAAAGGAAAGCGCCGCACAGGCGTAGCGCCTCTGCAGCCCGTGCAGGCCGGAAAGTAAGGACAATAATAATGGCAGATGCGGCGATTTTGCCTAACCAAGAGAAAAACAGCCAGGGCAGCGGCAAATAAGCGGCAAGGCTGTAGCATGCCGCCGCCAGCCCGCCCGCCAGAAGCCGCTTTCTTGCCACATCTCTGCCTGTTAGACGCGCTGTCAGATACAGCAAAGATGTGTTCATCACAAAATTTAGGGCAAGGAGATCTTCAACAAACATGGTTCAACACCCCGCCCCGGCAAATGGTTGGACAAAACCGCTACATTATATGTGCCGCTGCCGCTGCCTATGCCACATTATAAACTATCTCCGCAAAGAAATTTGTCACTCCCTCGTGTCGAACAGTAAATAGTTTCGCCGCCTGCCGCTTTGACGTCAAAAAAAACGCCGCGGAATCATCCGCAGCGCTTTTCCCGTCAAGGGCGTTTGCGGCGCAGGAAAGCCGGAATATCAATATCCTCGTTGTTAAAGTTCTTTTGTGCCAGCTCATGCATAATTTGCTTACGCTCCGCGGCACGGTTGTCAAAACCGGTGGCTATGACAGTGACACGGACTTCATCGCCCAGGCTGTCATCAATCACAGCACCAAAAATAATATTGGCGTCGGGATCGGCAGCTTCGGCCACCACATCGGCGGCTTCATTTACTTCAAAGAGTCCCAGACTGGGACCGCCTGTAATATTCAGCAGGACACCGCGGGCACCGTCAATGGAAGTTTCCAAAAGCGGGCTGGAAATGGCCGCCTTGGCCGCTTCCAGGGTGCGGTTGTCACCGGAACCCACACCGATACCCATCAGTGCCGCTCCCGTTTCCTTCATAATTGTTTTCACGTCGGCAAAATCCAGATTGATCAGGCCGGGAACAGCTATCAGGTCGGAAATCCCCTGTACGCCCTGACGCAAGACATCATCGGCGACTCGGAAAGCTTCCAAGATGGGGGTACGCTTGTCAACCACCTGCAGCAGCCTGTCATTGGGGATGACAATCAGCGTGTCCACTTTCTCCTTCAGCAAATTAATACCTTTCTCCGCCGTCTGCTGGCGGCGCCGCCCTTCAAAAGTAAAAGGCTTGGTTACGACTCCCACTGTAAGCGCACCAAGTTCACGGGAGATTTCGGCAATTATCGGGGCCGCACCTGTACCGGTACCACCGCCCATACCGGCCGTGACAAAAACCATGTCCGCCCCTTTCAGGGCTTCCTTGATTTCCTCTCTACTTTCTTCCGCAGCCTGCTGGCCAATTTCCGGGTTCGCACCGGCTCCAAGACCTTTGGTCAGCTTTTCACCAATCTGCAGTTTACGGTCCGAATTGGACAAATAAAGCGCCTGGGCGTCAGTATTTACAGCAATAAATTCAACCCCACGCAGACCGGCTTCAATCATACGGTTTACCGCATTGCTGCCGCCGCCTCCCACACCAATGACTTTTATCTGTGCAAATTGCTCCATCTCCATCTCAAACTCAATCAAAGATAGCCTCCCCTTCCCAATCACGCAGTTTAGTCAAACATTTCTAAAAACCAGTTTTTTACCCGGCTGAAAAAGCCTGGCAGCGCCATTCGTCCTCCTCTATATTCTCGCAAGTTATGTAACTGTGTATGTTGAATATAATGAATAATTCCCACCGCTGTGGAATAAATAGGACTTTTCACCCCCACATATCCAGGTTGAGCAGCCCGTACTGCAGACTGAAATATTTGCTCGGCCAAATCCGGCAGTCCTTCCGTCAGGGAAACGCCGCCGGTCAGGACAACCCCTGCCGGGAGCGGTTCTTTAATTCCCATCTCCGCCAGTGTTTCGGCCGCCATCTGCAAGATTTCCACCAGCCGCGATTCAATAATCATTGCCAGTTCTTTCTTTTGTACTTTCTGTGCTTCTTTTCCGGAAATATGGGGCAGTTCCAGCATGGCTTCCTCCGGAGCCAGGCTCTGCATGGCCACACCGTGGTCAAGCTTCAGGCGCTCGGCGTGTTGCAATGTTGTCCGCAAGCCTACCGCAATGTCGTTTGTTATATGGTCACCTCCCACAGGCAGGACAGCCAGGTTTTTCAGATAACCGTTCTGGAAAACGGCAATTTCCGTAGTCCCGCCGCCCAAATCCAAAAGGACGGTGCCCAGTTCCTTTTCATCCCTGGTAAGCGCCACCTCTGCATTGGCCAAAGAATTGAGAACAGTTCCGTCTATGTCCAGGCCCGCCCTTTCCACACAGCGGTAAAGATTGCGCAGGGAAGTTATCATCCCTGTAATAACCATGGCATCCACTTCCAGCCGCACACCCACCATGCCTACAGGGTCATGAATACCGTCATAGCCGTCTACAATGAATTCACGCGGAATAACATCGATGATTTCCCGGTCCGGTGGCAGGGCAATAACTTTTGCTGCCTGCAGGACCCGTTCCACATCTTCATCCGTAATCTCTTTATCGGCACCGGCTACGGCAACTACGCCGCGGTTGTTGATCAGCCCCACCTGTGAACCGACTATACCTAAAAAAGCGGAGGGTATTGTCGTGCCCACCATCCGCTCGGCTTCTTCCACCGCGTTTGCAATTGCTTCCACCGTTTTGTCCAAATCGACAATAACCCCTTTTTTCAGACC
>LSQX01146265.1_pt2 | contig 13236 bp, 20 predicted proteins | sample 654561 | NCBI WGS metagenome assembly LSQX01 (sample SAMN04489861, study PRJNA283612) | anaerobic digester metagenome | isolation source: 4 biogas reactors fed with cattle manure at either 37C or 55C with and... | place: Denmark: Kongens Lyngby | collected 2014 | reverse complement strand
CGAGGCAGAGCTATCTGCACTGTCTGGAAAGGGTTCGGAGCCAAAGGTTACAGCATACGATATCTGCAGAAAAATACTCTCATTGCCAAGCCATGTTGATAAGAGCCAGAGGACTGATGTAGAGGAGAAGGTAAGCAAAGCAATTAACGTAAACTACACTAGACTTATAGAAGATGAATAAAACGAAGCGGGGCTTTGCACCCGCTTTTCTTTAATTTTTAGAAAGTTTATCATAGTTGTCTGGAGGATTTAAAACTTCTCGAAGGAAAGTGGGAAGAGCAACCTTTTGATATCGGGGTTGATAGTGGTCAGGCAGGCTTTTTCCAGGAGAGCGTTTATCGAAACAACAATACTTCATTAGATTATCCCGACTATTTTCGTGGCGAACCTGAATATGAAGGAAGTCGTTGGTATGGGGTTTGTTGTGATGTCACCCTGTCGTCGGTAGGAGCGGGAGTGATAGAAGGCGGAGTAGTCTCTTCTAGTGGTTATGGTGATGGTTGCTATACTCTTTACACTGTGGAGGAGGATGGCGAGGTTATAGCGATGAAAATAGTTTTTATAGAGGAGGAATGGGCTTGTGAATAATACCTGCTGCTTTACTGGACACAGACCCAGTAAATTTAGTTTCAAGTATGACGAAGAAAACCCAGACTGTAAAAAGCTAAAACAATTATTAAAAGAGTCTGTCGAAGAGGCAATAAACAAAGGGTGTAGACATTTTATTTCGGGTATGGCCCTAGGTGTTGACACCTGGGCCGCCGAAATTGTCCTCGAACTTAAAAAGATGTATCCAGATATAATACTTGAGGCTGCGATCCCGTGCAAAGGACAAGATTCCAAATGGATAAAAGAATCGAGGGAGAGGTATAAGAAAATATTAGACAAAACAGATGTTATAACCCAGGTTACAAATCAAACTTTCGCAGAGAATCCAGCCTGTATGCTTGTACGGAATGTCTATATGATAAACAGCAGCAGCCTTTTGATAGCTGTGTTTGATTTAAGCAAGGGCGGAACAAAGCACGCCTTTGATTACGCAAAGCAGCTGGGCATAAATATCAGTAGAATTAATCCTCATGATATGACAAGGGAATGGATAGAAGAAAAACCTAAACAATTGGGCGGAACCCTGGAGTGTTCATCGGTTGGAGATCCAAGATTTTCAGCTATGTACGCATATGTAGAGGTGTTCGGAGTAAAAAGGTTTATCGAAGACCATTACCAGTTGTCGAAGAGGTTTGGAGATGATCATCCACCGAAAAACAAGTGGCAGGCAAAGGGCAAAAAGCCAACACACTTTGTTGTAAATGGTAAAGAGTATGATACTAAATACCTTTCCATGTGGTATAAGCTGCTCTGGTGCAAATACTTGGATCAAAATCCGGAGCTTGTGGCTTACGCCAAAAATTATGATGATTTTACCGATGTGTTTAGGGGTCAATCAATGAACTGTCAGGCTGATGTTATAAAACAGTATGTTAAAGAGGGAAGAAAGTCAATCATCACAGAATGCAGAGAGTTTATTGACCTAATTAAATGCAATGGATAAAGGAGGTTTTTATGGGTAAGGTTGGGGAAATTATAGATGCAGCTCACTTGGTAAGGAAATTGCGTATGAGTGCAGCAAAGGGCAGATATAATGATTCGTATATTCCCCTTTGGAGTAGTTACACAAAGGGTGATCTAGAAGAGGCAAAGACTTATCTTAAAAATGAGGCGGATAAGATAAGAGAAAAGAATGAGGAAGACTTTATGGCTCGACTTAATGAGCTATTGAAGGAATTTCGAGAAGAAGCAATAGATGAAGAAAAATTCCTTGAGTTGACGGAAAGCATATCCAGAGAGCATCAAAAGGAATTAGAATCATGCATTCTCTTGCTAGATATAGTTAGTTCTGCAGTAGATAAGTACGATAAAGTAGGTAAACATTATTATAAGATGCAATATGTTGCTCCCAAAAAGCGGATGAGAGTGTCTAACGTAAACTCTTTTACACCAGCAGGTAATAGGTGCAGGAAATATAGATGGCTGACACCGGATCAAAAATACCTTGTCGTAGGGGAGTTCGTAAGCACCTCGGTGGCCACCCATGGCACACAGTGCTATAAGATACAGGACGACGATTTGTATGTATACCATGTAGATAAGGATGATGTAGTTCCAGTACAAATAACCCAGTAAGGCACAGATATTACGTCTGTGCTTTCTTTATTTGTATGGGGTTTATAAGGACAGTGATCAATACAAAGCAAAAAATATATTAGAAAAATCTGAATTACACGGAAAAAAGACTTGAAATATAGAAAAATCTTTTTTTAGTATTAGATGTAGTTAGAGAATCAATAAATTAGGAAAAGGAAGTGATGTATATGTTATATGTCAATAAAGGATACGTTCAAGGAACATTAGCAAGAGATCCGCATAAGGTGGCAGAGGGAGTAGTACTGCTAACCTTACGAGTAAGGGATGATAGGATTAACCCTACAACCGGTAGGAGAGATTTCCACTATCCCACTTTTGTAATCTTCGGTAGAGAGTCGGACAAGGCTTTGAATCACCTGGTTAGACGGCAAGAGGTAGCTATCGAGTATAAACTGGAGACCAGAAGTAAAGTGATTGACGGCGAAAGAAGATACTTTGAGGATAAGGTCGCAACCCAGATCACATACGGTCGAAGACCGGAGGATGATTCCGATGGTGCTGCGATGGCTGACGATGAAGCTCCAGCTGCCGACAACTACGACGAACAGGAAAACGAGGATAAAAAACCTGCCGGTGTGCTTGCTAAAATAATTGAAGAGGGAAAGTAATATAATTAAGTTTTAAATGTGAATAAAGTGTCGGGAGATTCGGTTTCCCGAATACAATATTTAGCTGGGGGATAACGGCAATTACAATGTAGTTAGGCGTTATCCCCTTTGCGTATAAATGCAAAAAAAGAGTCTATGATAGACTCTTTTCGCTTTTGTAAGGCCCGAATACATTCAAAACACTAAAGATCCTTTATCATCCCATTTGGAATAGAGTTTAGCGTTTGGCCTCAAGATTAAATATCTTATTGTGTCTTTAGCTTCAGTGCTCATACAATCAGTGTCGATAACTACTCCCATACCATTAACTGAATATTTTATACTTCCGAAGGGTAATACTTCTAATGCTCTGCCGTTAGACTTTACATATTCTGTGATTTCCCTTATTTTTTCTTCGCTGCACCGGTTGGATTGTATCCACCTATCCTCTTCGGTATCCATGCCGCTTTGATACAAAACCCTGAACGTTAGCTGGTCAGCCGAAAGCTGGTTCTTTGTATAATCGAATATTTCTTTCGGGCTGAATCTATTGAAATAAGAGGTCATATTAAGAGATAGACGTAAATTAAAGTCATACCTCTTTATTTCAGAGCACACCTTTTGAATATCTACTATAAATTTTTCATGGGTTCTGTTGATATTGGCGTTCGCATTAGTGCTTAAGGCAGATAACGACAGGCTGATTGTGTTGACACCTACCGTATTTCTTAAGAATCGCAAATACTCGTCATCGAGTAGTGTGCCGCTAGTTTGGATTTCAATCCATCGAAAAGGGTTAGGTAGATTATCATTCCATTCGCCGAACATCTCAAGAAAGTTTCTGTTGAGCAAGGGCTCACCATTGCCTGTAAGCATGACCGTGTTGCAACCATTATCCCTTGCAAACAGCAGTCTTTTCTTATAATCCTTTTTATACAGGTCTCTGAACCTGTGATTCTTTTCTATTTGATTGGGATACTCATCTCGCCTCATGTGCGAAACACAAAACCTGCAATTATTAATACAACTAGCAGGTACTACCACCGATAAACTTTGTATCTTCAGTTTCCTTCTACCTCCTCGTTAAGTCCTTTGTTTATTTGCTCGCAATCCTCTATGTTCTTTGAACCGCAATCAGGGCATGCGTCATCCTCTAGTTCCCATTCATAGAGCAGCCCGTTACAGTCCTTGCATCTAAAAAACTCTTCTTCAAAACCTTCGAGAAGAAACTCTCTGAACTCATCTGGATCTGCTTGCTCATGGGATATCAGCTCTCCGTTTTCAAATTTTTGAATTCCTGCGATTAACAGCCCATCCTCTTGGTAAGCATGGGCAATCTTTAAGCCAGGATATTGTCTGGCCATTTCAGCAACTACAGGACAACATGGAGACCAGGCTGTTGTAATACTATAAGTCAAAGTCAGCTCCTTGTCAGGATCATTATTTTTAATTGCTTCCTCTATTTCTTCAAGACCATTAACGAAAATATCGTCTCCTATATCCCATTTCGTGCCCCAGTTCTTTACGCACCATTTATACCAATCATTTAGCCAATCTTCCTTTGTCATGGGAACGAAATTGCTGAAGGAATAACCTTCTTGCTCACTCATTTCATCTATAACGCAAACCCTCATAGAGCCATCTTCATCTTCTTTGATTATATTATAATCAATCCATTTCTCATCAATCTCGAAGTGTTCCTTCTTCGTGTAAAGAGTGCCTCCTCTAAAACTTGTGTGTGAAGCCTTGAATTGGCCATCGAAGCGTTTTAGCTCTACCGCCTTCCCTTTTAATTCGATGGTGTTTGAGCACAAATTTGCCATAATAAATCCTCCTCTTCTTCTTATAAAATATTTGTTTCTGTTGCTTTGAAGATAATAAAAGAATAGAGCAGATATCAAGTATTTATTGCAGTTTAACCAAAGCTACAAATGAAGCGGTTCTTTCATAGGACTATTAAATTGAAAATATACTTGAAATTATTTGGATTGATGTCCTATGGTTGTAATAGTGAAAAAACAATCCACTATCGCAAGTGCGATGGTAGGTAGAATAGAAAGGAAGGACTGATGCCAATGAGAAAGCTACTAGCAATTCTACTTTCCATTTTAATTATAGGAACAGTGTTTGTTGGGTGTACCCAAAAGTCACCTCCTGTAGATGAACAGCCTGCCAACCAAGACAACCAAGATGTTGAAACCGAAACCCAGGACCAAGACCAAGAGGTCCCAGCAGAGGATGAGGATGAGACAGACGAAGTTGTAGAAGTGGGCTTCGAGGTATTAGATATTGAGGATCTAGATGAAGATCTTCAAGGGCAAGTGGAAGATTTAATTAAAGAAGAGGGGCTTGTTGTTTTAGATGAAGAGAATTCTATCGTACTAGTCTCCCTCGGAGAAAGACCTACCGGTGGCTATGCCCTGACAGCAGCCGTTGAAAAACAGCAGGATGAGATTCTTGTAAAGATAGCTGAAATCGAGCCCGATGAAGACGCTGCAACTACACAGGTTATAACCTATCCCTATATCATTTTAAAGATAGATGGTGACGTATCAAATATAAAACTAGTAGAGGCTGAAAATGTGTCCGATACCGAAGATGTGGATACAGAAAATGAAGAGGTGGATACAGAAGATTCCGAAACACCTTCTTCGACAGAAGAAGCTATCGAGGAAGCTTCAGTTAATGTAAGCACATCTATGGGAGTATCCAAAAGCGTTTCGGTAGGACAATCCGGAGCAACAAGTGTAAACAACTCACAAGGCGTAAGCTACAGCAGATCAAAAGGAAATAGTATAGGCGTTAAAAAGATTGGCGTTGAACGCCACGGCTTGAAGCCAGAAATACAATAAAGAATTATAACAGCAAAGATGTTGGAGAAATCCAGCATCTTTTTTGAAATAATTAAAAGAAAAATTTGACTTACACGGAAAAGAAAGATTAAAATAAAATTACGTTAAATAATCCCCAGTGGATTAAATAAAAAAATTATTGATGATGAAGGAGGATGCTAACATTATGAAATATGTAGCAAAAGAAGGACAGATAGTTGTTGCTGGTTACGTGGGGAATGTGGACAAAAAGACAGATTCCCTGGTGGTCGTAAGCGTTGCAAACCGACTGAATAAAGAGGAAACGGAGTGGGTGAACTTAACCTTCACTAATCCTCGTGAGGGGCAGGATGGTCAAAAATTAGCAGATCTTGCAGATAAGTACATCCAAAAAGGCTCCTATATAACAGCGGTGGCAAACCCTGTAGAGAGAGGAGAGTACACGAATAACTATGTAGTTCGTGTAGAGCTTGGACCAAGAAAAGAATAAGAGTGGGAGAGGCTGGATGCCTCTCTCTTTTCAATTGAACAACAGTCAAGGGAGGAATGCATGTTGGACATTACTCATACCAGTGAGATTGTCAGGACGACTCTAGTGGATTTGTTTGCTAAAAACTGCAGGAGTCTTCCCCCAAATGGACGGTTAAGTATTTCAAAGCATCCAAATCGGGTTATTGTATATAAGGATGAAGATTTTAATGAGCTATTTGACGTCTACCATAGAGTAAATGGTAGAATCGTTGAAAAACACGATAGGCATGGTGTTCACATTGATGATTTGCCGGCAATAGTAGAAGAGTTTTTATTTGCAGATATGGAATTTAATGATTCAGCGAAAACAGGTTAGTGTGCAGTAATTATATTCTACAAAGGAGGCAATATAGGTGGCGGACAAGTATTTCAATGTTATTCTTCAAGTATTGGATTTAGACGAGAAACGAACTCCTGAAACCATTGGGCAGTTTCTTAATAAGCAGAGAGCTGAAGCTTTTAAGAATCGTCTTATCAATATCATGGAGGGATACGGAGAGAAATACGATATATGTATAAAGGAGGATTGAGTATGTGGGCAGAGATTAGATGTGATTTTGTCGATGATGAAGGCACTATCTTTATTGATGCCTGGAAGACTCCTGATGGCAACGAAGAAGGAGAAGTGCTGGCGAAAGTTACTCGAGATGGAAGAGTCAAGTATATGAACGAACAGGCAAAAACAAATAAGAAAGTACAGGAAGCAATCAACACAGCCCGCTACGAGCAACTAGCTAGGAAGGCGTATGGTTATTATAAGGCCGATTGGTGTAAAGAGCGAGGGTATAACATCGATTATGTGGATGAGGAGCACGGAGTATGCGGCGAATGCTATGTTTGTTTCAACGAATTTCTCGGTGCAGAATTCCAAGACGAGGAATACATGGAATACTTACTAAACCATAAAGATTTTGAAGAATGGAAAGAACTTGTGAAAAAAAGATAAGGTAATAAAAAAAGAACCATCCTTTAATTTAAGGATGGTTTCTTTTTGCCCCAAAAGAATTAGGTAAATGTATTCAATCAGGGACACTTGTGACGCTGGCTATGTACTGGGAGGGTGAGAGAAATACTCTCAAAAACCAAAAGCTTGGTGGTGAGCCTTGTATTTGGTAAAAACCGCACCCATTTTAGCAGTTTTATTTAGCCTTAAGAATTAAAAAAGATAAAAGTTGAAACTTCAGAAACAGTTTGTGATAAAAGGTCAGCTTGCCTCCAATGAGACCGCCTCCTTTTATAACGCCCTGGATCATCGGTCTAACTTTTACAGTTTTAATCCTTAAGTCAAAGCCATAGTATATGTAGTCGTACTGACTCTTACTATGGCTTCCCCTTCTTTATCTACCGTATCAGGTCTGATAACCATCCCAAGCCCAACGGATTGGTGACGGCAACCTTTCCTGCACAACCATTATAGAACAAATTCATCAAAAAAATCAAGTCCGCTTCAAGGACTATGGCCAGAGATTGCTTGAATTTAAACACCAAATAAAGAAGCCGCCCTTCCTTCTTGGGAGAGCGGCCTATATATAAGATGAAAAAGGAGATTATTCCCGATTAAATTTGGCGAGTTATTTGCAATATTTAGTATTAAATTTATCTAAAGCCTCTGGTTCTATCAACCGACTGTTTACCAGCTCTTCAATTTCAAGCTTCCAGCTCTTTATGTCTTCATCCGGTATGGTGCCGATTAGCTGGTCATCTATTGGATTTATCAGTACCAGAGTACCTGTTTCCTTATCTAGTATGAAGTTGTTATCATCTACATAAAACCTGTCCGGTTTCTCTTTCGCTAGATCTATTACTACTTGAGTGTTCATATACACCTTCCTATAATCTTATTATTTAATTTTGATTATATTATTACATATTATTCCGTGTCTGTCAAGCCTTACATTTTATATTTTTATAGTTTACTTGAAATTGATTCAAATGATCATCTAGTTTAAATATATAAGTTTGATACATCTTACAAGAAGAGGGAGGCGTTATTGATTGAACAAAGACATGTTAATCATAATTTTAAACGGGCCATCAGCATCGGGAAAGAGCACTATACTTGAATGTTTAATGGCGGATCCTCAATGTTCTTCCTTACTTCAAAAACCAGTAACCGCTACTACTAGGAAGCCACGTCCTGGAGAAGTAAATGGGATTGACTATTGGTTTTTAACACCGGAGGAATTTGATGGGGAGAGAAAGAGGGGAAATATAATAGAAGAGGCCGAGTATGCAGGTGCGAATTATGGGAGCTTAAAGTCGGAGCTGCAACGAATCAGTGAACTAGGAAAACACGCCATTACTATACTTGAAATAAACGGAGTAGAAGCGATGAAAAAAGTATATGGCCAAGAGAGAGTAGTGGGAATTTATATATACAGAGATCTGAAAGAAATATTCGAGGAATTAAAAAAGAGACCTATAGGGAAAAAAGAGATGGAGGAGAGGTTTGAGAAGGCGATAGAAGAACATTCACACATGGCAAGATTTAATAATATAGTCTATAACACTGGAAACATTGAAGATTCAGTAAAACAGACAATAGAGATAATAAACCGTGAAATCCAAAGACTAACCGGAAGATTAGCAGTTTAACACACACAAACGTAAATGGTCCATACACAAAAGGCGATTTGGTCGCCTTTTTTATTACTCCTGTTTATTAGCAGATAGCAACAAAGATAATTCAAACGTTACTATGACATTCGCATTGTTCCAATCATGAAGCTATAATAGAGCCAGATTAAGCCCCAGAATCGCCCAGAATCGCTTTGAGGGGTTTATAAATCCCTTCGGTCTATACAGGTGGATAAAACGGCTTGTGCAGGGCGTGCAGGCTCTCTGTGAGGCAATAAAAAGTAAAGATTGAATAACACGGAACAAATGTATATAATGGAGATGCAAAAAGGTTAAATTTTACAAAAAGAGAAGGAGGGGTAGAGTGAATAAAATGAAACCTTTATATAGTTTGAGTAAGAAAGATTTCAAATTAGAATTTTTCCGAAGTGGGGGAAAAGGTGGGCAGCACCAGAACAAAACATCTACTGGTGTAAGGATTAAACACCCTGCTAGTGGAGCTGTTGGGGAGTGCAGAGAAACCAGAAGCCAACACCAGAACAAAAAAATTGCCTTCGAGAGACTTATAAAAACTCCCGAATTCCAAAAGTGGCACAAGATTCAGAGTGCCAGAGCTCTGGGACTTGCAATTGACGCAGAAAAGTGGGCAGAAGAACAAATGAAGCCGGAAAACTTACGAATAGAGATAAGAAAAGATGGCCGGTGGTCGGAAATAAAACCAGAAGACATTCAATATGAAGATCTGACCGGCTAACTGGAGGTGATTTTAATAAATATTAAGGATTTTATCTGCGAGGCAATAGAGAGAAAGAAAGTTCAAACAGTGGCAATGTACGATGAAAAGATAGAGAAGATCAGAAGCGAAGATAATATAGCTAACGTTTACTACCTGTTAGCAGAGACCTTTCACAATACAATGGAGCAGGGCGAAATAGCTATAAAACTTCTGAAAGAAAATCTAACAAACGACTTTTTCAAAGAAGCGGAGGCAAAGAACAGTGCCAATTATATTGTTTTCTCGAATGATGAGTTTGACATCCTATTTTCAAAAACTTTGGTCCGAGTCATAGAAATTAAATCCAAAAAAATCAAACGGCCCTACGGACTATACAGGCCATTAAGCAATGATATAATCAAGCTCGCTGATGCGATAGAGGTTTTCCTGAAAGAAAGAACCTTTCAAAACTTCAAGAAGGTGGTTGAGTGTAATTATAAAGAGTACGATGATAGTCCTGTTGGGCTGTTATTTAAGTACGTAGACACATACAAAAAGTGCGATGAAAAGCTACTGAAAAACATTAGAGAGAAACAAAAGAAAGATGAGGAGAGAAAGAAGCAAGCTGAAGAAGAGAGGAAGGCCTACGAAGATGAGGTCCAAAAAGCCAAAGAATTTATTGAGTCACTAACGGATCTAGAGGTATTCAAACAATCGGGCTGGACTATCAAGGAAAGAATCGGATAAACACTTGGAGGGGTGAAATGATTAAATATTTGTATTATAAGAAATGGTTTTATCAAAACCTTCCATTATCGGTTGTTGCACTAGCAATTTTGATATATCTATGTTTTTTTGAGACAGATGAGAAATTCGCCTTCCTTGTACTCCCTGCTTTTATTTTTTGGATGAGTACAATTTGGTGGGGGATAACCGCTTTTGTTGGAATGAAAAACGGTAAGAAAAAGATGCTTGAAGAAAAACAAACAGAGGATAAGGATACAGAAAAATAAATTTGAAAATATCTCACTTCTTTCTGTAGGCTAAAATAAAGAAGGGAGTGTGGTATATATGAGACCTACACAATGGTTACGCAAACATACTTTTAAGAGCATAAACAGAAAGGCAGCAATCATAAAATACAAGAACATTCCTGACAAAGATAAATACCTCAAAGAGAGGGGGCGGTTAAGCAAGGTAAATATATCGGACATAGCTCCTGCTCGAAAAGAGAGGTATAACAGAGCTAAATCAAAAAGAGAGTTTATGTTAGAGTTGGTTAGCTATAATGCCAGTTAGCAATATATAAAAATGAGCAGCAGATAAGGATTTGCTGCTCTTTTATTTCTAAAGATAAAAGCAAAAGATGCCTAGCCGCCAAGCTAAACACCTTTTTTGGTTTGAGAGGTTCCATAGGCTGTACAATTAAAGCCTATAGGATTGAGTATTTCAAAAATAGTATACTTTGTTCTGGTAATGCAGTCAAGTGTGGGCTCCTTACAGCCCGTATTATATCAACAAGCCTGCCAGGAAAAACATCTTCTCTGTTTTGGCCATTCATTTAGAATCCTCCTTTTTAAAAACTCTTTTTACCTGCGTTACCGGGTAAAACTCTGCTGCTTTCTCTAAAAATACATCTATTAAATCTGGATTAAATTGCGTGCCTTGTTCTTTAATAAGCTCTTTTCGGGCCTCTTCGAGAGTTTTTCCCTCGGAATAAACCCTTTTGCTACACATCGCCTCAAATGCGTCGCTTATGGTTACTATCTGTGCTAGATTTGAAGCTTTCTTGTTCAGAGAATTTGGATACCCGCTTCCGTCATAATAAATATGGTGGGATCTCACTATATCCAAAATATAAGGATCAAGCATCCCGTTTTTGAATAGGAAGTGCGCTCCAAGCAGGGTGTGTTTCTTAATTACCTCGAATTCCTTTTCGTTAAGCTTTCCTGGCTTATATAAAATAGAAAAAGGAATCAGAGTTTTCCCGATATCGTGGAGCAGCCCGCCGATAAACAAAGTTTTATAATTCTCTATACCTAATTCATGGCCAATAATAACAGAGAAGATTCCAACATTTAAGCTGTGGTGGAAAAGGGATTTGTCGTGTTTGATTAAGTAATCCGTAGTAAACAATGCTGCGCCTGCATCCCTCGAAGTAAGATAGGCATAAGGATCTAGAACCATCCTGTACTCTGCTACTGGGAGATTGGCCATTAAAACCTTTTTTGCTTTTGAATTTATATTTGAATCAAGCCTTTTTAAGGCAGACTTATAATCAATCTTTATGGTAGCTCGTTGTACTGTCATATTCCTCTCCTTTGATTATGTCTAATTATTCTAATACATGCAGACTATAGTGTAACACAAAATAATTTCAAGTTTAAGTTTTACCATAAAATGTAACACACTGAACCTTGTATGTTTTATGGGTAAGGCTTATTGGAAGAAAAGAAGCAATCAACAAATTAATGAAAAGAAAAACAATAATAAATAAAAAAGAATTCTTCGAAGAAAAAGGTAAATATTATGGGTAAGAAAGCTTTGCCATTGGGGAAGTCTTCTGGGGAAAATATAAGGTAAACGATTTTATAAAAGAAGATATATTGAAAGAAGTATTGAAAAGAGAATTTTAGTAGTAAAAAAAAGCTGGAGGAGCGAGATATGAAGCGGAAAGAGAATGAAGTATAAATTTCGAATTATATGCGTTTACAACGAAATAAAACGAATTAATCCTGGTTAAAAAGGATTAACCCACAAATGCTAACGTTTTTAATCTAAAATCAAAAAATCACTCAAATCATCTTTTAAGTCTTCTAAAGACTCGAATGATTTTAAAAACGTTTTTCGTTTTTAGGAAAGGGCTTTTACATACACTTATTAATGGCTATTAATAGCTATTAATGGTTATTAACAGAGATTAATAAGAGCAAGTCTATTTAAGCAAGCAATTCGCACAAGTATTTGCACTGTATAATGAAAAAGGCAGCTATAAAGCTGCCAGAAAGTGTTACATGAAGTTGGATACATTTGCCAAAGGGGTATCCTTATGCTCACTAAAAAAATCATATCACAGGACTACAAATATGTCAAATAAAACCGTGTTATTCAGGACACTCAATGACATCTATCCATTTCGTTTATTGTAAGATCCAAACTTGAATCATATACAAAAGTCTAGCTATTCTACAGATTATAGGGGGTGATAGTCATGCATTATGCCATTATACTGGCTGATATCCTTATAATTTCAAGTGTTGGTTTTATTGCAATTAAGCTAAACAAAAGAAAGAGGAGAAAAAGAGAGTTGATTAATAAAAATAAGCCCGATATGGAAATATTCAGAGGATCTCCCGATAGATTAGAAAGAAGCAAAAAAGAAAGGTTGAATGGAGGAGTCGAAAGTCATTTTAGTGATATCTCCAAAAAAGAATCAATAGTAAGGACAGATTTTAGCAAACACATAAATAGAAATGACGGAAACGGATTAATGCGGGAGCGATTGGATAGCAGCAAGGATAATACAGGAAATCTTACTGATTTAGCAGAACAAACGGCTAGATCCTTTGAGCACGGCGGCTTAAACATGAGCAATAATTCAACAAGCTATTTCAATCTCTAAAAGATAAAAGAAAAGACCGAGGAAAAATCTGAACAACAGGGTAAAGTTTGTATAAATTAAAAAGGTGTGATATTATTTTGATGTCAGGAGGTTGATAAACGAATGATATATGTTTTAGGCCACAACTACGCACAGACTGATGTGGACAGTATCATAAGTTCGATTATA
>LSQX01027542.1_pt1 | contig 13236 bp, 10 predicted proteins | sample 654561 | NCBI WGS metagenome assembly LSQX01 (sample SAMN04489861, study PRJNA283612) | anaerobic digester metagenome | isolation source: 4 biogas reactors fed with cattle manure at either 37C or 55C with and... | place: Denmark: Kongens Lyngby | collected 2014 | reverse complement strand
TGAACAATGCAATCACACGCCCGTAGCTCAGCTGGATAGAGTAACAGACTCCGAATCTGGACGTCGCAGGTTCGAATCCTGCCGGGCGCGCCACTATAGAAATGCACCACCCAATATGGACTGTTAGCTCAGTTGGTAGAGCAGCTGACTCTTAATCAGCGGGTCGTGGGTTCGAGTCCCTCACAGTCCACCAAAAATATGGCACTATTTTTTATAGAGGAAAGGGTCCGGAAAAAATTCCCGGACCCTTTTTGTATTGTGTCAGAGCTGGGATGACCAGAGCCGTCCGGCCGATTCAAGAATCTTTTGACGGAGAGGACGACGGAGCCATTCGTGGAGGCGGAACTGTGAGCTTTCCTCCATGTCTCTTTCATAGGCCTCGATAAAAGCCCCAGCCACATGAACATCGTATATAAAAGCCTGAACTTCGAAGTTGATCTCCAGGCTCCTGGCGTCAAGGTTGGCGGTCCCAACTGAAACGGCTGAACCATCGGCGATGAGAATCTTCGAGTGGATGAATCCTTTTTCGTACTGGAAGACTTTCACTCCAGCCTTGAGGAGTCCTTCGATATTTGAAAGAGAGGCCCAGTAGACGATGGCATGGTCAGTTTTGTGGGGAATCATGACCCGGACATCTACGCCGCTCATAGCAGCTACAGTAAGTGCTGTGGTCAACGGTTCCCCCGGAACGAAGTAGGGGGTGCAAAGCCATACTGATTTCCTGGCATTGGCTATGAGGGAGAAATAGCCGTGAAGGATAGATTTCCAGTTGATATCCGGGCCGCTTGCCGCAATCTGAACCGGGACCCCTCCCTCCACCGAGGCCGCTGTTTGTCCTTGTGCTTCCGGCGGGGTTTTGTCGCAGAAAGCCCAGTCAGCCCTGAAAATATCATCAAGGCAGGAGACGGAAGGTCCGGTCAGTTCGATATGAGTGTCTCTCCAGAAACCGATGGAGGGTTCTCCTGAGATATACATGTCTCCTATGTTCAACCCGCCCATAAAACCGACAGCTCCGTCCACCACGACTATTTTTCTGTGGTTTCGAAAGTTGAGCTCCCTCCGGAGCCGCGGGAATGACACCGGGAGAAAGGAGTGAACCATGACGCCGGCATTCTTGAGGGAGGATACATATCTTGCCCCAAGGTCCCAGCTTCCGACGCTGTCGAAGATGACCTTGACCAGAACTCCTTTTCTGGCCTTTTTGATGAGAATATCCTTGATGATGTTGCCGATTCTGTCATTGGCTATGGAGTAATACTCCATGTGAATGAATATTTCAGCCCGGTTGAGGGCGTCCGTTATTGCAGCAAATGTTTCTTCTCCGTTGAGGAGCATTTTTACAGTATTTCCCGTAGTGAGCAATGCCCGCGCGCTTTTCGAAAGCAGGGTGGCAGTCTTTCTTTCGGGTTCTTCCGACAACCCGCCGCCGGCAGCAGGCGGGGGACCTTCATGCCGGATGCGCCGTTTCTTTCTCTTCAGCTTTCTGAAGTAGCCCCTTCCTCTAATATCCGGTCCGAAGAAGAGATAGAGAATAAAGCCGACAACCGGGAGAAGAATGAGAACAAGTAACCAGGCAATGGTTCTGTCCGGATTTTTCTCCTCGAGGAAGATAACTCCTGCGATGAAAAGCCCGTAAGCCCAGAGGAAGCCTGAAGAATATTCCCGTATCAGACCGGGGAAGCTGCCCAGGAAGTGGCGCAGTGCGTCACCAGGGGAACTCTCCCCGCCGAAGAGGGATTTTCCTGCCGCTGCTAATTCTTCCCACCGTGAAAAGAGGAAGAGTGCCGTGGCGAAACCAAAGAGAAAAAGCAGCAGGAATCCTGTTCCTTTTGATTTTTTCAGAGCAGCGCAACCTTCTTTCGACCGGAGGTGGGTAGAGGAGGCACGGGGCCTCTTCTTTCATGGGAAATAAAACGTCTTCCCAAAAAGGGTCAATAATGTTATTATGCCACGACATGGAACATGGACGCGAGAGTGGTGGAACGGCAGACACGTCAGACTTAGGATCTGATGCCTTAGGGCGTGGGGGTTCGAGTCCCCCCTCTCGCACCATTGCAGATTACGCTCCGAAAAAGGCTATATTTCCTTCCTTCCTTGGAGGGGCCGGCGGCACGAAAGAATTGTCTTTATAACCCAGGCATATTGCATAGAGAGGACTGTATTCACAGGGGATTCCCAAGCTTTGGATTTCTTCGGGGACATCGAAGAGAAACTTGGTGAGTCCTATCCAGCAGCTCCCGACATCAAGGGATTCGGCGGCAAGAAGCATGTTTTGTATGGCAGCAGAGCAGTCGGAAAGAGGGAAGAGAAGATCTTCCCCTGGTTTTTTTCCTGAAACGACGATCACCGTAGGAGCTCTGTGGAAAAGATGGTAATCCTCCTTCGCGGCCAGTTTTCTGACCCATTCGACTGAGGATCCTGACATGAGCCTGATGGTTTTTTCGCTCAACTCGTCAATTTTCTTCCTGTCCTGAATCACAAGGAAATGCCATGGCTGTGCGTTGTGCCCGCTGGGAGCCCAAATTGCCGCTTCGAGAATGAGGTCGAGTTCATCCCGGGCGATCTGTTCCTGGCGGAATCTCCTGATGCTCCTTCTGTTTTTGATCGTTTCCAGTACCTGATTCATAGAGTGGACGTACCCCCTTTTATGGTTTGAACGTTGTCATGACCACAGATTAACAATAGCCCAAAAATCAAAGAATTGCTATAATGGGTGATAATTTTCTACCCTCTTCGGCAGGAGCATCTGCCTGCAGAAAGGAGCAACGTTATGAGGATACGACTTGCACCTTGTGTTTTAGTGCTTTCAGCTCTTTTGTTCTTTTCGCTGGATGTGAAGCACGCTTTTTCGGCTCCCTTTTCCACGAGCAGGGAGTTTAATACAATGCAGCGCTATCGCTCCAAGAAAGACCAGCGCAACAGGCTGAAGGCCATTGAGACTTATTTCATAAGGAAAAATCCCAAAATTTCCCAGAAAAACATATCCTATTATGCCCGACTCATAGAAGACTGTTCTGCCCAGTACAATCTCGATCCTTTCCTTGTGGCTTCAATCATGGTCAAAGAATCCACCGTGAAGGAAAAGGCTGTAAGCAAGGGAAATTACGGTCTCATGCAGATCAACTGGAATGCCAATAAGCCATGGATTATGAAGACTTTCCCGATCCGTTCGAAAGCGGACCTCATCATTCCCTCCAACAATGTACGCATCGGCACCCATATTCTTGCCGCAAACATCAGGAAATGCAAAGGGGACGTTGATAAAGGCCTGGATCGGTACAGGGGAAGGTCTCTCGCTTCGTACAGAAATTCCGTCCATAGCCACTATATCGCAATTTCACAGATATTCAGGCGGCTCCAGCCGACGACGTAAAGATCCTTCATGAAGCCCGCCGAATTATCCGCCGTTGTCCTGGCAGCAGGTTACTCCAGCAGGATGGGCTTCTTCAAACCTCTTTCCGATCTGAACGGACGCTCGGTACTCAACTGGACGATTCGTTCAATGAAGAATGCAGGAATACGGGACATTGTTGTAGTAACCGGGTTCAGGCGGGACGAAACGGCTTCCTGCGCCGCTGAATCCGGAGCCCGGCCGGTTTTCAATCCCAGGTTCTCGGAAGGGATGTTCTCTTCTGTTCAGACTGGAGTCGCATCCCTCTCCTCTTCCTCAAGAGCTTTCTTTCTCCTTCCCGCTGACGTCCCCACTGTCCGTACAGCCACCCTGCGGCTGCTTTCCAGGTATGGCTCTTTCCGCAGAATTATCTATCCGCTATTCAGAGGGATCCGGGGTCATCCTCCGCTAATCGGGGCATCATATATACCCCACATTCTTTCCTACTCCGGGGATGGGGGACTCAAACGCTTCCTGGAGACGAGGGAAAGAAGCGCTCTTGATCTTGCTGTTGCCGACGAGGGGATTCTGCTCGACATGGATGTGCAGGAGGATTTTGAAAGAATGCGCCTTCGGGCAGCGAATATGCAATATCCTTCTCCGGCGGAACGGCAGGCACTTTTCACCATAGCCCAAACTCCCGATGCGGTAATCGCCCATTCTGCAATGGTATCTTTCGTGGCACTGCAGCTGGCGCGTGAGCTGTACCCCGGGACAGGAATTGACAGGAGGCTTCTTGAGAGCGCCTGTCTTCTGCACGATATCTGCAGAACTCTGCCCCAGCATGATGCGGCGGGAAAAGCTTTTCTTGAAGTGTGTGGTTTTCCTTCCGTGGCCGCAATCGTTTCATGTCACATGAACCTTCCTCCCCGGGCTGCCCCGGAAGCAAAGCTGCTGTATCTGGCAGACAAAATCATTTGTGGAACATCTCTCTCCAGTCTTGGGGATATGAAAAGGCTCTCCATGGAAAAGCACGGCAATGTTGCGGAAGCCCGTACAAACATACGGAAACGCTTTGCGAGGGCAAGGAGAATTGTCCGCTGGGTGGAGAAGAATTCCGGAAAAACTTTGGGGGATATTCTGAGAGATACGCCTCCTTATCTGGACGGTTCACATTGAATAATGTAAAGTTAAGTTGGAAAAAGGTCTGTCAGACAGGCCCTTTGCTTGAATATACCTTTGAGCGTTTGAATAAAGGGGGAGAAATATGAATATGGTGCAATGGTATTTCCCGGAGACGATCGAAGAAGCGGTTTTGCTTCTCGGAAGGGAAAGAACTGTACCCCACGGAGGCGGAACCAGCCTTGCAAAAAGCGGGATACATTCTTATTCCGGTGTGGTGGATCTGTCAAGGGTACCGCTGAATTACCTGAAGACAGACAGAGGGGTTCTGGAGATCGGAGCGAACCAGACGTTCGCATCAGCGGCTGACAATCTCTCCAACCTTTATCCTGGGTGCATCCTTGCAGCGGCTCTTGGTTCGGCAGCATCCACCCCCCTGAGAAACAGGATCACTGTGGGAGGAAGCGCGTCCCTTTTCCCTCTGTGGTCCGATCTCATTGGTCCCATGGCCGTTCTGGAGGGGAAAATCTGCACCGAGGGAAAGAACGGAGGAACATACGATCTTCCTACGTGGCTTGCCGACAGGTCGCTTCAAAAGGGAACCCTTGTGACATCCCTCCTTTTCCCTGACGTGTCCGACTGGACTTCCCTCTATTACAGGGAAGTCCGCGTGGGTTTTGATTACCCGGCTTTTACGGTTTCTCTCATTGCCCGAAAGAACGAATCCAAAATTGAAAGAATCAGGATCGCCGTCTCTGGCGGACTCGACCGGGTGGTCAGGCTTACGGAACTTGAAGAGTCCTTGAACGGGGCGGATATCTCGACAGTATTGTCTCTTGATATTCGGAGGATGAGCTCCGTGCCCTTCGGAAGAAAACCAGCGGGATCGCCGGAGTATCTTTCGGAAATTGCCGCGGTTCATGTGGAGCGATGCGTGAAGTCAGCCCTTTTCAGGGAGGAGGAAGCTCGATGAAGGGTGCATTTTTCATCAATGGACGGAGAGAGGAGTGGTCCTTCGCTCCCGATGCGGTCCTTTTGGATGTGCTGCGTGAGAACGGCTGCACCGAGGTCCACAGGGGCTGCGGAGAAGGAATCTGCGGTTCGTGCGCTGTGGTTCTCGATGGGGAGCTGGTTAATTCATGCCAGGTTTTTGCGGCCTCTGCACAGGAAAAGGAAATTGTAACTGTTGCCGGAATCGGTTCTATACATGAACCGCATCCTCTGCAGTCCGCTTTTGTTGAAACCGGTGCGGTTCAGTGCGGTTTCTGCACCCCTGCGATGATCCTGGCAGCCTTCTGCCTCCTGAAGAAAACTCCCAACCCTACTGATGATGAAATACGGAGGGCTCTTGACGGCAATTCATGCCGCTGTACCGGGTACGTCAAGATCATCGAGGCGGTTCGTCTCGCTGCGAGGAGGATGAGCAGCCATGAATGATTTTTCCGTTGTTGGAAAGCCTGTGCTGAAGATAGACTCCCTTTCACTTGCCTGCGGCTCTGCCCGGTATACCGCGGACTTTGAGGTGAAGAATCCTCTTTATATCGTTTTTTTCTATTCTCCCTACGCTCACGCTGAAATCCTTTCCATCGACGATGGTCCGGCGCGGAGCATAGAGGGAGTTGTGGATGTCTTCCATTCAGGCAACACATCGTCTGAGCTTTTTACTACCGCCGGTCAGGGATATCCCGAGCCTTCTCCCTACGATACCGCCCTCTTCAACAAGAGGGTGAGGTACGTTGGCGATATCGTCGGTGCGGTGCTCGCGGAATCTTCTGCGGCCGCCCGGGAGGCGGCAGGGGCCGTTCATGTGGAGTACAGGCAGCTCGAACCTCTCTTCGACCCTGAAAAGTCAATGAACCCGGATTCCCCCTGCCTTCATGGCGATGGTGCCTATGCTCCTCTTCCGGTGCCTTTCCGTCCGGATGAGAATGTGGCCGGGGAAGTTCTTTTTTCCTTCGGCGACGTGGAAAAAGGATTCGGGGAGGCTGACTTTATTGAGGAAGCCACCTACAGGACTCACTACACGAATCACTGTGCCATGGAGCCCCATGCTGCCACTGCCACCTTCGATGAAAAAGGCCGGCTGATTATTTATTCGTCGACCCAGGTGCCATTCCACGCCAGGAGGACGGTCAGCAGGGTAACCGGTATTCCGGCTCACAAAATACGGGTTGTGAAACCAAGAATCGGCGGAGGCTTCGGCAGCAAGCAGGAGATTATCCTGGAGCCCTATGTTGCCATGGCGGCTTGGAAATACAAGCGGAGCGTGAAGGCCGAGCTTACCCGCCATGAAGTTTTCACCACAGCGAGGACGAGGCACCCGATGAGAGTCCGCATAAAGGCAGGAGTGAAAAAGGACGGTACCATTACCGCCCTTGAAATGAACGATATCATGAACACAGGTGCTTATGGCGCCCATGCGCTGACCGTGCTCTCCAACGCGGGGTCGAAGGTTCTGCCTATGTTCAACAAGATCCCGAATGTTTCATTCACGGGAAGAGCTGTGTATACCACCCTGCCGGTGGGCGGTGCATACCGGGGATACGGCGCAACTCAGGGATATTTTGCCTTTAACCAGCATGTGGATGCAATTTGCAGAAGGCTTGGAGTGGATTTCGTCGATTACGTAAAAAGATGGCATATCAGGGAAGGGGAGACCTCTGAAGTATTCAAGGCAATCGGGGAAGGCACGGAGGGTGTCAGCCAAATAATCAAATCGTGCAAGCTTTCTGAATGCCTGGACCGCGGAGCTGAGGAAATCGCCTGGAACAGTCTCCGGGGAAAGAGAATAGCCTCCGGCTCGTGGGTCAAGGGTATTGGTGCCGCCGTTTCCATGCAAGGCTCAGGTATCCCGAAGGTGGACATGGGAAGCGCCTCCATGAAGATGAATGATGACGGATCATTCAATCTCTACGTGGGAGCGACAGACATCGGAACAGGGTCGGATACAATCCTCACCCAGATTGCCGCGGAAACGCTGAAGGTTCCCGTTGACATGATCGTTATCCTTTCGTCCGACACAGATCTCACTCCCTTCGATACCGGTGCCTATGCTTCCTCCACGACATACGTTTCAGGACAGGCTGTGCTCCGCTGCGCCGCGAAAATTCGGGATCAGATTCTGTCGGTTGCCGGAATTCTTCTGGGCTGCCCGTCGGAATCACTCACACTGGGTGAAGGCGGGACAGTAGTGAACAGGCAGACGGGAGAGAACACGACATTTTCAAAGATCTGCTGCTTCTCCCTCTACAGCCACGATCAGTTCCAGATCCAGGCGAGCGCCTCCTTTACGGGAGAAGAATCTCCGGCGCCGTTTATGGCTCATTTTGCCGAGGTTGATGTTGACCTGGAAACGGGGAAGGTCCGCCTGGTGAAGTTCGTCTCGGCAGGGGACTGCGGCAGAGCGATCAACCCGGTTCTCACCGAGGGACAGATTGAGGGAGCCACCATGAACGGCATCAGCTACGCTCTGACGGAACAGTATCTCTTTGATCCGCGAGGGAAAATGACGAATAACTCCTTCTGGGACTACAAGATTTTCGGTGCTCTTGATTTGCCGGTTATGAAGACCATCCTGGTTGAATCGGACGAGCCAACGGGGCCCTATGGAGCAAAATCGATTTCCGAGATCGGGATCAATGGTCCTGCTCCGGCTATTGCCAATGCAATATTTGACGCGACGGGCAGGAGAATCCGAGATCTCCCTCTGACTCCTGAGAAAGTGCTGGCTTCGTTGAAGGACGTCAGATGACCGGGTACTTCAATGAGGGCGTAGATTTTGTCCTCGGAAGAGGCGTCGTTGCCGACGGGGCGGGGCTGTTTCTCGAGGACGGTGCTCTGCTGGTTTCGAAAGGCAAAATAAAGGAGATTGGTCCCTGGGAGTCTGTCAGACGCGACGATCTGCCCTTTTATGATGTGGAAGGCAGGCTTATTCTTCCTGGATTCGTGAATTTCCACCATCATCTGTACTCCTTCTTCGCCCCGGGTATTTCTCCCGCCGGACCGACGGAAACATTTCCCGATATTCTCGAAAACCTCTGGTGGCGGCTGGACAGGGTGATCGACGAGGAGGTTCTCTATTACTCGGTGCTCATGGGTGCACTGGATTCGCTTTCTTTTGGTGTAACTTCCATTTTTGACCATCACGCATCCATGAATTTTGACAGGGGAAGTCTTGATGTGGCCGCCGAAGCATTTGCCCAGGCCGGTCCCAGGGCGGTGCTCTGTCTGGAAACATCCGACCGGCAGGGAAAACAGGCCATGATGCGCCAGGTGGAGGAAAATATCTCCTTTTGGGAAAAGCACCGCAGTGACCCCTTTCTTGGAGGAATGTTCGGCCTCCACGCGAATCTGACGCTCTCCGAGGAGACCCTCTCATACATATCCGGGGAAAAACCGCAGGAGATGCCTGTTCATGTTCATTGCGGCGAGGCCCGGGAAGATCTTGCTTTCTGCAGGAAGCTTGGGTACGAGGGCCCTGTGGACCGGCTGCATTCCTTCGGCCTTCTGGATGATGACAGTTTCCTGATTCACTGTGTTCATCTCTCCGAAAAAGATTACTTTCTCCTGGGAGAGGTCGCTCCCGTGATTGTTCTGAACCCTGAATCGAACGCAAATAACAGGGTAGGAAAGCCGGACAAAGACAGGCTTCCCGGTCATCTCCTGGGGACCGACGGAATGTCTGGAGATATCGTCGCAGCTCTCAGAAATTACTTTCTCCTTGGAGACGGGGGAGGGGAGCCCTATTCCAGAATGAGGGACATGATGTTCAGCTTGCCGGCAAAAGTGCTTTCCAGGCATTTGCCTGTCCAGACGGGATTTCAACCGGGAGCGGCCGCGGATATTGCGGTTCTCGATTATATACCTCTTTCTCCTGTTTCGGAGGCAAATCTTTTGGGTCATCTTTTGTTCGGGGCGAAAGGAGGGAAAGCCCATCTTACGGCGGTCAACGGAAGAGTTCTCTGGCGGAAAGGAGAATTTCTTCACCATGACATGAATTCCCTCAGGTTCCGTGCCAAAAGGGCTGCGTCAGCGTTATCGCTCCGTTTTCGCAATTCTTGAACTCAGGGAGGTATAAGTATGGCAGATCTTTCTTCTCGGGTGAATGGCGTTTTTTTCCCCAATCCAGTGCTGACGGCTGCGGGGCCAAACGTAGGAACAGCTGCCCGGCTTCGGGACGCTGTCGCGGGAGAAGCAGGAGGGATTGTTACAAAAACGGTTTCCGTGGTTCCCGCAAAAGATCCGAGGCCGACTATCAGGAAAGCCTCCTGCGGCGGACTGCTAAATTGCGAGACCTGGGCTGAAACACCGGTGGAGGATTACCTGGAAGCCTACAGAGAAGTGAAAGAGGCTGGAGTCCCCCTAATTGCTTCCATCGGGTACACTCCTGAAGATGTACGGACTTTGGGAAGACTTCTGGAAAAAGAAGTCCGACCCGATATTATCGAATTTTCCACTCATTACACAGGGAAATCGCTCGATCCTCTTCTGGATGTGGCCAGGGCACTCCGTGAAGCTGTGACCGTTCCGATCTGGATGAAGATTTCACCGAACACTCCGGAAATTGAGGAACTGGCGGTTCGGGCCGCAGAATTTGTTGACGGTTTTGTGGCAATAAACTCTTTTGGGCCTGCCCTTGATTTCGACATTGATACGGCGAAGCCTCCCCTCGGATCTTCTTACGGACAGGGATGGCTTTCGGGACCTCCTATTCGTCCCATTGCTCTCAGAATTGTCTACCAGATAGCGTCGGTTCAGCCCAAGCCTGTAATCGGAGTGGGAGGGATCTCCACGGGAAAGGATGCTCTCCAGTTTCTTATGGCCGGAGCATCCCTGGTGCAGATTTGTTCTGCGGCCATCCAGCATGGACCGGAAACATACGGAAAGGTTGCCCGGGAGATCGGAGAATGGATGGATACAGCCGGATTTGCTGCTATCGGTGATCTTCGTGGACTCTACATGAAAAATGTTATGTCCAGAAACACCCGTGCAGACGGGAGATAGAGGAGGGGTCCGCTTGAAGGGAAAAACAGCACTTGTGGGTTCCCCTGTTCCTCGAGTAGATGGTTTGTCAAAAGCGTGTGGAACGGCTCAATATCTTGACGATCTTATCATTGATGGGTGCTGGTTCGGCGGGACGGTGCGGTCGCAGGTGCCGAGGGGAAGAATACTTTCTCTGCGGAAGGATCCCCGATTTGACTGGGACAGGGTGACAGTGGTAACAGCTGAAGACATTCCTGGGATTAACACCGTTTCCATGATCCGTGACGATTACCCAGCCCTGGCAGATTCAATCATCTCTTTTCCCACGCAGGCGGTTGCCCTGATAGCTGCAGCTGACCCTGAAACACTCAGGGAAGCCATTTCCTCGATTTCGGTTGATGTGGAAGAGCTTCCCCCTGTTCTTACCGTGGAAGACTCGATTGCCTGCACCCAGGTGATCTGGGGTGAAAATAACATAATTGATGAATATTCCGTTATTTCTGGCGATGCGGCCGCAGCATTCGCTTCTGCTGACCTGGTTGTGGAAGGAACCTACTCAACGAAGCACCAGGAACATGTCTACCTGGAAACCCAGGGCATGGCAGCCATCCCCGGAGAGAATGGCTGCATTGAGGTCATCGGATCCATGCAATGCCCCTATTATGTTCATTCTGCCCTCGTCAAGGGATTGGGCTTTGCTCCTGAAAAGGTTCTGGTTCGGCAGACCGTTACGGGAGGAGCTTTCGGAGGAAAAGAGGATTATCCTTCAATCCTTGGACTCCATGCGGCTTTTTTGGCTCTGAAGAGCAAAAAACCGGTGAGAATGATTTATGACAGGAAAGAGGATCTTCTGTGTACCACGAAGCGGCATCCGTCTGTCATCAGGCATCGGACGGGGGTCAAAAAGGACGGAACCCTGGTGGCGGCTGAAATCGACATCGTCCTTGACGGGGGGGCCTTCACCACCATGAGCAAAGTGGTTCTCTCACGCTCCATACTCCATGCCACCGGGTGCTATTTTATTCCCGACGTCTCAGTCAGGGCGAGGGCAGTGGCTACAAATACCCCTCCGAACGGCGCCTACAGGGGATTCGGGGTTCCCCAGAGCAATTTCGCTATCGAACGGCACATGGACAGGATAGCAGCGGTCCTGGGAATTGACCCTGTTGATCTCAGAAAGAAGAACATTTTGAAAAATGGCTTATCTTTTCCCTATGGTCAGCTTCTTGAAGAAGGTGTGTCGGCGGAACTTGTGCTGGAAAAAGTCCTCGAAATGTCCGGGTACAGGGAAAAGCGTCGACTTTTCGATGAAGAAAACAGAAGGAATCCCTCGCACAGGAAGGGAATCGGCCTTTCCCTCGGTCTTCATGGCGGAGGTTTTACCGGGAGCGGCGAGGAGAATATCAACGGAACCGCTTCTGTCAGGATCATCGGGGGCAACAGGGTTGAGATTCTCGTGAGCAGCGTGGAGATGGGCCAGGGAGCATCGACCGTTCTGCCTATGATCGCAGCGGAGACTCTTGGGCTTGAACTCTCCAGTGTGGTTCATCATGTCCCGGATACTTCCGTCGTGCCGAACAGCGGTCCTACGGTAGCTTCCAGGACGACCATGTATGTGGGCAAAACGGTTCAGGACGCATGCCTTGCTCTGGTTAAACAAATGACGGAAAGGGCTTCAGCCCTTGAAGAATTCAGCGGAAAGCACCTTTCTTTCGAGAAGGGCGTCTTCGTTGGGGAGGGAAATACCCGGATACCCTTTTTTGATATGGCGAAAAAACTCGTTATTCCCCCCGATGTTCTTTCATCGTCTGTGAAATATCTGCCCGTGCCCGGTTTCTCGTGGGATGAATCCTCATACACAGGAGATGCGTACAAGGCTTACGCCTGGATTGCCAACGTTGTGGAGGTCGATGTGGACATGGATACTTTCGAAATTTTGCCCAGAAAGGCCTATGTTTCGGCGGATGTGGGGAAGGCGATTTCCCCGATTCTAACCGAAGGCCAGATAGAAGGGGGTTCCCTCCAGGCTTTCGGCTACGCGTACCTCGAGGATGTGGGAATGAAAAACGGCAGCTACGCCACGGCGCACCTCAACCAGTACCTGATCCCGACGACCCTTGATACTCCGGATTTTTCAGTGGACCTTCAGGAAGTGCCCTTCTCATGGGGTCCATACGGAGCGAAGGGAGTGGGCGAACTGCCCATGGATTCCGGGGCACCCGCGCTCGTAGCTGCCGTTGAGCACGCCGCTGGGGTGTCTCCCCGGGGAATACCGGTGACAGGAGAGTATCTGCATGCACTCCTGCAGGGAAATAAACCCGAACGGAAGGCTGGGGGAAAATGAAAATAACGTGTGTTATCAACGGAACGCTCCGGAAGCTTGAGGTTCACCCCCTGGATCGTCTTCTTGACATTCTTCGGAAGAATGAAGGGCTCTCCGGTGCCAAGGAAGGATGTGGGGAGGGAGAGTGCGGTGCATGTGCAGTGCTCCTTGATGGAGAACTGGTTAATTCGTGCATGGTTCCCGCTATGCAGGTTCACGGACGGACTGTCCTCACGGTGGAGGGGCTGGGAACACCGGAAAATCCGGATATTCTCCAGAAAGCTTTTGCTGATGAAGGGGCGGTTCAGTGCGGGTTCTGCATCCCCGGTATGGTGATGGCCTCCAGGGCCCTGCTCACCCGTAATCCTCATCCTGACAGGTCGGCAATCAGAACCGCCCTTGCGGGCAATTTGTGCCGCTGTACCGGGTACGAGAAAATTTTCAGAGCCGTGGAGAAGGCCGCTTCCCTCGGATACGG
>LSQX01353996.1_pt1 | contig 13237 bp, 12 predicted proteins | sample 654561 | NCBI WGS metagenome assembly LSQX01 (sample SAMN04489861, study PRJNA283612) | anaerobic digester metagenome | isolation source: 4 biogas reactors fed with cattle manure at either 37C or 55C with and... | place: Denmark: Kongens Lyngby | collected 2014 | reverse complement strand
CTCTCATTCATGTTGGGAACAAGCACTACCGAGTCTATCTTTCCGGGCAAAGACCACCGTGTTTTCTGGAATCCAATCTTGGAGGGATTTGAGCCAGAAGGCTGGCAATTTAGGATCAGTGTTAAACATGCTCCAAAAAGCATGGTGTCTGTGCAAGGTGGTAGCTTTCGGATGGGATCGAACGACGGGAGAAGTCAAGAAAAGCCGATTCATGAAGTTATCGTCTCATCATTTTGGATTGGTAAATATCAAGTGACTCAGAAAGAATGGAAAGAGGTGATGGGAAATAACCCTTCAAACTGGCAGGATGACAATCTTCCTGTTGAAAACGTAAGCTGGTATGATGCTGTGGAATATTGTAACCGTCGTAGCATCCAAGAGGGATTGACTCCCTGTTACAGCGGTAAGGGCAGCGGCATCACTTGCGATTGGAATGCCAATGGTTACAGACTGCCTACAGAAGCAGAATGGGAATATGCTGCGCGAGGGGGTCATAAAAGCAAGGGTTTCGTATATTCAGGATCTGATGATATAAACGAGGTAGCTTGGTATGAAGGGAATTCTGATAGAAGGACACACAGTGTTGGAGACAAAAACTCCAACGAGCTCGGTATTCACGACATGAGCGGTAACGTTTGGGAATGGTGCTGGGATTGGTATGCGGGTTCTTATTATAAAAAGAGTCCCAGCATAAATCCAAAAGGACCAAATTCAGGTTCCTACCGTGTGCTTCGGGGCGGTTCCTGGTCCAACCTCGATCTTTGCCGGGTGTCGAATCGAAGCAACAGCAAGCCTATCAGCAATAGCCGCAACCACGGTTTTCGGGTTGCGGGAGTTTTTTATTAAATAAGTTCAAGTTTTATGGTCTCTGAGCCGGAAGCAAAAAAAGAATAATATGTGTGAGTCAAAGACAGCCAACAATGACAGCGCATCTCAAAAACGAACCCTTGTTGGATTTGGAGATCACAATGTACAAAGTTTATGGAGTTCAAACGACCAAATGAGTTTTGCTTTTCCCAGCGGTGGCTTTCCTGAACGAAGTAACAATATTTTCAGAATTACGAATGCGCCAATTTAGATTCTTCTTGACAGGAATCCACACAAAAATAATTCTTTCTTCAAAGACATTGTGAGGTCAGCATGAGAAGAAAAATACTTGGTTTGTTGTTGATTCTATTTGTTGCCAGTGCGTTGGAAGCCAGCTTTTTGGAGGAGGCACGTGCCCTTAAAAGCTGGTTGGACGTCCCATTTAACACCACCGCGCTGGATTCGGAACGAGATGCGCGGCTGAAAGATTTTCAAAGTCCGGTGAAGGACGAATTTGAAACCACGGCTCAGTTTGAGGAGCGCAAAAAAAACATTGAGAATCAAAAAAAGGCCATAGTGGCAGAATATGAGCACAAAAAACGCGACGCTCTGGCCGCCCATGAAAACCAGCGAGCCAAAATGTTAAGCCGCTTTCATGCCCTCTTGCAACAATCTCGTGAAGATGTGGTGGTAGAAGGTACTTTGGGAATTTACAATGCCGACACGCAAAAATTCAAGCTGAGCACACCTGAGCGCAGCTACGAAATTGTGGTTCCGCTGGATAAAGGAAAACTGGTAAAGGACAATTTTTCCCGTTATGAGGTCCGGGTCACGCGGCAACTGAACGAAAATCTACAGTGGAGCTATCTGGAAGCCCGGATAAGCGGTCCCGCGGGTATTTTTTCTTCCACAAACAAAGCTCCAGCCTTGGTCGGTTCCGGCCAAATAGCTTCTTTGGTTCCACCGGATTTGACAGCAAGTGTCAGCTTCAGCGAACCCAGCGGAAATGATATGTTGGATGCGGAGGAGACAGCAACAGTTACCATAACAATTCAAAATAGAGGCGAGGGCAGCGCGCAAATGGTTGAAGCCAAGTTCGATCTTGGCAACCTCAGCGGTGTCAGCCATCCAGGCAGCGTCTATTTTGGTGAAATCAAGCCTGGAGCCAGTGTCAGCAAAGAGGTGAAGCTTGTTGCCGGCATGGAAATCCAGAACGCGCAGGCCAGGCTCAAGATAGATTTCCATGAGCAGTATGGCTTTCCGCCTGACGATAAAATAATCAGCTTTTACACACGCGCCCTGCAGCCACCAGAGCTTTATATTGCAGATATCGGTATCGCTGACTACAATAAAAACGGGAAAATCGAACCGGGCGAAACGGTCGAAATTCGCGTCCGTGTCCACAACCGGGGACAGGGTCAAGCCAAAAACGTTATCGCGCGCATTATCAGAGGTGAAAAGGTATATTTCACCGGAGAAAACCCTACTGATACCTACAATTTGGGAAATATGGACGCGGGCGAATATAAAGACGTGGTCTTCGACATTTTGACCGCGAAGACCGCCACCCAACTTGACCTAAAACTGGAATTGAAGGAAAGCCTCGGTCGCTATGGAATGGATGAGCAACCATTGAACCTTGCTTTTAATCGGGTGGAACGCACTGCTGATCAGATGGTGGTATTGGGAAAAGAATCAAACGCCATCATCAGCTTGGCGCCAGCGCTCTCCGTGGATGTGGAGCAAGATATCCCCGCGCTTGGTTCACAGAAAAAGAACCGTTGGGGCGTGATTATTGGCATTGAAAATTATCGTAACGTGCCACGTGCGGATTTTGCCCGCAGGGACGCGGAATTTATGAAAGAGTATTTCACCAAGGTTCTGGGCATTCCTCTCGCGAACATCTATGTGAAAAACGACGATGATGCCACTCTGGGGGAATTGCAGGCAGTTTTCAATCCCAAAGGCTGGCTGGATAAAAACGCCAATAAAAAGGGCAACGAGATTTTTATCTATTACAGCGGTCATGGCGCTCCCAGCATGGATGGAGGTGAAGCCTATCTGTTGCCTCAAGATGGAAACCCCAACTATGCAGAGAACACCGGCATTTCACTCCAAGAGCTTTACGTCAATCTTGGCAACCTGAAATCAAGTGAGGTGACTCTATTCCTTGATAGCTGCTTCAGTGGTGGAGACCGTACCAGTGAGTCAATTCTGGCAATGGCCAAACCGGTGTTTTTGAGCCCGGAGCTTCCCGCGGTGGCTCCAAATGTTACCGTTTTTTCCGCCGCCAGCGGAAACCAGATAGCCAGTTCTTATCCTGACATGCAGCACGGTCTTTTTACATATTACCTGATGAAGGGTCTGCGCGGTGAGGCTGACACCAATGGAGACAGAAAGATTACCCAACTTGAATTGAATCTGTATCTGGGTGAACATGTGGGCAGTATGGCTCGTCGTTTGGGAAGGGAACAGGACCCTCAGCTTCAAAGCGGGGACCACAATAAAGTGTTGCTGCAGTGGTAACAAGGTTTTCACCCGCTCTCATGGCACTGCTGCTTTTGATGGCTGGTTGCGCCTCTGTGGGCAAAAACGCGGCTACCAACGATGCCGAAGCCTCACGCGCGGGAGCAGCCAGGGCTTTCCATGAAGAGGGTTCCGACGTTTTGGAGCCACATTTTACCACAGGCAAATCCCTGCCCAAACAAAACCAGCAAATTGTAAGTGGAGCGCAAGTTCCAGGTTCCAGAGTCACCGTCGAAATAGACACCTTTTTTGTTTATGGTTTCGAAACTTCTCCCCAGGAAGCAAGGGAAAAATCGCTGGCGCGGACGCGTGAACTGGCTTTGCAAAAGGCTTTGCCGGTGGATGTTTCCATCAGCACCATGGTCACGGACATGTATGTGGAAATAAACGATAAATTCGATGAACACATGGCTAAAAGCATCTTTATGTTAACATCCTCCGCCGGGCGCTTTGAAAATGAAACCTTGGTTCGCTCCAAAACAACCGTGGAAAGCGATTTCATGCGCTGCGAGATTAGTTATAAGGCAGACATTATCCAGCTTCCCCGGGCTTACAATTCCGAATATAACCTGAAGGTGGAACTCAGCGAGACCCTTTTGCGGGACGGCGAACGTTTTTGGGTGCATGCCACCGCGAACCGTGATGGTTACCTCTATGTTTTCAATGTTTTGGCAGACAACAGCGTGGCTTTGGTCTTTCCTTCTCGGCTTTTTCCAGATAACCGCGTTTGGGCGCAGGAACCTTGGAGTCAAAGGCTTGGAGCAGCTACTCTCCCAGACCGGGACCACAGCATTGAAACGCTCTATTTTATCTATTCAGCTCGGGAGATTACGGGCTGGGAGGATTTTTCAATCAATTCGGAAGATGGATTCATCGACCCTGCGGATGACCAAAGTTTTATTAAATTCCAAAGATGGTTGGGACGCGGGGACCCCGGTCTCAGGGTGGAAAAGCTGGCACAATTGCATATTTTCAAATGAAAACAATATTAAAAGCCGGTAGCCTTGGAAGCGAACCGGCAAATAAGGAGAAACAATGAAAACAGGAAAATGGCTAATCATCATCGTAACGCTGCTGACACTGGCAGCATGCAGCAGCAGCCGGGTCAAAATGGATTTCCCCAAATGGTGGGACACCCAGAATGATACAGAAAATCTCTGCGCTTATGGTATGGCTACAAAAGTCAGCCAAACCATGTCCATCGAAGCGGCTCGCGCCAATGCTATCGCGGAAGCATCTCGCTATGTGGAAGCCCATGTGAGATCTATGATCAAAAATTATGAAGAGGAAGCTGGTGTGCGCAACCCAGAAGTTCTGGCGCTTACCCAGAATGTGGTGAAAGTGATTTCCTCATCTGATTTCAGCGGAACCACAACCGGGAGTATGGAAGTCTATAAAGAAAAAAAAGCAGGAGACACACACTTTACCACGTACATCCAGATGAAAATTCCCAAAAAGGAGATTTCACAAAATCTGATTGAAAATATTCGCAACGAGGAAGCCCTTTACAACCAATTCAAAGCCTCCCAAGCTTTCAATGAACTTGATAGGGAGTTTGATTAAAATATTCCATAACCTCACCCTTTACCCCAGACCTAACATGACCTTATAGCTTCTCATTATCATCCTCATAAAAAATGGGGATGATAATGAGTTAATGCGCGGTTACTCCTGAGCCAGAGTCAGGCGTGGACTTTCTTTGGAGTGGGGATGACAAAAACGGCACTTCCGCCACCTTCATAGTCAACAACCTGAATCCGCGGGCTAAAATAGAACCCCTTTCCGGTTACCGCCTTATGTCTTCCTTATGTTTCAAAGGCAAAGTTAAGCGACACAAAGGTTTAGGGTTTAAGAACCCGAAAAACAGCAGACTCGTTCTATATAAAAGGGCTTAATCCCCATCCCTCAATGACTCGGACTCGGCTTCAATTCCCGCGCAAAAGCGGCATAAAGCTCAGCTTGAACTCGTCTTTGTTTCCGCTGATATCCGCGCAAGAGACCGTCAAATTGTAGGAACGATAGTTTTGCAGGGGTTGTTTGGGTTTGAGGGTGTAAAAAGAGCTGTTGGCGCCTTCGATGCTGAAGTCGATATCCACATTTGTTTCCGCGGCACGCAGGCTGGCGGAAAACGCGGAGGCGGGTATGATTTCCGAAAATCGCAGTTCCAGCGAGGGCTGCAGGCTGTTCACAGAGCTGCCGTTGCGGGGTGTGCTGGAAACCAGCTTGGGTGGCTGGAGGTCTTTTTGTTCGGAAGCGCGGAAATCCATTTTTTCAAAGGTGCTGAGGTTGCCTTTGGGGTCACGGATGCCGCGGATTTCGACCCGATAGTTGGTGGGTTCCTGTTCCTGAGTGAGCAGGGTAAGCTTGTTGGAATCCAGGCTTGCAATGAGGATGGGCAGTTCGCCACCGGTGTCGAGCCGCAACAATTTAACGGATTCGTAACCTGCCAAAGCTTCGGAAAAATGGATGAGAATTTCGCGGTCGTTGACGGCTTGAACCTGTTTGATTGTGGGTTTGGTGGTGTCCGCGTAAGCCAGATGGATGTCCAAATTCTGGGAACGGCTCAACCGCAGTTGGGTTTCATAAAATGGTTCGCTATCCGGGTCGTGGCGATTGTTACGGTTTTTATCGACATAGGCGCGCAGCAGGTAGGAAGCGGGATTCAGCGATTCAATCACATAGCTGCCACCTTGGGAAACCGCGCTCAATACATTCAGTGAATCCGCGGAAAGCAGCCTGAGCTGCACTGGCAGAGCGGCATCGTCTTTTTCCTCAAAGCTCACTTTGCCAGAAATCCGCAGGTTTTGAAGCTCGCCATGGGCAAAGATGAGGGTTTGGTTTTCCTCGAGGTTGTTGCCCCGGATGTCTTTCAGGCGCGAACTGACTGTCACATAATAGTTTGTGTTTGGCAGCAGTTCTTCGTTGAAGCGGATATGGAGGCTGCTTTTATCCACCGTAATCTTTTTGTTCCGCACGGGCGGATAGATGTAAATCGCCTGGGCAACGGAGTTTTTGTCCAAAGGTTTGGAAAAATTTATCTCGATGCGGTTCTGGTCAATCTGGCCAAATTCGGCAGGCAAAGAGTTCAAAATGATGGGACGCTCCAAATCCTCCGGGCCGCCGGTGGGGCTTTTTTTGCTGCCACAGGCTGTGAGAAAAAACAGCAGGGCAAGCGGAACAAGAAATCGTAAAAGCTTATTCATCATAGTCTTCCAGTTTAAGCGAACCAGTTTCATGCAGGGCACGCGCGTATTTTCCCAAAACGTCATATTCGAGGTTGACCTTGGCGCCGGGGCTGAGCTGTCCCAAGTTCGTATTTTGGCGGGTGTGGGAAATCAGCGCGATGGTGAAAGAGGCGGGTTTCAGCTCCGAAATGGTGAGGCTGACGCCGTTTACAGCCACGGAACCTTGCGGCACCATCAAGGCTCTGTCTCGCGAATCCAGCTCAAAACGCAGCCAGGTGGTGGCGCCTCTGGTTTTGCTTTCCAGAAGGGTGGAAACGCGGTCGATATGACCCTGAACCCAGTGCCCATCAAGGCTATCGCCAATTTTCAAGGCGGGTTCCAAATTCACAATGCTGTTGGTGTTCCAGCTTCCGGCGGTGGTTTTCGCCAGTGTTTCCGCCATGATTTCTGCTTCAAAACTGCTCTCAGAAAACCCTGTCAAGGTGAGGCAGATGCCGTCACAGGCGATGCTGGCGCCGATTTTGAGTTCGCCTAAAACCTTGGGACGCTGGATGCTGAGCATCTTTGCCCCCGCGCTGGGAACCACGCGTAAAACCCTGGAAGTGGCAAGAATAATGCCGGTAAACATGGTTTTAAACCGGATAACGCCGCTTCCAAGCGTTGGAAAGAGTCAGCATGCTGCTGTATTCAAGTTCGCCGCCAAAGGGGATGCCCGTGGAAAGTCGGGTTACCTTAACCCCATTGTTATCAAGCAATTCCGAAAGAAAATGGATGGTGGCTTCGCCCTCTGGGGAAGGTTTGAGAGCCAAAACCACCTCTTCGGGAGCCAGGCTTTCGATTCTTTGCAAAAGCGCGGCGGAGCGGATTTGTTCTGGCCCCAGCCCATCGATGGGGGAGAGCAGGCTGCCCAAAACGAAATAGCGCCCGCGATAGTCGTTCATATCTTCGATAATTTGAATGTCAGCGGTGTTTTCCACCACGCAGAGCAGGTCGTCCGAGCGGTCTTCCGCACTGCAAAAAGGGCAGGGGTCGCTTTCCGCCAACATATTGCAAAATTTGCAGGTGGTAAAGCTTTCCACGGTGTTTTTGATGGTTTCCGCCAGCTCCAGGGCAAAAGAGGAATCCTGGCTCACCAAAAACCAAGCCAGGCGTCGCGCGGTTTTGCGTCCGATGCCTGGAAAGCGGTTCAGGGCTTGAATCAGCCGCTCCAATCCGGGGGAAACGAGCATTTAGAACAGCCCGGGGATTTTCATCCCTCCGGTCACCTTGCCCATAATCTCTTCCGTGGCTTCGGAAACCTGGGAATGTGCTTCCTGGATGGCAGCCAGAATGAGGTCTTCCAGCATTTCCACGTCTTCCGGGCTAACGGCGTCGGGCTCGATTTTCAGGCTTTTGATTTCAAACTTTCCGGTCATTTCCACGCGGACCACGCCGCCACCGGAAGAGGCTTCAAAGACTTTGGATTCCAGCTCCTGCTGAGATTTCATCATCTCCTGCTGCATCTTTTGCGCCTGTTTCATCAGTTGATTCATGTTTTGCATTTGTTTTATCCTTGCTGATATTTTTATGAGCCTTCTTCAAGGCTGAAAAAACAAAATTCCACGTCGGCTGAATCCGTCAAGGGAATAGTCTCGTTTTACTTTACTGAGGTGTGACCGCTTCTTTCCGCTTGGCAAAGTGTTTCGAATCCCCCCATTCGTCGTAGGCAATGCTTTCTCCGATGGAATGGATGCTTTTTTCCAGGGCGTCCCGCGTGTCCGGGGCATTTTCATCCAAACCGGGTTTCCCCTCATAAAGCTGGTAACCCTTGCGATAGCTGGTACTTGTCACGTTTGGCATGATGATGTTTGCGCCTGCCAGCAGTCCCATTTCACGTCCCGCAGCCTGCAAAGCTTGCAAGGCGGTGGTGGAAGCTATATTCACATCCTTGAGCGCGATACGCGTGGCGGCAATCATTTTGAGCCCCGCTTCCAGTGCTTTTTCGTTGTCATAACCCGGCACCAAATGCGCGAAAGGCGTGTCCTGATGCGGGATGAAGGGTCCCATGCCAATCATGTCGATATCCTCATCAAAAAAGAAAAGAATGTCATCGGCAAGATGTTCCACGGTTTGACCCGGCAGGCCAATCATGACCCCGGTTCCGGTTTGATAGCCCACTTTTCTGAGGATGCGCAGGCATTCCCGCCGTTTTTCAAAGGAATGGTCTGCGGGATGCAGGGTTTTATAAAGTTCGGGGTCGGCTTCCTCAATTCTGAGCAAATATCTATGCGCGCCGGCTTCAAACCATTGACGGAAAACCTCTTCGCTCTGTTCGCCCAGGGAAAGCGTGATGCCCAGTTTGCCCTGGCTGAGCGTTTTGATGTCGCTCACAAGTTCGGTGATAAAATCAGTCCAAACCTTGTCTTCACGCTCGCCGGCCTGCAAAACCAGCGAGCCATAGCGCTGTTGGAAACACCAACTGGCTTCTTCCAAAACCTCTTCCCGGCAAATCTGATAGCGCTCCATTTTGGTGTTGCTGCTGCGGATGCCGCAATAATAGCAATCCTTGCTGCAAATATTGCTGAGTTCTATGATGCCGCGCAGGTGGACCTTGTTTCCCATGTGCTCCAGCTTCACTTGATAGGCTTGTTTATAAAGCGCTGCAATCTCATCCGGTTCGGAAAGCGAGAGCATTTTGATGAGTTCGTCGCGCTGGGGTCTTGAATAGTTCATTCTGGCTCCTGTCTTTTAACAATATAAAAGCCTGAATGGTTTTGGCAATAGGCATTCTGGGGCTTGGGCAAAAAAAACCTTGCCAGATTTTCCAAGTTTAAAAAAGTGGTTAGTAAACACTCACTAACATAAAGGCTGGTTGATGGAACTCACCAAAAGACAAGAGGATATAGTCCAGGCTGCGATTGGCATCATCGCCCGTCGTGGCTTTCAGGCTTTAACCACAAAAAACATCGCGCAGTCCCTGGGGCTGACGGAAGCCGCGCTATATCGTCATTTCGCCAGTAAAAAGGAGCTCATCAACCAGTTATTGGTCTATTTTGAAGACCTGAGCTGTCAGATTTTGGAGGAAATTTCCACGTCAAACCTGAATCCGCTGGAAAGCCTGCGCCGTTTTGTGATGAACCGCTACCGCATGTTTACTGCCGACCCGGATTTGGCGCGGGTGATGTTTTCCGAGGAGCCTTTCGCGCATGACCCATCCTTCAGCAGCCAGATGCAGCGCATTTCCGGCCGCCATCGCGAGGCGGTTGTCTGTTATCTGCAAGAGGGGCAAAGGCTTGGACTCATCGACCCCAAACTCGAACCCTGCCAGCTTTTCCGCATCATCGTGGGTTCCATGCGCTACACTGTGAACCAATGGAACATGGGCGGGCAATCTTTTGATTTGATTGCCGAGGGTGAAAAACTTTTTCAAACCATCAAAATTATGATTCAAATAAACAATCAAGGAGAATAGTATGCAGAGCAGAAAAGTATCTGAACTCGAGCCTGTCGTAAATAAAAACGGCATCACCGGCACCAAGATTTATGTCCAGCCGGAAGGCGAAATCGTTCATCTGCACCTCAGCCCCGGAGCCCATCTGGCGGCTCATACAACCCCCGTTAACGTTGCCTTCTACGTTTTGGAAGGCACCGCCACCTTCGTGATTGGCGATGAAGAGCAGGTTTTCCCGCAGGATACCATCGTCGATAGTCCCAAAGACATTCCCCACGCGGTTTTGAATAATGGTGACAGCGACCTGCGCTTGCTGGTCATCAAAATGCCCAAACCCTAATAAACACAACCCCTTACAAGGAGAACCATAATGAGCATGTTCTGTTATCAATGCCAGGAAACAGCCCGGAACACCGGCTGCACCGTTCGCGGAGTTTGTGGAAAATCCCCTGAACTCTGCCACCTTTTCGACCTGTCCATCCACGCCATGAAAGGCATCGCCTTCGCCAGCGTGCAATTGGCAAAAAAAGACATTTACTATCCCGAAGACGCGCTCTTTGTGATGGGTGGCCTTTTCCGCTCCATCACGAACGCAAACTGGGATGAAAAACAGATTATCAAATTCATCGACGAAGCCCTCGCCCTGCGCGACAAACGCAAAATGGAACTGGGCTGGGAAGCCGGAACCATTTGCCCGAGCTGCCCCGATGCCGCCACCTTCCAGGTGAAGCCCGAAGATTACTACACCCTCGGCGAGAAAGTTGGCGTTTTGGCAACCGAAAATGAAGACATCCGCTCCCTGCGCGAAACCATCATCTACGGCCTCAAAGGCATCGCCGCTTATGGCGAACACGCCTGGATGCTTGGCTATCAAAGCGATGAAGTAAACAAATTCATGATGGAAGCCCTTGCCGCCACCATCGACGACAGCCTCAGCGCTGAAGAATTGACCAATTTGGTGGTCAAAACCGGCGAATATGCCGTGAAAGTTATGGAACTTTTGGACCGCGCCAACACCGAAACCTACGGCGTTCCAGAACCCACCGAAGTGGATTTGGGCGTGGGAACCAACCCCGGCATCCTGATTAGCGGACACGACCTGCTGGATTTGGAAGAGCTGCTTCAGCAAACCGAAGGCCAGGGCATCGACATTTACACTCATGGCGAAATGCTGCCCGCGAACTATTATCCCGCCTTCAAAAAATTCAAACATTTCCACGGAAACTACGGCTCCTCCTGGTGGCATCAGCTTTCCGAATTCCAAAGCTTCAACGGCCCCATCCTGATGACCACAAACTGCATCGTGCCGCTCACTCCCAAGCAGACCTATCTGGACCGCTTTTACACCACTGGCATGACCGGCTATCCCGGCGCCGTGCATATTCCCGACCGCGAACCCGGCAAACAGAAGGACTTCAGCGCCATCATCGCCAAAGCCAAAACCTGCCAGCCGCCCATTGAGCTGGAAACCGGAAAAATCGTGGGCGGATTCAACCACCGCACCGTTATGGGCATGGCAGACAAGGTTGTGGAAGCCATCAAAGCCGGAAAAATCAAGAAATTTGTGGTCATGGCAGGTTGCGACGGCAGACACAACAGCCGCCAATATTTCACAGATGTGGCTGAAAAGCTGCCCCAAGACGCCGTGATTCTCACCGCCGGATGCGCCAAATATCGCTATATCAAGCTGCCTTTGGGCGACATCGATGGCATTCCCAGGGTGTTGGATGCCGGACAATGCAACGACTCCTATTCCCTCGCCATAATCGCGCTCAAACTGAAGGAAGCCTTCGGTTTGGACGACGTGAACCAGCTTCCCATCGCTTTCGACATCGCCTGGTATGAACAAAAAGCTGTGGCAGTCTTGCTTGCCCTGCTCTTTTTGGGCTTCAAGAACATGCGTTTGGGACCCACCCTGCCGGGATTCCTGTCTCCAAACGTGGCGCAGGTCATCATCGACACCTTTGGCCTGAAAGCCACCGCCGACGCCGATTCCGACGTTGCGGACATGATGGCATAAACCTCTCAAGAAACATAGATACGCCATGCGGGACTCTTTTTGGGTCCCGCTTTTTTGTTGTTTGGCGGGCATTCAAAATTCCTCCACCAAGGCTTCATAACTCGTCACCGGGGGCAGATAACCCGCTTCCACGGCGGCTTTCACCGTGATGCAGGGTAGTGTCTGCTCTGTGATTTGAGCGCGTGTGAGGGTCGCCAAATCGAGTCCCAGTGAGCGCGCCATGCTCCACATCATTTTGTTATAGGCATTATACCAATTCATCAGGGGTTTATCCCAGTTATCCAATGCGGAATTGAACAGCTTCACGTAAACCTTCAAATCGTTGCGGAAACCCGGGGAAGGGTCCAATGCCTTCAAATTGTGGTTCACCTCGCCGAACCGCTTGTTGGCAATGCTGGGTCGGTTCTTAACGTATTCCCGTGCAATCACTTTGCCCAATCTGCGGTTATAATAATAGACCATTCCATCAGCCTTCCCGCTGAAGCTGCGGAAGAAATTTCCTAAAATCGCTTTCATAATTTTTACCTTCCTTTTTCGTATTTTTTGGGGCTGGGAGCGCGCTTTCCCTTCGCTCTTGTTTGCGCTTAAAATCTTGCCTGACAGACCCTTGACGAGTATCCGAATCCCTTTCGGGGGTGGGAAAAGGGTGTCAAAAACAATACAAAAGCCGCTTTCAAGAAACGACCCTCTATATATATAGGGGCAGAATTGGGCGCTTTGTCAAGGGTTTTCGCTTTTTTTCACGCAGATTACGCTGATTTTTTTGTGTCACGCAGATTACGCCGATTACGCCGATTTTTAAATAGATTAGGGATGCACAGGATGCTCCGGATGAATCCGGTGTTCCGGCGCTACAACGTAAAAAATCCCTTTTTTATCATCCCAATCCTGTGTATCCCTAATCTATTAAGAATCATGGCCTGGATTCTTCGCTTCGCTCGGAATGACGCGTCTGGTCTGGGTTTGGGTGGTCGTGGGCGGAGGGCTACAAGCCTGTGGGAACACCGGTTTCAACCGGTCGGACCGCCGGATTTATCCGGTGGAAAAGGTGGCGTGTTTTCCTCTTTGTGCCGAATGAATTCGGCACCTACGACCGGATGAATCCGGTGTTCTAACTCGCTATTCCGCAGTTAGTTAGCATCCTTTTTGAACCCTAAAAGGTTAAAACGCAAAACCCTAAAACGTAATCCCTTTTTCATCTTCATTATCCTGTACATCCCTAATCCATTAAAAATAAATCTGCGTAATCGGCGTGACACTTTATCAGCG
>LSQX01408068.1_pt1 | contig 13238 bp, 14 predicted proteins | sample 654561 | NCBI WGS metagenome assembly LSQX01 (sample SAMN04489861, study PRJNA283612) | anaerobic digester metagenome | isolation source: 4 biogas reactors fed with cattle manure at either 37C or 55C with and... | place: Denmark: Kongens Lyngby | collected 2014 | reverse complement strand
GATCCCAAATGAGATCCTGTCCCCTGTTGCGCCATGCCACCTTGTGCTACACTTGCAGGTGGAACCGGAATTCTGGCCTGGATCCTGAACGATCGGCCACCCACATGAAAGGCGGTATCCGCATGAAAGCCATCGTCTACCTTTCCAACACGGGCTTCACGAAAAAATACGCCGAACTGCTGGCGCAAAAGACAGGTTACCCGGTCTATGCCCTCCAGGAAGCGCGCAGGAGACTGGCCGGAGATACAGAGATCATCTACCTGGGCTGGGTCTGTGCGGGCGCGATCAAGGGGTACGGCAAGGCGGCCCGGCTGAGCCGGATCGCCGCGGTCTGCGCCGTCGGCATGGGCGGTCCCGACTCCGACCAGCTGCCGGCCCTGATCAAGCGGCATGGGCTGGACGCGGGCCATGCCTTCTACCTGCAGGGCGGTTTTGACATGAGCCGCCTGCGCGGGATATACCGGCTCATGATGAAGATGATGGCCAAAGCCACCGTGCCGCAGCTGGAAAAAAAGCAGGACAAGACCCCGGACGAGCAAAAATCGCTCGAGCTGCTGAAAAACGGCGGCGATTGCGTGCGCCCGGAGAACCTGGATCCGGTTCTGGCGCTGCTTCAGGCAACCTGATTCATCTGTCAGGCTGACCGCTCTACCCCAAACTCAGCATTAGAATAGCCAGGGCGTTGAGGATGAAACCGGACAAGGCCCTGCGGCTTAGTCGTTCCCTGAAAATCAGGCTGGACACGGCCAGCATCAGGATGATCCCCAACCCGCGCGTGGCCGGAAAGAAAAAAGCCGAGGATGACACGCCGATCGCCCGCATGAAAAAGGTGTTGGCGCCTGCCATGGCCGTGCCGGCGACCAGGCACAAGGCCAGGTACTTGCCGCCAAGGCTGTCTTTCAGCGGCTTGGCCCCGGGCGCGCGGCGCCTCAAAAACAAGTATGCCAGCACAGACAGCACCATGTTGGCCGCGATGTAGACCAGCAGGTAGGAGCGGTTTTGGTCGGGCCGGATCAGGGCCAGCTGCTTGGACAAGATCATGGTCGTACCGCCGCACAGAAAAGACAGCAGCACGTAGACGAGCCATTGGATACCGGTCTTTTTGGCCGTGTTTTGCTCGTAATAGGTCGCATTGGAAACAAACAGGATGCTGACAATAAACAGGACCAGCCCGCCAACCGCGCGGATGGACAACGTTTCGTCCCAGAAAAACATACCGTAGACGATCGGGATCAGCATGTTGATGCCAAACAGGCTGTTGGTCAGGGCCAGCGGGCCGTTGGCCAGGGCCAGGACCATGAACAGGTAGTTGGCCAGGATGAGCAGTCCGGCCACCAAACCGTAGATCAGGCTCTCCCGGGAAAAGGACAGCCTGGCAAAGGGCGGCAGCAGCAACAGGACAATCGCCTGCACCAGGTTCATCAGGAAGCTGAACAGGAAAAAATCGTGCCTGGCCCGGATATGGTCTTTCTGCAGAATTTTGAGGCACAGGGAATAGAGCGTGGACAATGAACTGACACCGATGATCGCGACCCACAGCATGGCCGTCACCTGCCAGGGCGAGCGGGATCCGGCAGCGGGCCCATAAGGAACCGGACCTGTCCGCCGGCCATGAGCTGATCGGCCCCGATCCAGTCGCCGGCGACCTGGCCGTTCCAGTTGACCGAGCGGGCAAAGAAAGCCTCGTCAGACAGCCCGTCGGCCTTCAGATCCAGAACCTTGCCGCTGGCCAGATGCAGCCGGGCACCTGCCACGGCCGGATTGCCGAATAGAATCCGGTTTTGGCCGGAAACCGGGAAAAGCCCGAGCATGTTCCAGATCAGGCAGCTGCTCAGTCCCCCGGAGTCGTCGTTGCCGCACAGGCCGCCCCGTCCGTGACCGAAGCAGCTCCGGGTCGCGTCGCGCAGGATTTTTGCGGTCCGGTCGCGCCGACCGGCGTATATGTAGGCGTACGGGGCTTCCATATCGGTCTCGTTGTTCAGGCCTTCAAAGGAATAGTGCTGCTCGCCGCGCCGAACCTCGTCAACGGTCACAGGCGCCGAAAGCTGACGGACCGGACCGCGCCGGTAGCCGAAGAAGGTGTCGAGCTGCCCGACGAAATCGGGGCTGAGCCGCATGCGCCCTTCCATGTCGGGCAGCAGCCGGAAACTGTAGTTCCAGTGGGTGCCCTCGTAGTACTGTCCGTCGGCACGCAGCAAACCGGTCCGGGGATCGTATTCGTTCAGCCACAAATCCTCTGCCTGGCGCAGGCGTCCAGCCAGCTTGTCCTGGCCCAGTTCCACGGCCAGCAGCCGGGCGGCGTGACAGGCGACCGCCAGGTCGATCGTGTGCGACGGGTACGCGCTGACCCGGCCGCCGCCAAAAAAGGCGCGGTTGTCGTCGCGGTCCAGTTCGCCGGCGATGCAGGCCAGGACATGGGGCCAGTCGGCGTCGACGCCGCGCACAAAAGCGTCAAGCAGCGTACAGACGGTCAAAGCCCGGGCCTGCATGTCGTGGGCACTGTCCGGCTCTTGCAGCAGGAACGCGTTGGGGAAAAAACCGAACTGCTCGAAGGACGCCGTAAAGGAGGCGACCATGCGCCGGCCCAGGTCCGGAAAGAGGGTCAGCAGCAAAGGCAGCTGCGTTTTCTGCTGGTCCCATAAGGTCGCGTAATCGATCAGGCAGGGGCGGTCGTTCCAGAAAGGGGCATCACCGCTGCAGTCCATGGGTTTAAGCAGACCGTGGTACAGCGCCGAGTAGAGCTTGATCTTGTCCTCGCGCGACGCGTCGAGCTCCATACGGGACAGCATCGCTTCCCAGGCCAGGCCGGCCGATTCACGGCAGGCGGCGAACCCGGCTTCCAGGGCGCTGCGCGCGTGCCCGAGTGCCCGGTCCCGGAGGGAGAACGAGATGCTGACAGCCAGCGTCGCATCGCGGCCCCGGACGACGATAAGGAAGCGCCCGTCGCCCAGCGGCTGCACGGATTCGGCCTGCGGGCAGACCAGCGCGATCTCCATCGGCAGCTGACCGCTAATCCGGGCTTTGAGGCCATCCGGCAGCAGGCTGACCTTATTGACAATGGCCAGCGGTTCTTCTGGCACACCGGCTTGCACCAGGCCGTTCAGACGCAGGTCTGCGATGAGCTGGTTGCCCGATTCGTGTGCGAAGCGATATTGGTGGAGGGCCGCCCGCGGTGTGACCGTCAGGGCGACCTGTGTCTGGCCGATGCGGGATGAATAAAAGCCGGGCCTGGCCGCCTGATCGGTCAGGGGCTGCCTGGCGTAGCGGGCGGTGGCCGGGCCGTGGACCGGCGTGACAATCACGTAGTTCTCGTACTGGCGGATGGCTCCGGTGCCGCTGTGATGCAGGTGCGACACGCCCATGACCGTCTTGTGCTCCGGGTCCATGATCGCCCGCGGCCGGCCGCAGGAATTGGCGGCGTAAGGCCCTGTGCCGTTGGGGTAGCCGCCGGTATATGGAGCCGCGGTCATCAGGCCCAGGGGCCAGGCGGCGCCAGGGTGGGTGTTGCCGGTCTGGGCTTTGAGAAAAAACCAGTTGGCTGCCAATCCCTGAGGCGGCGGCAGCTGCGACGCGTCATTGCCTAAAAACGGATCTGCAAAATCGATGAGCATGCCGGTCCCCCATCTTGCCCGATCAGGTGGTTGTTTGCGGGTTGTTTTTCATCATTATACTGATTATTGGCGCGAAATACAGCCAACGATGGCGCCGGGCCGGCTCCTCTTTGCTTTCCGGCCCGGTGGCTGTAAAATTGAAGCATAACCTCTTCGGCTGGCGTTGCCATCAAATCAAGGAGGACCATAATCATGATTATCCGTGTAAATGCCCGGAAAACCGTGCGCAAGATTGAAAATTTCTGGTCGCACATCCATTTCCACCCGACCGACGCCATCGAGGACAACTGGGGACGGGAGATCCTGGACCAGATCAGCCAGGATAAAGCCGCCCGAACCGTCCGCATCTACGCCATGCTCGAGGATATCGTCACGCGCGACGGGCAGGGCAAGCTGCGCTATGACTTTTTCCTGAATGACAGCCGCATCGACTACATGGTCAGCCACGGCTTCCAGCTGTTGATCTGCTTTAATTTCATGCCGCGCTGCCTGGCGAAAAATCCGGATCAACTGTCCAAGCTTGAGCGCTACAAAGGCAAGCGCGTCAACTATTCAGAACCTTCCGACTACGCCGAATGGCAGGAGGTGGTCTTCCAATACACCCAGCACCTGGTCAGCCGTTATGGCGAAGCGACCGTCTCCCGCTGGTACCTGCACTGCTGGAACGAACCGGATATCCTTTATTGGCTTAACGACAAGGTGGAATACGACCCGGATAAAATCGAAGCGTACATCAAGCTCTACGACCATTTTGCCCGGGGGATTTTGCGGGCGACCGACAAGGTCAAGTTTGGCGGTCCGTCCGCCGCCTTCCACATGCCCTTTTTCGAGGCCTTCCTGGAACATACCCGTTCCGGGATCAACCAGGTGACAGGGGAGCAAGGGACGCGGCTCGATTTCATTTCCATCCACACCTATGCGAATAACCCGGCGAAAATTGCCGCCGGCGAGCACCCCGAGGTGCGCCGCAACCTGGACCGGATCATCGCCTATCACGAGATCATGCAAAAATATGGTTACGGTGACAAGGAAATGCTGATTGATGAATGGGGCGCCAGTTCCGGCGGGTTCATCGGCATCGACCGCTTCCCGGAGATGGCCTTCCGGGATACAGCCTACCTGGCGGCCTTCTATGCCAGGATGGCCGATGTCTACCTCACGGAGCTGGCCAAGCGGGGGATCAACGTCAGCAAGACGATGATCTGCCTGAGCGGCCAGCACGACCTGAAAAAAGATTTTGCCGGCTTTCGCAGCTTCTTCACCTTGAACCGCTTCCCGAAACCGATCTACAACGGTTTCGTGATGCTGTCCCGCCTGGGCAGCCGACTGCTGGACGTGTCGCTGGCGGCGCCCAATCCGCAGGTGGGGGTCATCCCGACCGCAGACGAGGACGGCACCTGCCGGATCCTGATCTATTACATGGACGAGGATTTCAGAAAGACACTGCCGAACTGCAAGGTCACACTGCAGCTTAGCGGCCTGGAAGGCAGCTACCGGCTGAAGCACATTCGCCTGGATCAGGCCACCTGCAACAGCCAGTCCAAATGGGCCGAGTTGGGCAAGCCCGAAAACCCGGACCAGATGCAGCGCGAGATCATCCGCAGGGCCGGCCGGCTCGACCTGTATGTGCCGGAAGAGATCATCGAAGGCGAGCGGTACGAGGAAAGCATCGTCATGACACAGAACGCGCTTTCGCTGCTTGTTTTTGAAAAAATAACCTGAACGGCGCCTCAGAGCGGCTTGCCGGCCAGCACCTCCTGGTAGTCCCGGGCGTTTTTGCGCAGCAAGGCCGGCGTGTCCAGGTTGTACGGGCACTTGGCGGAACATTGGCCGCATTCGATGCAATCGGCCACCTGCCGCATTTTCTCCTGGCCGGCTGGACCGAGCAGCGCTTCGGACGGAGCCCGGCGGATCAAAAGCGACATCCGGGCGCAGGTGTTGATCTCGATACCCTGCGGGCAGGGCATGCAGTAACCGCAGCCCCGGCAGAAATCGCCGCCCAGTTCCCGGCGGTCCGCGTCGATAAACGCCTGCAGCTGAGCGGTCAGGCGGGGCGGGTTGGCGATCAGCTCAAGGAATTCGTCCAGTTCGCGCCTGCGCTGAATGCCCCAGATGGGTACGACCTGGTCAAAACGCGTCAGCCAGGCGCAGGCCGCGACGGCGTGGGTGATCAGGCCGCCGGATAAGGCTTTCATGGCGATGAAACCGACATTCTGGGCCTGGCAGGTCTGAACAAGTTCGATCTCCCGGTCTTCGCTCAGGTAGCTGAATGGGAATTGCAGCGTGTCGTACAAGCCGGATACAGCCGCCTGGCGGGCGACGTCCAACCGGTGGTTGGTGATGCCGATATAGCGGATTTTGCCTTGTTCTTTCGCTTGCAGCATGGCTTCGTACAGGCCGCTTGCCGCGCCGGGAACCGGCATGACCGCCGGGTTATGGAACTGGTAGATGTCGATGGTGTCGGTCTTGAGCAGCCGCAGGCTGGTTTCAAGGTCTGTCCAGAACGCATGCACCGTTTTGGCTGGCGTCTTGGTCGCGATCACAAGTTGGCTGCGCCGGTCGCGAAAGGCCAGACCCAGCTTTTCTTCGCTGTCGGTGTAGCCGCGTGCGGTGTCGAAAAAGGTCATGCCGCCATCGTGGGCCGCCTGCAAGAGGCGCATGGCCTCCCTTTGGCTGATCCGCTGCAGCGGCAGCGCGCCAAACCCGTTCTGTTCAACCCGAAGACCGGTTTTACCCAGTGTGATCTGCGTCATATGCCTTCCTCCCGGACCAGGTTTTCCAGGCCCTGTCGTGTGCCGCAACGCTCGAATTCGTCGCTGGCCATCTCCTGCCAGATCGGGTCCAGCCCGATCGAGGCATTGTCCGAATAATAGCCCGCGATGAACCCGCCGCGGCCGCGCCAGAGATGTTTCAGCATCTGGCGGGCTTCGGCGCGAATCACGCGTTCATCGCAGGTCTGCAGCGTCTGCTGGATATCCACCGGGCACCAGAAGGTGATCTTGGCCCGTTCCTGGTGGGCGGCCAGGTTCTCGATGCCGTGCAGGGCGGGCTGGTCAAACTGCAGGACATCGATGCCGGCTTCGATCAGGCCCGGCACGATCGCGCCGATCGCGCCGCAGGAGTGCATGAAGACCTTGAGCCCGGCTTCGTGGGCCAGCCGGCACAAGCTGACGAAGCGCGGAAAGAACTCTTCGCGCCAGATTGCGGGGCTGATCAGGGTCTGGGTCTGGGTGCCCCAATCCTCGACCAGCATCACGCTGTCCAGGCCAGCCGCCGCGTAGCCTCGGATCATGTGCCCGAGCAGCTCGTCGATGCGGTCATGCAGGCGGTGCACCGCTTCCGGTTCGAGCATCAGGTCGCACAGGTAGTGCTCCAGCTTGAACAGCTTGCGCGCGATGTTGAAGGCAAAGCCTGGCAAGCCGCCGACGGTCCACTTGTCGGGATTAGCCGCCCGGGTGGCCGCGGCCCGCGCATAGTCGGCCGGATTGGAAAAATCGGGGAACACATAGTGCTCGGCGTCCGAAACATCCCGCAGAACGCCGGCAACGACTTCGCCCTTCGAGGTCGGGTCAATGCGCGCCCAGCGGTTGCCCCATTCGTCCAGTCGCTCCCAGCGTTTCGGACCAACCAGCAGCCAGTCGGTCTGGTGTGTCTTGACGGTGTGGCCGCAGAAGACGAGATCGGAGTCGCCGAACGAACGCGCGACCCGTTCCGGGTAGGCATAGTCCAAAGTTCTTAGCAGAATTTCTCTGCTGTTCATCGGGCACCTCGCCTGCAAGATGTGGGCAGTCCCAGCTCTTGAACCAACCGGGCGATGCCGGAATCATTATCGCATACAACGGTCGCGACTGTCACGGGCGTGGCTTTACAGCTTAAAAGGCATCTGTTATTATGTGCGCATTGCATATAGACAAAGCGTAGCTAGAAGACGAGGAAGGAAGCGGACGCAACATGAACGGAGACAAGGTTTGCTGCAAGAATCCCAGGCATCTGCAGCACCTGACAGAAGTTTCGCTGCTGATCTTGCTGCGGCAGGGCATCTGCCACGGGTATGCCATGCTGGAACATCTAAACCGCCTGGATCTGTGTGCCGAGTCTTTCAACGCCAGCACACTGTATCGGAACTTGCGTAAAATGGAGCAGGACGGGATCGTCCGCTCCAGCTGGGAAGCGGGCGGACCAGGTCCAAACCGGCGCGTCTACCAGCTGACGGAACAGGGTGTGTCGTACCTGGGGCAGTGGATCGAGCTGCTTGAGGCGCGTCAGGCTCGCATTAGCAAAATCATCGCGGCGTACCGGTGTTCCGGCTTTCCCGTTGAACCGAAGCACCAACCGGACACATGAGAGGGATCACGGATGGAAAATATCGTCTTGTATAGCGTGACGGCGCTGCTGGTCGTCCTGTCTTGGGTCAAGGACCGCGGCAAAACCAAGCAGGCCTTGCGCAAGGCCTGGAAATCCTTTGAGAATATCCTGCCGCAGTTTTCGGGCATCATCCTGATGGTCGGCATCCTGCTGGCATTCCTCAACGCGGATGTGATCGGGCGGATCATCGGCAGCTCATCGGGCTGGCTGGGCGTGCTGCTGGCCTCGGTCGTCGGGGCCATCACCCTGATTCCCGGCTTCATCGCGTTCCCGACCGCGGCCATGCTGCTGCAGACCGGCGCCGGCTACATGCAGATCGGCGCGTTCATCTCCTCCCTGATGATGGTCGGCGTCGTGACGCTGCCGCTGGAGATCAAGTACTTCGGTAAACGGGCGGCCATCTGGCGCAACGCCCTGGCCTATGTCTTCGCCTTTGTGGCGGCGCTGGTGATCGGGAAGGTGATGGGGGAGTTATGAAACAGCTGAAACGATACGTATTTGCCCTGATCATGCTGGCCGTTACCGGCCTGCTCATCCTGGTCAATCGCGAGCTGGGCCTCAGAGCGGTCAATACGACCTTGTTCAGTTTAAAGGAAATGATCCTGATCCTGCCCCCCATCTTCGTGTTGCTGGGGCTGCTCGATGTCTGGGTGCCGCGGGAGACGATGATCCGTTTTCTCGGCGAAGGCTCCGGGCTGAAAGGCGTCCTGATTGCCATCACGCTGGGCTCTGCGGCCGCGGGGCCCTTGTACGGCGCTTTTCCCGTCGCGGTCATCCTGATGAAAAAAGGCGCCAAGTTCGCCAACATCCTGCTGTTTATCGGCGCCTGGTCGACGACCAAGATCCCGATGCTGCTGTTCGAGATATCCTCGATGGGCCTCAGGTTTGCCATGACCCGGCTGGCCGTCAGCCTGACTGGCATCTTCGTGATCGCCTTTGTTGTCGAAAGAGTGCTGGGCAGACAGGCCATTGACGCCCTGTACACCAGGTCCGCCGAGTTGGATTCGTAAACGCGAAAGCTATCTTGTTTGCAGCAGCGCCTTGCCGACGACCAGGCAGGTCAGGGAGATCACGGCGCTGAGCAGCGTCCCGATCAGGTACTTTTCGGCGAATGCCTTGTCTTCGAGCTGCTTGTACCTGGCGATGCTCTTGGCAGCCAGGACAAAGCCGATCGCGCCCAGCTGGCCGTTGAAGCCGAGAATCAGAATGACCGTGCGCTCCAGCATGCCGACCAGGGCGCCGTTTGGGCTGGACGAGCGTTCGTCGGGCAGCCGGATGGTATCGAGCATTTTCTGAACCAGCTCCGCGGCCGGCGCCAGGCAGATGAGCAGCATCAGGGCATAGACCATGCTGTTATGCAGCGCGGCCGGATGGACGTGCCCTAGCACGAACGCTTTGACCGCCAGGCCGAACGGGCTGGGCGGGCCGGCCAGCGCCGAACAGGCCAAGATCAGCAAAACGGGCCAGAGCTTCAGGCTTGCCCAGGCGGCAAACCTGCCCGACCGGTTTTGCGGCGGCTTGTGCGCAAGATGCCAGATCAGGAGATCTGACGCCGCATGGCCCAGAACCAGGATGGACCAGAGGGCCAGGCTGGCGGCAAGCGGCGCGGTTCCCAGCAGGATGGCCAGCGGCAACGCCGCGTACAGCAACGTTCGCAGCCCCCAGCGCAGCCACGGAAACGAGACCCGGTCAACGGTCCTCGTCAAGGAAAGCAGCGGGTCCGCTGCGAAATGGGCGATCAGCAGAATCAGGCTCATCTGAATCACCTCACAGGTTGTGCCGGAGCATGTACAGGATGGCCAAGTCGATCTGACGCAAGGTCTGGATGTCGGCCTTACGCAGGATGTTGTCGCTGTTCTGCCGGCTTGTTCCGGTTATTTCCGCCAGTCGGGCGGCAATGCCTTTAAGCAGGGTGGTGGCGTATTGCATCTCGTTGCGGCGAACCGCCGGCTCGTAGACCCGGATCGGCTCCTGATGCGCGAGATGGGCCGTCAGCTTGTCGGGCAGCAGTTGTTTGCCGGCACGGGCAGCGTGGAAATAGGGGATCTGGTCCCGATCTGCCAGCCTGGCGCCGACAGCAGGGAAAGCGGCCGCGTCCATGGCCTGATCGTCAAAAAAAGGCAAGAGCAGTTCAACAAGCAGGTGGATGTCGGCCTGAATCAGGCTTTGCTTGCTGGCCAGGCAGACGGAAGCGAGCAGCATGGCGTTGAGCGGCAGGTCCATTTCGCCGCCGGTATTGAGCAACACGGCATTTCCGGCCGTTTCGTGCGTTTGTTCGAGGGCCAGGCGCGCACGGTGATAGGCCGGCCCGTCCTGTTCCGCGGATGTTCCGCCCGGGACCCGGACATCCCACGCGCCGACCCCGATGCCGCAGCGCAGCGTCAGCGGCGCCAGCAGCAGCTTGAGCAGGCGGACATACAGGTAGGCGGCCCCGGTATCGCGAAACAATCCCTGCATCTCGTCACCGGCGCTGAACATGACAGCAAAGACCAGCGAGGGCCTGAACAGCTGATTGAGATCCTGCAGGCACCGGCGGGTAAAATGCTGAACAGACGCCCGATCCTGGCGGTCCAGCTTGCGCGAGTCCATGATATCCAACAAGAGCGCCGTATGGGACACGATCATCCCCCCTGCTGTCATTATAGGGTGATCAATGGATAAAAGCAACTATAAATGATTGCGTAGTTGATTAGCAATTATTTATAGTTGCTTTTATTGCCGGCTTATGCTTCCGATGATGAACGTTACGCGGTGCCGTCGAAAAAGCTCTGCCTGTAGCTTTTAAGCGCACCTTGTCAGGCGTTCATCTTTGATCAGAACGACTCTGAGGATGCCAGGAACACGTCATCGGCACGACTGTCTTGACTTGATAGGTTTGCGGATCATCGGTATATGTGGCGCTAAGTGGCTGCAACGAAGGCGTTGCTCTCGGGATTCTCTGATCGAATAACCCGTCTCAATCGTCTTTCGGAGCAAAGACCAACTGCTTTCATAACAGCACCTGAGAAAAACAACAGCTGTCTGGGAGGGATGGCCAGATGAAAAAATGGTCGCGTATGCTGCTTTTATTGTTGTCATGGTTGCCGTCACGCTCGCACTTGGCCGAACCATCTCAAAAGGTTTGGCCAAATAGGCGGATGCTGCACCGACAACGCCTGCGCGTGCTGCCGCTGCGCATCACAACGCAAACGGCAGTGACGCCGACAGAGGCGGCAAAAGAGACGTCCATGCGGGTGCCGACGGTCATCGCGACGATGGCGCCAATAGATATCGGCACGCCACCGGTCCTGATGATCACAAAATGGCAGGAACTGACCATGTCGACTGGCCTTGGCGGAACATGCGATCCGAAGAGCTATGCGCTGACCTCGGGCACATTGCCTGATGTCAGCCAGCTGATCCCGGATGCGATCAAGCGCCAAGCCTGACTTGCGAAAGCAAAGGCCGTTGCATTGGCTTAGACCGACCATCGGATCGGCGTCAATCCGCTCGCGGGCGTACGAATAACCCGCGAACTATTCTTCATGTCAAAAGCGTGACAAGACGAACATAATCTCCTGACATCTCCGGTTCAGAATGAAAGCATGAACAAACCGGTAAGGTGCGGGCCAAGTCCCGGCCATTGGAAAAGGAGATGAACGAGATGAACAAGCAGATCAAGACATGGGCGGCCAGCCTCCTGGCTGTCGCGATCGTCGGTACGGCGGGCCTCGTCATGGCAGAAGAAAATACGCTTGGCGCGCAAGCAGCCGCAAAGGATTCGAGCTACACCCTGGAAGAGATGCTGACGTATGCGATCCAGGACGAATACCTGGCTCAAGCGGAGTATGCCGCGATCATCGCAGCCTTCGATGTGACCCGGCCCTACACCAACATCCTGCGCGCTGAGGACAACCACGCCGACGCGCTGCTGGGGCTCTTCGAAGCCCATGATATGGCATTACCCGATGCGAAATCCGTGGCTGGCCAGGCTGTGATCCCGGAAACACTGGCGGAGACTTTTGCGATCGGGGTCGAAGCGGAACAGAACAACATCGCCATGTACGATGCCTTCATGAAACAGGACCTGCCGGACGATGTCCGTGTGGTCTTCGAGAACCTGCGGGATGCGTCCGTCAATCACCTGGCTGCTTTTGAGCGTGGTGTCACACGCGACGGGACAGGCAATCGCTTCGGTGGCAGCGCAAGACAGTCAAACCGCGGCAACAGCGGTTCCCGGGGCACCCGGGCGGCAAACGGAATCGGACAGCAGGGCGATCCGGACAATTGCATCATCGCATGAGCAGCAACAGGTCATGCATCCCTGGAAGGTTGTCGGCAACGACAGCCTTTTTGGGTTTGTTGGAAAAGGCGAGCAGGCAAGGTTGCTTTCTGCGGTGCTGACCGGGATAATACAAGCGATGTGATATCGCCGCAAGCTGTCTGCCGGGAGGTTTCCATGCCAAAGTCAAGTCATCTGCAAGAACAAGCCGAGTTGATCGTTTTCGGATCCTGCTCGGGAACGGAGCCGATGCCGGGACGAAAACATGTCTCGTTTGCGATCCGGATCGCGGATCAGCTCTATTGGTTCGATGCCGGAGAAGGCTGCTCCTATACGGCGCACACCATGGGGGTCGACCTGCTTCAATGCCAGGCGATCTTCATATCGCACACCCACATGGATCACATCGGGGGACTGGGCAACCTGCTCTGGAACATCCGCAAGCTCGATGGGATAACCGGCCGGTTTCATGGCCGGCACCTGGAGCTATATTTGCCGGACCTTAGGGCCTGGCAGGCGCTCCAAGACTTGCTCTCCCTGACCGAAGGCCAGTTTGCCTGCGACTTCACCATCGAGCCCCGGCTAATCGCGGACGGCCTGCTTCTGGATAACGGGGATATCCGGGTCGAAGCCTGCCATACGCACCATCTGCCGCACCAATCGGGCGAACCCTGGCTGGCGTTCGGCTTTGTCATCTATTGCGCCGGCAAGAAGATCGTCTACAGCGGCGATACCGGCGGCGTGGACGATTTTGCCGGTTTGCTGGAGTCCTGTGACCTGCTCCTGGTCGAAACCGGCCACCACCAGCCGGCCGCGTTGGTCGAGGCCCTGATCGCGCGCGACCGTCTGCCGGCCCAAGTCGGGTTCATCCACCATGGCCGGACGATCCTGGACAAGCCGGACGAGGTCGTCGAGGCCCTGAACCGACTGATTCCGGACCGCTGGATCATCTTCAACGACGGCGACCGGGTCCGTTTGTAGCCGGCCGGAAAAAATTGGTT
>LSQX01192253.1_pt1 | contig 13238 bp, 8 predicted proteins | sample 654561 | NCBI WGS metagenome assembly LSQX01 (sample SAMN04489861, study PRJNA283612) | anaerobic digester metagenome | isolation source: 4 biogas reactors fed with cattle manure at either 37C or 55C with and... | place: Denmark: Kongens Lyngby | collected 2014 | reverse complement strand
AATTATTGATTAAAACGTTTTCTTATTTCAAAAAAAATAACTGAAAAATAAAACAGTAAATAAAAGCATATAAAGTGCTTATTATCAGACAATAAATTTGTTTTCAAGATAAAAAGACAAAAAACAAAATATAAAATAGTGTACAATGAATAATACGATTGAAATATATAAAAATGATGATAATAAAAGAGAAAAACTTAGATAATAAGTAGTGTGTGCAAATTTTGCGCACACCAATGAATTATCTTTGTGAAAAAGCTTTATACAATTAATCGATTAAACAATTCAACATAAGATATGAGTTATTCCCCTGGTAATTTAATAACCTACCGAAATAGAGACTGGATGGTGCTTCCATCATCCGACCCGGAAATATTGATGGTGAAACCCTTAGGTGCTTCAGATGAAGAGACAACCGGCATTTATCTACCTCTTGCTGTGGGCAACGAAAAGATAAAGCCTGCCACATTTGAAGAACCTTCAGCCGATCAAGTTGGCAATTTTAGAACGGCGCAACTGCTGTTTGATGCTGCCCGATTGTCATTGAGAAATGCTGCTGGTCCATTCAGATCTATGGGAAAGCTATCTTTCCAACCACGAGCCTACCAGGTGGTGCCATTGGTGATGGCATTAAAACAAGATATCACTCGCCTGCTAATAGCCGATGATGTGGGTATTGGTAAAACCATCGAGGCACTGATAATTTTAAAAGAGCTGATAGAGCGGGGAGAAATAAAACGATTTGCAATAGTGTGCCCACCTCATCTTTGCGAACAGTGGCAAAAAGAGTTGAAAGATAAATTAGATATGAATGCAGAAATCATTCGCTCCAGCACGGCTTCGCGTTTGGATAGAATGATAAGCGACGACCGCTCGGTGTTTGCTCATATTCCATATCAAGTAATCTCGATAGACTATATTAAATCGGATAAGCGCATGGGGATGTTTTTGAGCGACTGTCCTGAAATGGTGGTGGTAGATGAGGCTCATACTTGTGCTTTGCCACAGGGTGCTAAGTCGAAAAATCAACAACAACGCCATAGGTTGATAGCTGAAATAGCTAAAAACCCGGAGCGACACTTTGTGATGCTTACCGCTACCCCACATAGTGGAAAGGATGAAGAGTTTCTATCACTATTAGGATTGTTGAAACCAGAATTTGGCAAACTTAATTTTGAAAACATGGACAGACGAGGTCGAGAGGAACTTGCAAAACACTTCATACAGCGCAAGCGTGAAAATGTGAAACGGTGGATGAATGAAGAGACTCTGTTCCCCGAACGTGACTCAAAAGAGATTGCTTTCAAACTATCTGACGATTCTATAAGATTCTACAATCAATTGGTAGATTTTGGACGTGATATATCGGACGTGCAAACCGGAACGGAAGCCACAAGGCTTATTCGTTCATGGGCAGCCATTGCATTGATAAAAGGTGCCATGTCGAGTCCCGAAATGGCATTGGATATGCTTGAACGTAGAAAACAAAAATTGATAGATGGAGATGAGGAGGCGCAGGTGATTGATGAAAACTCTATCAAAGACACACTATTTGAAGAGAATGACTTTGGGATGGATTTTGCGCGAACCGATATTTTGCAAAGCATAGAATATGAAGAGCGTGAGAGCGAGCGTTTGGAAAATCTAATTGAGTTGGCAGAAAAACTTAAAAGCAAACCCGAGGAAGATATCAAACTGCAACAAACTATCAAGCTAATCAAGAAGTGGATTAAAGAGGGCTTTCAGCCAATTATCTTTTGTCACTACATACCCACAGCCAATTATGTGGCCAAAATATTAAAAGAGAGCTTGCCTCAATCGGTAGAGGTGCAAGCCATCACTTCCGAAATGGGCGACGAACAGCGCAAAGAGGAGGTGGAACGCATGGGACGTTCTGAAAAAAGGGTACTTGTAGCTACCGACTGCCTGAGTGAAGGTATCAATCTGCAAGATCACTTTGATGCGGTATTGCATTACGATTTGCCTTGGAATCCCAACCGAATTGAACAGCGTGAGGGACGTGTGGATAGATTTGGACAGACATCAAAAAGCATAAAAGCCTATATGATATATGGCGACAACAACCCGATGGATAATTTTATATTGGAGGTGTTGATACGCAAAGTGAGAGAGATACAAAAAAGCATTGGCGTTACTATTTCCATAGGCGAAAGCAATAAATCACTGATGGCAGAGCTGACCAACAAAATTTTGCATAGCAAATCGGAAGAGACTCAGCTAACGCTCTTCAAAGAAGACCAGGTGCGCATAAATGCCGACTTGGAAAAGGCACGCGAAAAGGGTGTGAAGTTGCGAAGCATATTTGCACACGAAAGCGTGAAGCCTGAGCTAATAAAAAAGGACTTAGATGAGGTGAATGAAGTGATTGGCGATATGCAAACCGTAGAGCAGTTTGTAACACACGCTATGGCTATGTTGGGTGTTATTCTTAGAAAAGAGAAACGGGGATATATCATACAGCTTATCAATCTGCCCGCACACCTAAAGATGGCACTACTTACACAGCGTGAGCAAGAGAGGAACGTGAGCGAATTGCTGATATCTTTCGAATCGCCCACACCAAAACAACACAGATATATAGGACGCAACCACCGATTTGTGGAGCAGTTGGCACACTTTGTTTTGGCACAAGCCTTCGAAAAGGATAATACGTATGATCTGGCTCGTACCACCGCCACACAAGTAGCCGAAGTGGATAGGAAAACCACATTGGTGATGTTCAGAGTGCGCAATGTGGTTAAAGAGTTGCGCGCAAATATGGAGTCTGTTGCCGAGGAGATGTTTTTGTGGGGATACAGAGGCGCCGGCAATGACGCAGAACAGTTGAGCTATGCCGAGGCTAAGAAGCTGTTGGTGGAGGCATTGCCCTTGACCAATATGTCGGCAGAGCGACAACGAGAACTACTTGAAACAGAATTGAATTCGTTTGAAGACAAAAAAGAGGAGTTTATAAAAATAGCCACGGAGCGAGCCGACAAATTAGTAGAGGCTCACGGACGTTTCAAATCGCTAATTGGGGGCAGAAGTTATGAAAAATCTACGCCCGTGTTGCCACCCGACGTGATGGGGGTGTATATATTGCTACCTAAACCACAACAACTTATTTTTGATTAATTATGAAGCTTATTACTACAGATATACAGGGGAATATATTCACAAGCGAGGTGCTTGAGAAGGTGCGCATGGGCGACATTCGCTATCAGAGTGCAAAGGATTTTAATTTGCAACCCAATGAATCGATACGTGATGAGATAAGCAATGCGTGGAGCTTGCTCAATACCCACTGGAAGATATTTAAACAAAAAAGAGAGACGCTGATGCCCACGGATACGGGCACAACAATAACCCGTGGCAACTGGATGCAACACTTCTTTACCCTATTGGGCTATGAGGTGGGGCAATATAATGCCGAAATTATTAATGACAAATCGTACGCCATATCACATCGGGCGGGCAACAAAGATGGCTTTCCGATACATATTATTGGCTTTAACCAATCGCTCGACAAGAGGGTTGAAAATGGTGTAAGACTATCTCCACACGCCCTGATGCAGGAGTACATCAACAATACCGAATACCTGTATGGCTACATCACCAATGGCTTGCAGCTGCGCATATTGCGCGATGCTACACATCTATCCAAGTTGAGCTACTTAGAGTTCAACCTGGAGCAAATGATGGAAGAGGGACACTTCAACGAGTTTGCCCTGCTCTATCGCTTGCTGCACGCCACACGCATAGCAAACAGCAAAGATGAAAGTGCCGAATCTATTCTTGAATTTTACCACAATGAAGCGATAGCTTCGGGAGCGAGGATAAGGGAGAAACTAAGCGAGGCGGTTGAAAAATCAATTATCCTATTAGCTGATGGATTGCTAAAACAGCCACAAAACGAGGGACTGAGAGACAGGTTTGAAAATGAATATATTACCGCCAAAGAATATTATTTAGCCATTTTGAGGCTTATATATCGCATTCTATTCTTATTAGTTATCGAAGAGCGACGCTTAGTTTATAAGTCCGACTTGACAGAAGATGAAAATAAACTTCGTGAATATTATTATAAATTCTACAGTATTCAACGTATAACGCAGTTGGTGGATAAATCTATCTTTGTAGATGCTCAAAAGATAGATTTGTGGCAATCTATTAATACTACTTTCCGATTATTTGAAGATAGAGAAGTGGGCAAGAAGTTAGGTATTTCGGCTCTTTCATCCGGTATATTTTCAATAGGCGCTTTGAGCAAAATAGAGGGCTTGGTGCTCAACAACAAAACTGTATTGAATATATTTAAACACTTGGTGACTTTTGAAAATGACAATAAGCAACGAATTAGAGTGAACTATGCCGACTTGGATGTGGAGGAGTTTGGTTCGATATACGAAGGGCTGTTGGAATATGAACCTGTGGTTAAAAACAACAACTTCAGTTTTATAAAAGGTAAAGAACGTTCTGATACCGGTTCGCATTACACTCCCGAAGAGTTGGTGAAACCACTGATAGAGCACTCTTTAGATTACGTGATTTTAGAAAAGCTAAAAGAGCCCAACAAAGAGGAGGCATTGCTCAGCATAAATGTTTGCGATGTGGCTTGTGGCAGCGGGCATATTTTGCTTTCGGCTGCTCGACGCATTGGTTATGAGTTGGCAAAGGTGAGAAGCAAGGAAGACCAACCAACTCCACCTGTGGTGCGGAGCGCTGTAAGGGATACTATTCGCAACTGCATATACGGAGTTGACCTCAACCCGCTGGCTGTGGAGCTTTGCAAAGTGGCAATGTGGCTTGAAGCGCATGTGCCGGGCGAGCCGCTCAACTTTTTAGACCATCGCATAAAGCAAGGAAATGCCATTGTAGGCTTGGCACATCGAGAAGAGTTGGAAAACGGAATACCGGATGAAGCCTTTAAAAAAGCATTGCCGGGTGATGATAAAGATATCCTAAAAACATTGCGGGATAAAAACCGTAAAGAACGTAGCGAACGTAGTAAAGAAGCGATGCAGCTAAAAGCACAAATGGAAGAGCTGACTACCAACTCCGTAAAAGAGGCGATGGAGGAGTATCGCATATTTAATAAACTACCTGAATCAACGCCCGATGAGATAAAGAGAAAAGAGAGGGCGTATCGTCAGTTTTTAGATGGAAAGGGCTATGGCTTTCTTAAAAATATGGCTGACTTGCAATTGGCTCCTTTTTTTATACCTAAAACCGATGCCAACAAAGATAAATTCATGACTGATGCCGACTATATGCGTACCCTGAGCGGATGGGAAGGTTTGGCGCCACAAAAAGTAGCAATGGCAATGGTGGAAGCACAAAAGCAATCCTTCTTTCATTGGTTTTTAGAGTTTCCGGAGGTCTATTCAAAAAGAGGTTTTGACTGTATTTTGGGTAATCCCCCATTTTTGGGCGGACAGAAAATCAGCGGAACCTATGGCGACAATTTTTTGGAAAGTATCAAATATCAGTTTGCACCCATTGGCGCGGTTGATTTGGTAACCTATTTCTTTCGGCGAAACTTTAGTTTAATTAAGACAGGAGGCTTCATATCGCTCATCTCTACCAATACCATTGCCCAGGGCAGAGCACGCGAAGATGGATTAGATATCATCACCGGTAAGCAGGGCGGCATTATCAATCATGCTGTAAAAAGCATGAAGTGGCCCGGCAAAGCCGCTGTGGAGGTGTCGTTGGTTACAATCACTAAACACCCTTATTGGGATTATAAATATATTTTGAATGGCAAGGAGGTAAAAACCATCACCCCCTATTTGGATGACGCCGAAGCATCGGGAAATCCTCATAAGTTGAAACAAAACGAAGGTAAAAGCTTTCAAGGTAGCATTGTATTGGGATTAGGTTTTGTGTTGGAACCACACGAAGCAGAAGCATTGATTGCCAAAGATCCACGAAACAAGGATGTGCTGTTTCCATACTTAAACGGCAATGACTTAAACAACAATCCCGACCAAAGTGCCAGCCGATGGGTGATTAACTTTTTTGACTGGACGGAAGAGAAAGCCAAAACCTATCCGGATTGTTATAAAATAGTAGAGGAAAAGGTGAAGCCGGAAAGATTAAAATCTAAGGGTGACAGGGGGGCTGAATATTGGTGGCAATTTTTACGTATGAGAAAAGAACTTTACCAAACCATAGAGCCATTGGAGAGGGTGTTGGTGGTTAGTAGAGTGTCAAAATATTTGTTTGTCAATTTCACAAAATCTTCATTAGTATTTGCTGATCAAACATTCATTTTTCCTTTTAATAGTTGGCGAAAAATATCAATTATACAATCAATAATTCATGATTTGTGGGCTTGGAAGACATGTTCAACAATGGGAGCAGGATTGCGTTATACTGCATCATCAGCTTTTGAAACCTTTCCCTTCCCTCAAAACCTTACATCACAACAAGAACAGCAATTAGAACAGATAGGCGAAGCGTATCACGAGCATCGCCGTCAGTTGATGTTGGGTATGCAGTTGGGTTTAACCAAAACTTACAATGCTTTTCACAATCCTGAAATAAGCAGCGATAATGAGAAATGGTTCAAGTTGCTTATGAAATTGGGCGGTGGCACAGCACTAAAAGAGATCAAGCTAAAGGATTATAAATTCAATAAAGAGAGTGCGAATCTGATTAAACATTTTATGAAAGATGAAGCCACAATATCTCTACGTGAAGCAGTGGAGGGCATAGAGAAACTACGAAAACTACATGTAGAAATGGACCTTGCAGTATTGGAAGCCTACGGCTGGCGTTTCGACTCCGCTCAACGCCCGGATATAGACTTGCGCCACAACTATTACGAGGTGGACTACCTTCCCGAAAACGACCGTGTACGCTTCACCATCCATCCCGATGCCCGCAAAGAGGTACTCAAACGCCTACTACTACTCAATCACAAGCTGTACGCCGATGAAGTAAAAGCCGGACTACACGACAAAAAAGGAGGCAGAAAGAAAAAAGCAAACTACAAAACCAAAGCCTCAAAAAACAATCGTGTAAGTGAGGATAGCGGCTACTTTTCAGGAAAATTGTTTGATGAACCTAATTTATTTAATCAGGGAGATGAGTGAGAGCATGAGTAAGAAATAATGAAAATGTGGGTTAAGAAGCAGAAGTAATGACAAAATAAATTTCACTTGATATGAAAAGAATTCATGATATTATCAGATATGAGAATGAAAGCTCAACTGTTGATTTTAAGAAGACTGAATATCCATTAGGGAATGATTCAGCAAAACATGAAATTCTCAAGGATTTCTCAGCATTTGCAAATAATCTTTCTGATGAGGATAAGTATATTGTTATTGGCGTTAAAGAAAAAGAAGATAAAAGCAAAGCAGTTTCCATACACACAGACTCATCCGGGACAGGCGTATATTACGAAGCTGGTTAATGATGAGTAATATTTTTTTGAATTTAAAGTTATTTCAATACTATATAAAAACACATTTTCAAACTTCTTTTTTAGCCTTAAAAGGTAAACTGCCCTTGTTTCATTACATAATTTTCATAAAACTGGGTTTGTTTTGTTACATAAATTTTCGAAAACTGCCCTTGTTTTGTTACAAAGTCTTGTTATATTTGCATTTTGCAAAGTGAGTGAGAACATTTAAACGACATATTTGGAGTGAGTTACAAGCCTGGAAAACTAACGCTTCACGAAAGCCTTTAGTTTTAAGAGGAGCCCGACAGGTTGGGAAAACTACTTTAATCAGAAATTTTGGGAAAACTTATACCCACTTTATTGAACTCAATTTAGAAAAAAAAGAGGATTTTGATTTAATCGAAAGAAGTAATAATGTCCAGGAACTTATAGAGGCTTTAGCCCTGCAAAATGAAATTGCATCAGCCCGGTTTCCCAAAACTTTGCTTTTTATTGATGAAATACAAGAATCAACAAAGGCTATTGCTTTTCTGCGCTATTTTTATGAGGAAATTCCTGAAATCAGTGTAATTGCAGCCGGATCGTTATTGGAGCACGCACTGAATAAAATTCAACATTTTCCGGTAGGAAGAGTAAATTATCTCTATCTGTTTCCACTTAATTTTAAGGAGTATTTACTTGCTATGGGAAAGAAAATGCTTTTGGAACGTATGGAGCAAATCCCTGTTAACAAAATGGTACATGAAATTTTACTGAAAGAGTTTCATAGATATTGTATAATTGGCGGGATGCCGGAGATTGTTGCCAATTATAGTCAACTTGAGGATTTATCTATTTTGCCGCCTATTTATGAAAGTATTTGGAATACCTATAAAGATGATATTGTAAAATATGCTTCAAACAGATCGGAAGAGCATGTGATTAAGCATATTGTGAACGCTGCTGCTGCATTTGTGGATCAGCGGGTGAAATTTCAAAATTTTGGAAATTCCAATTATAAATCAAGAGAAGTGAGCGAAGCTTTTCGAAGTTTGGACAGCGCTAAAGTGATTCAAATTATTTATCCGTGTACGAATATTGAACCTCCAATTGTCCCCGATTTAAAAAAATCGCCTCGATTGCAATTTATGGATACCGGGATTCTGAACTTTGACTTGAATATTCAAGCCGATTTATTGCTAATGGATGATTTGAGCGAAGCTTATAAGGGAGCGCTGATACCTCATATTATTATGCAGGAGTTCATTTCTTTGAATACGGGCAGTTATAAAAAACCAAATTTCTGGGTTAGGGATAAAACTCAATCATCTGCCGAAGTGGACTTAATTATTCCTTATGGCAGATATTTAATTCCTGTTGAAATAAAATCAGGAACAACAGGGAGTTTGAAATCTCTTCATCAGTTTATAGATAAAGCGAATCATCCTTTTGCCGTTCGGATTTACGGAGGTGAGTTTATTGTTGAAGATGCAGTTACACCAACAGGTAAGCCTTATTGTCTAATGAACTTACCTTATTATTTAGGAACTTTATTGAATGAATATGTTCATTTCTTCATAGATAAATATTGCACAATTTTGCAATAATTCAATTTATTGCAGGTTTCAGCAATAATTTAATTTGTAAGGACAATGATTGCAGTAATAAAAGGGGATATTATATCTTCAAGAAAGATAATTGACCAGGAAAGATGGCTGTCGCCGTTAAAAAAACTTTTCGGCAGCTGGGGCGAAACGCCAAAGGTTTGGGAGTTGGTTTGGGGAGATTTTTTTCAGATAGAGATTTCTTTACCGCAGGAAGCTATAAAAAAAGCATTGGAAATCAAGGCGCTGATAAAAAAGATTGAGCCAACTGAAGAGCAGAAGAAAAAAAGCGTGATTGATGTGAGAATGTCAGTCGGCATTGGTGATAAAAGCTTTTCGGGCGAAAGGGTGTCTGAAAGTAACGGCAGTGCATTTATTTATGCCGGAGAAAAGTTTGATTCATTGAGACAGGAGAATGTTTCACTGGGAATTAAAACCCCCTGGCAGGATTTTGATGAGGAGATTAACCTGTACCTCAGACTTGCAGAAACTTTTATGAATAATTGGTCGGTTTCGTCCGCTGAGCTAATTAAGTTAGTGCTTGAAAACCCCAATTTGACACAGGAAGATATTGGCAGAATTTTGGGAATTAAGCAGAGTGCGGTGAGTGGCAGGTGGAAAAGAGCCTACATGGATGAAGTGCTGGCTTTGGAAAAAATGTATAGAAAAAAAATAAATTTGCTGCTTCAATGATTTCATTGATAAAACTTTTTCTTGCTCATCTAATAGGTGATTTCTTATTTCAACCCAAATCGTGGGTAGAGAGAAAAGAAGCAAAGAAGATAAAATCTCCGGTTTTATACATTCATGCAGCTATCCATGGAGCATTGGTTTTGTTGCTTCTATGGGATATTGGATATTGGTCACTGGCATTGGTCATAATGATTTTGCATTTTATGATTGATGTTTTCAAGCTCTATTTACAAAAAGAGAACAGCAGAGTAAACTGGTTTTTAATTGATCAGGGATTACACCTTTTGTCGATTATCGCCGTATGGATGTTTTGGTGGTACTCCGAAATAGAAATGTCATTATTGAGCTTAAATCAAGATATATGGATTTATGTAACCGCACTGTTGCTTATCACTTCGGTGAGCGGGATTGTGATACAGGTATTGATGTCGGGCTGGTCGGAAAAATTGCATGATGAAAATACCGGTTCGCTCGTGAATGCCGGCAAATATATAGGCATATTAGAGCGTGTTTTCGTGTTTATCTTCATAGTAACAGGACATTGGGAAGGAATTGGATTTCTGCTGGCAGCCAAATCGGTTTTTCGTTTTGGTGATTTAAAAGAATCCAAAAACAGAAAACTGACCGAATATGTACTGATCGGCACACTGCTGAGTTTTGGGATTGCTATGGTGGTGGGGTTAGTTACTTTGGGGCTGGTGGGCGGTTAGGGGAGAGGTGATAGATGGGAATTGAACTTTCCCTAAAAACCTCAAAGCCCGAAAAATCACCTGATTTTTCGGGCTTTGAAGTTATATAAATCCTTCTAAATCATCGGATATCTTTTGAAAATCTCCTCTGCATTCATCAGAATATCAACATACATTCCACGCTGATATACAAACGGATCTTTCAGGTTATGGCGGGCAAGTTTTCCCCTGAAATCGTCAAATGAGCTGAACTCGTTTTCATCCATCCAGTTGTTCAGGTCCATCAGAATTTCGGAAATTACGGCAGGTTTGTTTTTATATACCGTACTCACAACCTGAACGGCATCAGCGCCTGCAAGAATCAGCTTGATAACATCTTTGGCAGTATAAACGCCGCGTCCGGCACAAATGCTTCCGCTTACGTTTCCTGCAAGCAGCCCGGTGAAACGCAGTGCAATGAGATGGTCTTTTGGATTACTGAAAGACCACGGGAAATTAAACTCCTTGTTGCTGATATTTACATCAGGATTGAAAAATCTGTTGAACAGAACAAAGCCGTCCGCTCCCGCTTCGTCAACTTTTTTTATGAAGTTAAGCGGATTGGTATAAAACAGGCTCATCTTAACGCTGACCGGGATGTTTACCGCTTTTTTCACCGACTCCACAATATGTACCTGGCTTGCTTCTATTGCTGCGCCATCCTTCTCAAAATACCCGGGAACCGTAAACAGATTAAGCTCAAGGGCATCAACGCCGGTTTTTTCCAACTCGCGGGCATATTCAACCCATGTGGGTTCGTAAATTGCATTCAGACTGGCAATTACGGGCACGCTGACACTTTTTTTCAGTTGCTCAATATTAAACAGGTGCTCTTTTGGTCCGGCATGTTCAATTTCGGGAAACAGGCGCTGCATTTCTGCACTGCGGTATTCATATTCAGATAAATCTTCAGCAAGCTGAAGGCTTTCAAGTTGTATCTGTTCTTCAAAAAGCGATTTGTAAACAATAGCGCCAATTCCAGCCTCCTCAAGCTGCTGGGGAATTCCGGCTTTCATGGTAAGATTGCAGGAGCCAAGAATAAGGGGGCTTTTTAATTTTAAACCCATGTAGGTAGTTGAAAGATTCGCCATGATTTTAATTTTTAATTTATTTCGATTTTAAGCAGCTAAATATATGAATATTTTGTTCAAAAACATGCTTTCGAACTGTTGATTTTACATTTTTTCAAAATCAGTTTAAGTGAGCAGATAATCTGCCAAAAAGCAAAAGCCCACCTGCCGGGGAAGACAGGTGGCTTTGTTATTTGTTTCAAAACTATAAAAGACTGATTGTAACTGTCAGTCCTGCCATCACAACTGAAACCATCGTCATCAGTTTGATGAGAATATTGAGCGACGGACCGGATGTATCTTTGAACGGATCGCCCACCGTGTCGCCAACAACACCGGCTTTATGTGCCTCACCGCCTTTCCCGCCGTAATTTCCTTTTTCGATGAATTTTTTTGCATTATCCCAGGCTCCACCGGCATTATTCATAAAGACAGCCAGCGTAAATCCGGCAGTCAGCCCGCCTGCAAGCAGCCCGACAACTCCGGCAACACCCATGGCAACCCCAACTATAACCGGAACGGCAATAGCCACTAACGAAGGCAGCAACATTTCACGCTGTGCGCCTCTTGTTGAAATCTCCACACATCTTGCATAGTCCGGTTTTGCCTTGCCTTCAAGAATTCCCTTTATTTCGCGGAACTGACGCCGCACCTCGTCAACCATGGCGCCGGCAGCGCGCCCGACAGCTTTCATGGTCATGGCGCTGAAAAGAAATGCCATCATCGCACCAAGAAAAATTCCGCCTAAAAACAGCGGGTTAAACAGTGAAATGTTGTAAGCTGCCGAAAAATCTTCTACGGATGCCGTTGAGATTTTAACAGCCTGCATTCCTTCCTGAACAGCAGGAGCAATATCGTTGTAAAAAATGTAACTTCCTTTGGTTACGAAGCCTTCTCCCGATTTGGCAATGCGGTCAAACCACATTCTGATCTCTTCCATATATGCCGAAATCAACGCCATGGCAGTCAGCGCTGCCGAGCCAATGGCAAACCCCTTCCCGGTTGCGGCAGTGGTGTTGCCAAGCATATCTAAAGCGTCTGTACGTTCGCGCACATGAGGCTCAAGTTCAGACATTTCGGCATTTCCGCCTGCGTTGTCGGCAATTGGTCCAAAAGCATCCGTGGCAAGCGTAATTCCCAATGTGGAGAGCATTCCCACAGCTGCGAAACCGATTCCGTAAACTCCCATGGCAAGACTTTCGGCTCCGCCGGCAGTCCAGAAAGCGCCCAAAATGGCAAGCACAATGGTTACCACGGGAATCCAGGTGGAATACATGCCCACTGCAAGTCCGTCAATAATGGTGGTTGCCGGTCCGTGCTGCGCCTGTTTGGCAATTCCCTTTGTAGGTTTGTATTCATCGGATGTGAAATATTCGGTTGCCTGCCCGATGATGACACCGGCAGCCAATCCGATGACAACCGACCAGAATACACCCCAGGTTACCCAGCCCATCAATACTAACCCGACCATTGCCAGCAAAATCAGGAATGAACTGCCACCGGTTCCGAGCAGCAGCGCATTGAGCAAATTCTTTTGGGTGGCAGACTCCTTGGTTCTCACCATAAAAATTCCGATGATGGACAGAATAATTCCGATTGCTGCTACAATCATGGGAGCAAGCACCGCTTGATAAGCAGTAAGACCTGAGGTTTTCATAACTAATGCCGGCAGGGATGCGCCCAAAGCGGCAGTAGCCAGAATTGACCCCACATAAGATTCATAAAGGTCGGCACCCATTCCGGCAACGTC
>LSQX01090384.1_pt2 | contig 13238 bp, 12 predicted proteins | sample 654561 | NCBI WGS metagenome assembly LSQX01 (sample SAMN04489861, study PRJNA283612) | anaerobic digester metagenome | isolation source: 4 biogas reactors fed with cattle manure at either 37C or 55C with and... | place: Denmark: Kongens Lyngby | collected 2014 | reverse complement strand
GAAACGCTGGAAAATTGCCTGCATTTCGATACTACTGAACAATGCGCCAATCATCTGAGAGAACATCCCCTGAAAGACTACACCATTTTACTCAAGGGCTCCAGGGCCAACAAACTCGAAAGCTTACTGGAACTACTTTAGCTTATGAAACTACTCTTAAAAACTTACTGAGACTTCTCTGAAATTTTACAGAATATGCTTTAATCCTGATCTTTAAAACTCTATTCATTACTAACTATACACTCAAAAAAACAAGACTATGAAAAAAACAATTCCAGCCTTATTCATGGCCCTGAGCTTGCTGGCTTGCAAGCAAAAAGACAGTTATCCTTACGCTTATCTCTACGAAGATTTGCAATTCGAAATGCCCCGGGTAGAAGCTCCGGTCTTTCCCGGACGAGAAGCCTCCATTGAGGACTTCGGCGGTGTAGGCGACGGTTTGGCCCTAAATACCGAAGCATTCAATAAAGCTTTCAAATCCCTTTCTTCCAAAGGTGGAGGCAGCCTGATCGTTCCAGCCGGTGTCTGGCTGACCGGCCCCATTGTTTTCCAGTCTAATGTGCGCCTTCATCTCGAAAAAGCGGCCCTTATCCTGTTTACTCAGGACAAATCGGCTTATCCCGTTATTAAGACCAGTTATGAAGGCCTGGAAGCCTGGCGCTGCCAATCGCCCATCAGCGGAAGAAATCTCGAGAACATTGCCATCACCGGTCAGGGAGCCATCAACGGTTCAGGGCAGGTATGGAGGCCGCTGAAAAAAGAAAAGGTAACCGAAGGCTACTGGAAAAGTGTGATTGCCTCTGGCGGAGCCCTCAAAAACCCCAAATACTGGCTGCCCTCTCAAAAGGCTGTCGAAGCGGAACTTATGAGCTCTGCACAGCGCAATGCCCTGACCGAAACCGAGTGGGAAGATTTCAAGGATGTATTGCGCCCGGTGATGGTCAGTTTTATTGAATGCAAAAACATTTTGCTGCAGGGAGTTTTGTTTGAGAATTCTCCCAGCTGGAACATTCATCCCCTGATGTGCGAAAATATCGTCATCGACAATGTTTTTATACGCAATCCCTCCTACGCCCAAAACGGAGACGGCCTGGATCTTGAATCCTGCAAAAATGTGATTGTAGTAAACTCCACACTTGATGTAGGCGACGATGCCATTTGTATTAAATCGGGACGCAACGAGGAAGGTCGTCGCAGAGGCATGCCCACCGAAAATGTACTTGTCGACAATTGTCTGGTTTTCAAGGGGCACGGAGGTTTTGTTGTAGGCAGCGAAATGTCGGGAGGTGTCAAAAACATTGCTGTTTCCAATTGCAACTTTATCGGCACCGACGTGGGCCTGCGCTTCAAGAGCACCAGAGGCCGCGGTGGCGTGGTCGAAAATATTTACATCAGCAACATCAGTATGATCGACATGGTGACCGAAGCCCTGCGTTTTAATTTGTTTTACGGAGGCAAATCAGCTTCCGAAGCCCTCGAAGACGGAGATACAGCGCCCGCAGAAGAAGTCATTCCTCCGGTCAGCGAAGAAACCCCGGTGTTCCGGAATATTTTCATCAAGGACGTTTATTCCCACAATTCCCGCAGGGCTATGGTCTTCAATGGTCTGCCCGAAATGAACATTCAGAACATTCAGATCGAGAACGCGGTATTTACCTCGCAGATAGGAGCAGAATTAACTGAATCCAGCCTGATAAAGCTCAGGAATGTAGGCATTTATCCCCAGGAAGGCCCTGCTCTGATTCTGTACAATGTCAAGGATATGGAAGCCGCCGGTATTCAGATTCCCGAAAAAATGGAAGAGGCTGTACGTATCAGCGGTCAACGAAATCAAAACATTCAGCTTCCCGAAAATCTTAAATAATTTTGAACCATGTTTTCACACAGATGGCGCTTCAGAACAATTGAGACGCCATCTGTTTTTTTATGGAAGCTCTTAGTTGCACTTCAGGCTGCTAAATCTTTAAAGAATACTTTTTGAGCCTTTCATTCAGCAGACTGGAGGGAATAATTTTTTTGATGGTATCTGCAACGGCATTGAGCAATTTCTCGCGGATAAAATCGGGGCGTATCACTATGGAAACTTCTCTGTTGGCCTGAGGTCTGACCAGTGGGCGAACGTTTTTTGCCTGTTCTGTGCTTAAGAAAGGAATGTGCAATTCCGGAATAATAGTATAGCCTCCGCTTTTGTCCACTATGCTTACCAGGGTATCGATGCTGCCGGCTTCGTAGATATTATTACGTTTTTGCACGTCGTGACAGAAATGAAAAATCTGGTTGCGCAGGCAATGGCCTTCCTGCATTACCCAGAGTTTGTTTAGAGGCATGTCGTTGTACGAAATCTCATCCAGGGTGTAAAGTTCTTCCTTAGGCGAAACATAAGCCACAAATCTTTCGTAATACAAAGGAATTTCCAGCAAATCAGGATCCTCCAGCGGAGTCGACAAAATGGCCATATGCAACTCTGAATGTTTGAGATGTTGCACTATTTGACGGGTTTGCAATTCTGAAATACTCAGGTTTATTTCCGGGTATTTTTGCACAAAAGCCGAAATAAAATCCGGAACAAGGTAAGGGGCAATAGTGGGAATGATCCCCAGGTTTAACTCGCCTTTTAGGCCATTACGCTGCTGATTGACGAGATCCTGCAACTGAAAGGCATTGCTCAGTACCGTTTTGGCCTGATGTATGATCTGCAGCCCTATTTCGGTGGGCTCCACCGGTTGACGGCTGCGATCAAAAATCTTAACATCCAGCTCATCTTCAAGCTTTTGAATCATTGCGCTCAAAGTAGGCTGAGTGACTCCGCATTCTTCGGCGGCTTTCAGGAAATGGCGGTGACGTTCCACAGCCACAATGTATTGCAATTGTTGTAAAGTCATAGCATTGAAATAATCTATGCAAATATAGACATTATCTGTTTGATTTATATAATGAGGTACGTATCTTTGCAACACGATTAAACAGAATATTAACTCAAAAATATATACTACTATGTTAAGCGAAAAATTACACCATGCTATCAACAAACAAATCAACGCCGAGTTTTGGTCAGCCAATCTTTACCTGTCGATGTCCGCCTGGTTTGCCGACAAAGGCCTGCCCGGTTTTGCCCATTGGATGCAGAAACAATTCAGCGAAGAACAGGAACATGCCATGCGTTTCTTCAATTACCTGGTGAGCCGGGGAGCCAAAGTAGAAATTTCTGCCTACGATGCCGTGCCTACCGAATGGAAAGACGCCAAAAAAATATTCGAAGACAGCCTGCATCACGAGCAAGTGGTTACCGGTATGATCAATGATCTTTACAGCCTGGCTTTGGAAGAAAAAGATTACGCCACCCAATCCATGCTGAAATGGTTTATTGACGAACAAGTCGAAGAAGAAGATACCGTCCGCGGTATTCTGGATGCCCTCTGCTTCATCAAAGACAACAGCTTTGGTTTGTATCGCCTGGACAAAGAGCTTGGCGAACGTTAATCGAAAAAAAGATTCATGAGTCATAGCCTGCTTCCCCTTTCCGGCACCAAAAACGAGATTTACAGGCAATTAATACCACAATTGCAGGAATTGGTCCGGGACGAGGTCAATTACATAGCCAATCTGGCCAATATCACAGCAGCTTTAAAGTCCGCCCTGGGTTTTTTCTGGGTGGGCTTTTACCTTGTGGACGGACCCTGTTTGGTACTAGGGCCTTTTCAGGGAGAGCTGGCCTGTACCCGCATTCCCTTTGGCAAAGGGGTTTGCGGTAAGGCCTGGCAACTTGGTGAAACCATCGTCGTGGATGACGTGACAAAATTCGAAGGCCATATTGCCTGCAGCACTAAATCCCTTTCAGAGATTGTAGTACCCATTATCAGAAATGGCAAGCTGATAGCTGTTATAGATGTCGACAGCGAGCAAATCGCAGCCTTTGACGATATTGACCGTAAATACCTGACAAAAGTTGCAGCTCTTGTGGCCGGGCTGCCCGGGCTGTAAACACCCTCCCGCAGGGCAGAGGGATCCTCTCTCAGGCCCATAAAGGCCGAATCTCAACAATTTACCTGCAGTCAAGATAAGGAAGCAGACGTTTTAAATCTTGTTCACTGAATTCCTCCAAAAAGAGCAATTCTTCCGGGCTCTCTATTTTTCCTCTGGCCTGTCTGAGTTCCACCAAAGCCCTGGCCTGGTAAAAACTCATATAAGGATGCATCCTGAATTGTTCCAAACCACATTGGTTCAGTTTTAATTTATGTATTTCAGTACTGTCCGCTTTCAGGCATTGTTTTAGTACACTTAAATTCTCGGGGAAAATTCCGGATATTTCGTCCAATTGATCCGGAGAATAATAGCCGCCCAGGCGATCCCTGTAATCCAATATCCGTTTTGCTGTATACTGCCCGATGCCGGGATATTGAATCAAATCGGCAGTGTCGGCGGTATTGATCCGGCAAATTTTTGAATAAGTCTGTGGACGGACGGCTGATGTATACCCCGATTGCGGCTCTCGTTTTATCCTGGGTATTGTTGTTCCTGTCGCTGTTTGACGATAAACTGTTTCTTCTGATTCTGGCTGTTGATAATCTGCTTGTTCAAAAGCTACTGGCTGATTCTTCGTTTGCTCAACCAGGGTCTGGCCTGTCAAGACTTTTGCTGCCTCTTTCCGGATCTGGCTGAATCGATCCGGCTCTGTCTCCGGTAACAAAATATAGGGTTCCAGCTTATTATACTCTTGCTGACTCAGTCCGTAAATTTTGGCCAAATCGCTTTTTTTCCTGAAAACCCCTCCCCTTTCTCTGTACTTAAGAATATTCCTCAACACAAAAGAACTTAGGCCCAAAGCCTGCAATTGAGCAGTGTCGGCCAGGTTGGGATCAAAACTTTGCAAAGACAGCTTCCTCTCCGGTAAGCTATCGTCTTTTTTAGGAAAACTCTTGTTTCTCTCCTGGGAATTTGCAAAAGTGTCCGGGTATTTTTCGTTACTTTTCGGGTATTTCCCGGCTTTAGCAGAAAAGTTTTTTGTTGATCCCGGAATATTATCAGAGCCTTCAAAACGGTATTGCAGGGCAAGAGACTGAATTTCGTAGCGAGTTGAATCCAGGGCCAGGCGTTTTTTCACATGGGGATGTTGCAAATGCCAAAAATCAAAGCACAGAGATTTCAAGACAACAATGCCCAACAACAGGAAAATCAATGCAGCCTGTTCGCCTTTGTTTGTATTAAATAGGGAGTTGCTCATGTTTGTTTTTTACATTACAAATGTAATTGTTTAATATTTATATAACACAAAAAATCCTATTAACAGAAAATGAGTTCTCCACACAAAAGAAGCTTGCAAAAAAACGTATATTTGCATTTTATTCGCCAGCTGAGATTATGAATAAACCCTTCCTGAAGTATTTTCCGCGATTTTTCTTTTCATCGCTCTGGGCTTTGGGCATTTTTTGCCTTTTTGTTTTCGACTTTTCAGGAACCACCAAAGAGCTGCCTCTTATTCCTTATGCCGACAAGATTATGCATGCTCTGCTGTTTTTTGTTCAGACGGGCATATTGCTTTGGGAGCTCAATCGCCGGACTTTTTCTTCAACCAATATATCCGTCGGCCGATTGTTTCTCTGGTCGGTATCACTTCCTTTTTTGTACGGGGCTTTGATTGAATTCATTCAGAACTATTTACCCTACAGAGGTGCAGAATTTATGGATTTGCTTTTTGACCTGATGGGTTCACTGGCTGCCTTTGCCTGCCTGATTCTGATTATGATCTGGCAGGAAAGCAAGCATTAAGGAGCTTTTTTGCGTTTTTTACAGAGCAGAATCCAAGGCTTTTCCTATTTTTGTTTTTTATTCTTACAATTTACCACGCTATGAAATCACTCCTCCTTTTTCTCTTCCTGCTTACAGCCGGCTGTAAAGCTTATTCTTCGGCAGAGATCTGGGTGTCGCCCTCGGGCTCTGACAGAAATCCCGGTACAAAACAACAAGCCCTGGGCAGCTTACAGGCAGCCTTGCGCAAAGCCAGAGAAATGAGAAGACTTGGTGATGCTTCCATAAAAAATGGTATAGAAATTATACTCAAAGACGGCTGCTATACCTTGCCCGAAACTTTGTTGATACGTCCCGAAGACTCCGGCAGCCGTGACAGCCCAACCACGATTCGCGCAGAACACTACGGCAAGACAGTCATCAGTGGAGGTCTCAGCATCGAAGGCTGGGAGCCTTTAAAAAAAAGTGTAAAAGGGATGAACAAAAGCATTGCTTCAAAAGTCCGGGTGGCCAGAGTTCCTAAATACGGAGGGCACAACATCGATTTCCGGCAATTTTACGTAAACGGCCAAAAAGCCCGGGCTGCCGGCAATACTGACACCTCTGATATGCAAAACATCCTGGCGGTAAATTACGATAAACAGGAGATTCACATTCCGGCACCCGAACAAAAAAGCTTCGTCACTACCGATGGAATGGAGTTTTTCATCCATCAGATGTGGGAAGTAGCCATTTTGCGCGTCAAAGATATTCGAATCAAAGACAAGGAAGCGATCTTGAGTTTCCATGCCCCCGAAAGCCGGTTGGAATTTGAACATCCCTGGCCGCCTCCCGTTATCTCGCAAGAAGGCAATTCTCCCTTTATTTTGAGCCGGGCCATAGAATGGCTCGATGAACCCGGAGAATGGTACCACGACCGAGAGCAGGCATTGCTGTATTATATTCCGCTGAAGGGACAGGATATGCAGCGGGCTGAATGTGTTGTGCCTGTACTGGAAACCCTGATCAGTGTGCAAGGTTCTTTGGACAGGCCGGTGGAACATATTCGTTTCCATGGACTGAGTTTTGCCTACAGCAACTGGCTGCGGCCTTCACTGCAAGGCTATGTGCCATTGCAGGCTGGCATGTTTCTGCTGGATGCTTATAAGTTGAAAGAACCGGGGACGCCCGACAAAGCTGCTCTTGAAAACCAGGCCTGGATAGGCAGACAGGCTGCAGCCGTTGAATTATATGCCGTTAACAGCACGGTCTTCGAAGCCTGTCGTTTTGAACACCTGGGGGCCTCAGGACTGGATTACCTGGAAGCTTCCGCAGATGACCGCATCGAAGGCTGCGTCTTTCAGGATATTGCCGGCAGCGGTATTGTCATGGGCCGGTTCTCGGAGCCCGGCACAGAAACTCACCTGCCCTATCAGCCCAAAGACCTGCGCGAAATAAGCCGCAAAGCAGTTATAAAAGACAATTATATATTCAACTGCGGCAGCGAATACTGGGGCTGTCCCGGCATCCTGGCCGGCTATGTTCAGGATGTGCTGATTGAGCACAACGAAGTCTGCGAGCTACCCTATTCAGGCATTAGTGTGGGCTGGGGTTGGACCAGAACGGACAACTGCATGAAAGACAACCGAATAATTGCCAATCAGGTACATCATTTCGGCAGACACAACTACAGCTGCGGTGGATTGTACACCTTGTCGGCACAAACCGGAACACTGATTGCCGAAAATTACGTCCACGATATTTATCATCCCGAATATGTACACGACAAAACTCAGGGTTATTACATTTATCTGGACGAAGCCTCTTCGTGGATGACCATACGTGACAACTGGTGCAGCCTGCCCAAATTCGGACAAAACCAGCCCGGTCTGAATCTCTGGGAAAACAACGGCCCTCAGGTTAATGATAGTATTAAATTAAAAGCGGGCATTCGTGCTCACTGGCAACATATTAAATCAGCACTCTGATAAACAGTTTTTAAAAAAAACGGCTTGGAATACTTTCTCAGACTAAATTCTTAGCAATGTTTGGATTCGGCAAGACCATAGAAATCTTATCCCCGCTCGAGGGCAAAACTCTCCCCCTGAGCGAATGCGGTGATGAGGCCTTTGCAGGGGAAATGCTGGGCAAAGGACTGGCGATACTGCCCTCCAAAGGCTTGGTTGTAGCTCCTTTTGATGCCAAAGTCGAAGTGCTCTTTGATACAGCCCACGCCCTGAGCCTGCTTAGCGAAGATGGCCTTGAATTTCTGATTCACATCGGCATTGATACGGTAAAATTAAAGGGCAGACATTTCAAAGCCCTGGTGCAGCAGGGGGCTGAAGTCAAAGCCGGAGATCCTCTGATTGAATTCGACCCGCAGGCTATTCAACAAGAGGGATACAGCATCATTGTTCCCATGGTCGTTTGCAACAGTGCCGATTATGTCAGAATAGAAAGTTTTCCTGGCAGGAACATCAGGCCCCTGGATAAGGTCATCCTGCGTTTGCGAAAAAAATAAGCTTATGTACACAGGAAAAGGATTTGGTATTGTTGAAGGAAAAGCCACAGGCAAAGTGCTCGTTATTTCATCCTGTGTTTCTGCCAATATTGTCGTCGAAAACACCAACAGTCCTTCTTTTGAGCTGGAGCGGTTTTATAAAGCCCGCTCAGAGGCCGGAGTACAACTTCAAAATTTGCAAGAACAAAGCGCTACCTCGTTGGGCAAAGATCAGGCCGCCATTTTCGAAGCCCAGACGATGATGTTGATGGACGAGGATTTTGAGGAAGTCGTCAGAGAGCTAATTATCAAAAAAGATCTCAGTGCAATTCAGGCGGTCAAAGCAGGAGGGGAAAAAATTGCCGCAATCTTTCTGGGAATGGAAAACGAGCAGATGCGCAGCAAAGCGGCAGACATCTTCGATCTGTCAAGACGCCTGCATACGATATTGAGCGGACAATCTGCCAGCGTTTATCCTCCCGAAGAGCCCTTTATTTTACTGGCCAAAGATCTTAGTCCGGGGGAGCTGATGCAATGGCGCTCACCGCAGCTGCAGGGAATTGTACTGAGTGGGGGCTCTGCTCATTCTCATCTGGCCATACTGGCCGCCGCCATGAAATTGCCCTGCCTGATTTCGGCAGACATTGAATCTGACAAGACTTATGAGAACAAAATACTGGCCCTGGATGCCTCCGCGGGGATGTTTTACCTGGATCCTGATAAGGCATTACTAAACCGGTTTATCCAAGAAATCAAACGGGAGAAAATCAAAAAGCCGGCCACAGACAACAGGCCTTTTTACCTCAAAACCGGCGAGGAAATTGAAATCCTGGCCAATATTGGCAGCCCGGAAGAGCTGGATTCTGTACTCGAGCACCATTGTCAGGGCATAGGCTTGTTTCGCAGTGAATTTGCCTATCTGGGGCGTTTAGACTTTCCTTCCGAAGAGGAATTGTTCCAGGTTTACCGCCGTTTGGCCCTGGGAATGCAAGGCAGGAAAGTGGTGATACGAACTCTGGACATTGGAGCAGACAAAGACGCTCCCTGCTTTGGTTTAGCCAGAGAAGAGAATCCTGCCCTGGGCAACCGGGGCATACGGCTCTGCCTGCAAAGGCAAGATGTTTTCAGAACTCAGCTTAGGGCAATCTGTCGGGCTGCTGCATTCGGCAATCTTATGCTGATGGTACCCATGTTGATTTCCCTTGACGAATTACTTCAGGTCAAAGGCCTACTGCTAGAAGTACAAGAAGAACTACGACAAGAAGGTCTGGAGATCCCGGAACTGCCAGTCGGTGCCATGATAGAAACCCCCGCAGCCGTGATGCTTAGCGAAGCATTGGCCAAAGAGGCCGCATTCTTCAGTATTGGCAGCAACGACCTGACCCAATACACCCTGGCCGTTGACCGGCAAAATCCTGCTCTTGCGGCACTGTACCGGCAATCGCATCCTGCTGTTTTCCGTATGCTGGGAGAGGTGATGCGGGCAGCAAAAGCGGCACAGATTCCCTGCTCCATTTGCGGAGAACTGGCTCACGACATTGCCCATACCCGGGAGCTTGCCGACATGGGATTCCGGAGTTTTTCCATGGCACCGGTATTCGTCCCGGCCTTCAAAAAATACCTGTCTGAACAATATTTACAATCTGCTTCACCTAATGATACAATTTGAATACACCATTACCGATCCCCTGGGCATACACGCCAGACCTGCGGCTGAGCTGGTAAAAACAGCTACGGCATACCGTTCATCGATAAGCATACAATACAGGGATAAAGAAATCAGTGCAAAAAAAATGATTGCCCTGATGAGCCTGGGGCTTAAACAGAGTGATAAAATAAAATTGAGTATACAAGGCGAAGACGAAATTGAAGCGGCCGAAGAGCTAAAACATTTTTTACAGGAGAAGCTATGATGAAATACCTGCAAAGATTGGGCAAATCGCTGATGTTGCCGGTGGCCTGCCTGCCGGTGGCCGGTATTTTGCTGGGCATAGCTTATTGGCTGGAATCTTCATTGGGCAGCAATATTCCGGCTACGTTTTTGTTGCAGGCCGGTGGAGCTATCCTCAATCACATTCCCCTGCTGTTTGCCATTGGCGTTTCGGTGGGAATGGCCGACGAAAGCAAGGGGGCCGCTGCCCTGGCAGGGCTGGTAAGCTGGCTGGTTATTATCACTTTACTCTCTCCGGTCAGCGTAGCAAAGTTAAGCGGCAGTGTGGCAGATCCGGCCTTCGATAAAATCGAGAATGTATTTACAGGTATTATTTCCGGCTTATTGGGTGCTTTTTGTTACAACCGATTCAAAAACACTAAGCTGCCCGATGCTTTGGCTTTTTTTGGAGGCAAACGCTCTGTTCCCATAGTGGCAGCCGGCCTTGCCTGTATTGTCAGCATTCTGCTTTTTTTTAGCTGGCCACTGATGTACAACGGCCTTATCTTGTTTGGTAAAAGCATCTTGGATACCGGAGCTGTCGGTGTCGGGCTGTATGCCTTTTTCAATCGCCTGCTCATTCCGCTGGGCTTGCACCACGCTCTGAATCAGGTGTTTTGGTTCGATGTGGCAGGCATCAACGATTTGGCCGATTTTTGGTCAGGTCAGGGTGTCCTTGGGGTAAGCGGACAATATATGACGGGCTTTTTCCCGGTCATGATGTTTGGTCTGCCTGCTGCCGCCCTGGCTATGTATCACACGGCCAAACCCGAACGTAAAAAAGCAGTGGGTGGACTGATGCTGGCCTCTGCCCTGAGTGCCTTTCTGACCGGTGTAACGGAACCATTGGAATTTTCTTTTATGTTCCTGGCTCCCGGCTTGTATGCCCTGCACGCTTTGCTAACGGGGCTGACAGCGGGTGTTATGGCATATCTGCCGGTCAGAGCCGGCTTTAATTTTAGTGCCGGGCTGGTAGACTATGTTCTTAGTTTTAAATCGCCCATGGCTCTGAATCCCCTCTGGATACTCTGGATAGGACTTATCACGGCCCTGGTTTATTACCTGGTCTTCCGTTTTACCATTCAATTCTTTCGTTTACGCACTCCTGGCAGGGAGGAGGAAAACCCGGAAACTCCGTCGGGCAAAGAAAGTCTGGAGACTCTCAAAGGCAAAGAACATCGGATGACTCTGCCGGGCAACGAAAATCAGGAGACCCTGCCTGGCAGGGAGAAGGATAACAGGGACAGTAAATCGGCTAAAAACACCACAACCCGAAAGAGTAAAAACAGCGATAATTACCGGGAAGTGGCTGTCCTCCTGATTCAGGGTCTGGGCGGCAAAGAGAACATTGCCGAACTGGATAATTGCATCTCCCGGCTCCGTATTGTGCTCAGACAAGACGAAGCCGTTGACGATACCATACTAAGGTCTGCTGCTATTGCAGGCATCATCCGGCCCGGCAAGAACACCATTCAATTGATTGTGGGCCCCAAAGTGCAGTTTCTGGCCAAAGAAATGAAAAACCTACTTAATACATAAAAGCTTATCTATATGAATATTAAAGACCTTATTCAATCCAGACAAACACAATTCCTCGACGAATTGTTCAGCCTGATGCGCATTCCTTCGGTGAGCGGACAAGAAGCACATTTACAGGATATGCAAGATTGCGCTCAACGCTGGAAAGAAATCTTGCTTTCCTCGGGAGTGGACAAAGCCGTGATTTTTCAAACCAAAGGCAATCCCATAGTATACGGAGAAAAGATTATTGATCCCAAAGCTCCTACTGTTCTTGTGTATGGCCATTACGACGTGATGCCCGAAGATCCCCTGGAACTTTGGACTACAGCTCCCTTTGAACCCCGTGTCGAAGAGGGTCTGATCAAAGGCCGGGGTGCCGACGACGACAAAGGGCAGTCTATGATACAAGCCAAAGCCTTTCAGCTGGCTCTCGAAAATAAGCTACTGGCTTGCAACGTTAAGTTTCTGCTCGAGGGCGAAGAAGAAATCGGTTCCATTCACCTGGAGGAATTCTGCCAAAACAACAAAGACTTGCTCAAGGCAGAGGTAATCCTGGTTTCAGATACGAGCATGCTGGGAGCCGATACCCCATCCATCACTACCGGTCTCAGGGGCATCTCCTATTGGGAGGTTGAAGTGACCGGAGCTGCCCGCGATTTGCATTCCGGCATTTTTGGCGGAGCTGTTCCCAACCCCATACAGGAACTGTCCGTAATGATTTCCCGCCTGATAGATGCCGAGGGCAAAATCACCATACCTGGCTTTTATGACAAAGTTCAGGCGGTGTCGGCCCAGGAAAAAGCCATGATGGCCGCCGTGCCTCACAGTGACGAAGCCTATCGCAAATCGGTAGGAGCTCCCGGCCTCAAGGGAGAAAAAGGCTATACGACCATCGAACGGACCGGTATTCGGCCCACCTTGGATGTTTGTGGTATTTGGGGAGGATACACCGGCGAAGGAGTAAAAACTGTACTCCCTTCCAAGGCTTATGCCAAAATATCTACCCGTCTGGTGCCGGATCAGGATTATCAGGAAATTGGCCGGCTCTTCGAAAACCACCTCAAGCAACTGGCTCCACCCGAAGTTAAAGTGGAGGTTCGCTTCAAGCACGGGGGCAATCCTTACGTCTGCTCTTTGGATCTACCGGCTTACAAAGCCACCGAGGCAGCCTATCAAAAAGTGTTCGGCAAACGCCCGCTGGCCCTGAGGCGCGGAGGCAGCATTCCCGTCATTGCCACTTTCGAAAAAGTTTTAGGGATCAAAAGCATCCTGATGGGTTTCGGCCTGGAATCGGATGCGATCCATTCGCCCAACGAAAACTATCCTTTGGATCTTTGGCTGCAAAGTATCGAAGTTGTTGTGGAATTTTACCGCCGTTATAAGTGATTACATCATGGACACTCGCTCCTTAGGGTTTCAGTCTGGGGCTGGGCTTAGATCTGGGATTAGGTCTGGGATTGGATCTATGTTTAGGTTTAGGTTTAGGTTTAGGTTTTTGATTCTGCCCCTCGCTTTGGTGTTTTCTGCATGTTCCGGACCCTGTTTCCGGGTCAGCGAAAACGG
>LSQX01305098.1_pt1 | contig 13239 bp, 17 predicted proteins | sample 654561 | NCBI WGS metagenome assembly LSQX01 (sample SAMN04489861, study PRJNA283612) | anaerobic digester metagenome | isolation source: 4 biogas reactors fed with cattle manure at either 37C or 55C with and... | place: Denmark: Kongens Lyngby | collected 2014 | reverse complement strand
GCCAAAGCATTAACCTGTGCAGCACCGCTGCCGTACACTTTTGTTAAATTTTCCACGCGTAAGATTTCCATGCTTTACTTCCCCTCGTCTCATTTTATTAACACCGCTTATTCTACCAGGCAAAAATAAAAATCCCCGGGGGAAAATCTTAATTTTTTCTTAAAGCCGGCTAAAGGTTTAATAAAATAACAAGGCACTGCCCGCGGACAGTGCCTTCTGTTCCTGATTGACTTACCGGTTATATTTTGCCGCCTTAACGTCAATAAATAATGGGGACGGCAGCTTTACCGGAAAGGTGGGATGCACATGTGGTATTTATTAACGCTGATGCTCGGCGGCTGTATCGGTTTCTTGACTGCCGCCCTCTTTGCTGCTGCTCGCGATGACCGGCCCTGAAACCTCCAGGGTACACGAGGCCCCTCATTTCCACAGCCTGTCAATCCAGCTCACAGGTTGATCTACTCCACAAACCCGGGCCCAAAACTTTGCCAGTACCGGCAGCAGTTTCCTCATTAAGCCTTCCTCCTCGTCTGTTTAAAACATTTCCTTACTCATTCTGTCAATTTCTTTACTGACGGCTTCATAGACACCGGGGTAAGTACTGCCCGGTAAGCCTCTGACTAAACAGGGAATAAAGTAGAGCTTACCGTTACTTCTGCACGCCCGCTCCACTTCCTTGGCAATTAACTCTTCTGACCAATCCTCGCGGTCAAGCAGCCCGTTATCAAGGTCGCCCATGAAAGTAAGCTGACCGCCGTACTGCTTCACCAGTTCCGGAGTATTGTTGGTCGTCATACAACCCTGCCAGACATCAATACCCATCTCAATCATATAGGGAACCAGGTTGGCACTAAAGGAATCATTATGGTGGATAATTAATTCTACGCCATTCTCTTTATAAAAGCCATACAGTCTTTTGTAGGCCGGGACGATAAACTCGGCAAACATCTCCGGCGCCAGGAAAGAGTTAATCTGACTGCCCCAGTCATCATGATGGAAAAGGCAGTCCGGTTTAACATACTTCACCAGCTGTTCAGCATAACCCAGCTTCCAGTCGGTGATAAACTCTATCAATTCATGCATGGCTTCCGGTTCTTCATAAAAATTGATTAAGGTGTCGTCCATGCCCATAAAATAGTGCAGCTGCTCAAAGATACCCGGCGCGCCAAAAATGGTGACGAATTGTTCCCGGCGGTCAATTTTGGCTGCCTGCTCCTGAATCTCTTTCCACTCCTCCGGCTTTGTCTCCAGGGAAGGCGCCTTCAGTACTTCCCGCCACTTGGTGATATCCTTCAGCAGTTTATGTTCTTCATCATGCACCGGGAAAGAGCCGGGCACATGTTCCGGCCAGCGATGGGTCACACCCCAAAAGTCTACCACTTCACCGCCCGGTGTTGCTCTGGGGTTACGTGCCGAAATGGGGTCTCCCCCCACTATCCCCAGGGCTTCGTACTGATTAACAAAGCGATCCGGCTTACCGCCTTTAATAACTTCCCACATATTTTCCCTTTTGCTTAACATGGCAGAGCCTCCTTTAAGATCTGTTCTTTAGCTACAGTATTTGCATTTTTGCTTGCTCTCATGTGATGAGCTTCCGCACAGCAATCATCCATCTTTTAGCTTCCCCCGCATTTATTTTTCTAAACTTCTTTTTGTTTTTAATCCTGCCGTCAGCAGGGTAATAACAAGGGAAACGACGGCTAAAGCCATAAAGCCAACAGCAAAATTTCTCTTTGTTACATCCAGCAGCCAGCCGAAAGCTGCCGGGCCCACCGTCAGACCGACATTGGCGGCGGCCGTTAAAACAGCCAAACCAAAGCCTACCTGCGGCGGCAGCACCACTTCCGGCAGCAGCGCAAAAACAACCACGGCAATGGGCGTAAAGCCGATCCCTAACAGCAGGGCCCAGGCCGCTAAACCGGACAGATTTTGGCCGAAGCATACAAAGGCCGCCGCCATGAGCAGGGTACCGGCCAGCAGCAACTCTTTTTTTCTACCCGTCTTATCAAGGATCATCCCCGCCAGGGCACTTAAAAAGACCGGCACCAACATGATAAAACTGGCCAGCAGGGCTGCCCTGGCGCCTGTTAAGCCGGCTGTCTGAAAGAATTGAGGCGCAAAAGTGACATAGGCAATCATCTGCAGATTGGCCAGCGCCCAGACGAAGGCCAACAGCCCTAAACTTAAATTGAAAGCCGGGCCTGCCGCCGGCGCCGCTGCCTCTTCTTCCGGCACTTCTGCTGCCGCCGCGGCCGGCAGCGCCAGGCTGCAGAGGATAAAGACGATGCCTACCCAGACCGCAATGCCCAGGATCAGCAGCCGCCAGGCAAAAAGCGGCCCTAAGGCGCCAAACAGATTGGCCGCCACCACTGTCCCCAGGGGGACCGCCATATTAAAAATCCCCATGGCCATGCCCAGTTCCTGCTGGGCAAAGGTTTGCGTCACCAAGAGCGGTGCCAAAACCAGCAAGACCGTGGCGCCGCTGCCGGCCAGCACACGGCAAAGCAGCAGCAGCGGAAAAGAGTTGACCAGGGAAAAGGCAGTTAAGCCCACGCCCATGAGCAGTAAGGCCGCCAAAAGCAGAGTTTTCTGTTTAAAACGCCGCGCCAGGACCGCCACCAGAAAAGGCAGCAGGATGCCCGGAATGGCATAGGCGCCCATTAAGGTTCCGGCCTGGGAATCAGAAAAAGCAATCTCCTGCCGCAGCCACGCAAAAAGCGGCGGCAGAGCCTGCAGAGAGATGGCAAAAGTAAACATGAGTAAAAATGATACCGCTAAAACCACCCATTTACCTGACTTTCTACTTTGTGCTGACATTGTTTGTCCCTCCTGATCTGGGTAATGCCGCAAGCAGACATTACCCCTGCTGTTCCCTCCATTATAGCAAAGCCGAGCGCGGCAATTCTTACTGAATCATATCTTTCAGCAGTGACTCTGAGGCAAAAAGCGTCCAGGGGTAGGTGTGGGGCGGAAAGCTGAAAAAGTTTACCTCCCTTTTGCGGGTTGGGTGAAGAAAACTTAAGCGGCAGGACCACAGCGCCAGCTGCTGTCCGGGCCGGTTTACTTTTTGCCCGTAACGCTGGTCGCCAAATAAGGGATAGCCGGCGGCTGCCAGCTGTACACGAATCTGGTGCGCCCGCCCCGTCTCCAGCTGCACATACAGCAAACTGTAGCTGCTGACGCTGCCCAGCACCTGATAAGTAAGCTTGGCTTTTTTGGCGCCTGCACTGCTGCTCTTAACTACAGTCACCGTATTAGTGCGTCTGTCCTTTCGCAGATAGTGCTCTAATTTACCCCGCTCCGACGGCAGCCGGCCGTGCACCACGGCCAAATATGCCCGGTTGAAAGTGTGCTCCCGCAGCTGCGCCGCCAAACGGGCAGCCGCCTTGGATGTTTTGGCCAAGACAAGGGCTCCGCCCGTGGGCCGGTCTAAACGGTGCACCAGCCCTAAATAAACATTGCCCGGTTTCTGATATTTTTCCTTTAGTTTTTGCTTTAATATACTTAATAAATCGGCATCACCCGTTTTATCTCCCTGCGTCAGCATATTTGCCGGTTTTTCCACCACCAGCAAATGATTATCCTCATACAGCACTCTAATCTCCACTGTCACGGTTAACCCTCCTCTGCAAATCATCAGCGCGCACTCCTGCTTATCTCTTTAAAGATCCTTTGCCATTTCCCTGCCGGCGGCTCATTTATTTTACGTGCTGCCGCTTGACCGCGGCCGTCCCGACAGGGGATAATAGGACCAAAGAGAAAAAAGTAGCCGCAGGAGGGAAGCTAAATGAAATGTGACTGCCACCATGCTGACTACAGCAGCTGTATTGATATTGTCCCCATTTTCAGCGGTCTTTCCGCCGAGGAAAAACAGGAAGTGGCCGCCATCACCGGACATAAAAGCTATACTAAAGGGGAAATGATTTATCTGGCCGGTGACAAAGGGGAGAAGCTGTATGTCATTCACGAAGGTTATGTGAAGATTTCCCGCTTAAGCCCCACCGGTAAAGAACAGGTCATCCGCGTACTGGGGCCGGGTGAATTCATGGGTGAACTGACCCTTTTTAGCTCCCAGCCCATGACAGATAATGCGGCCGCCATTACCGACACCACCATGTGCATGATTGAAGGTCAGCAGTTAAAAAAATTAATGCAGAAATATCCGGCCATTGCTTTTAAAATTATGGAGGAATTAAGCCGCCGTTTAGAAAAGGCCGAAAATCTGATCAAAGACATCAGCCTCCATTCAGTGGAGCAGCGCTTGGCACAAAGCCTGCTCGCCCTTTCCCGGGAGCAGCCCAAAGTTACGCTCAAAATGACAAAGGGCGATTTTGCCTCCCACATCGGCATGAGCCAGGAAACTTTAAGCCGCAAACTGGCTGCCTTTCAGGAACAGGGACTAATTAAGTTAGTAGGACAGCGCCAAATTATTATTCTTGACCGCCAAGGTTTAGAGGCAATAATTGAACAGCAGCCTTAACATGCAGACAGCCACCGGGGCAAACCAGGTGGCTGTTTAATCTTTAACCTGAACTAAGCTGGCTTTTATACTCCTGAATGACATTCTGAGCAGCCTCTTTGGCCGGTTGATAGTAGCCTTTTTCCATCGCCTTTTGGCTTAACTGGAATTGGAACTGCTCGTCTGCATTCCTGATCTGGATTAAAGTTTGCCTTAACTGCGGGTTTTCCGACTCGGCAATGGCCGTGGCATAGTTAGTCAGGCTGGCATTAAGCTGGGATAGTACATCGCTGACCATGTCTTTATCTTGCATCATTGTCCCTCCTCACTAATTTAAAAATTGCATAAGTTTCTGTTTCGTCTGCTGCGCTCTGTTGGCAGACTCCTGAAACATCTGTTTAATTTCCGGGTCACTGCACTGCTGGGCATAAGCCTGCAGTTTGTTGGCACCGGTAGCATGGGCACCGATTAAGTGCCGCAGGTTTTCCAGTTCTTGTTGGTTAATTGTCACTGCCACATCTCCTTTCTCGTGATAATCGTCTTTAGTTTACCAATTACAATCAGTAATATTCCTGCTTCTTTTCCGGTATAAAGGAGCCCTTTGTTTGGGAAACTGTAAAAGATTAAGGAACGATGGAAGGAGATGCAGATGTTTAATCCCTTTGCAGAAAAACCTATCCCGCTCGGTGACGCCGTCATGGACTGGAAAACTATTTACCCTAAGCCTTATGACAAAAACATGGTTGACCCCCATACCAAAGTACGCGTCATTTTAATGAACGGCATTGAAGTGGAGGCAGCCATCTTTTCGCACCAGTTCCACCGCCACTGTACCGATAACGAACTGCGGCGCGAGCTGGCCTTTTCCCGCCGCATTGAACAGCAGCAGCAAAAACGCATTAACTGGCTGTCACCAATCGGTGAAACACCACTGGAAACAACCATCGGCTACGAACATGTGGCCGTAGATCTGACGGCCTGGCTGGCGCAAAACGAGCCCGATCCTTATGTCAAGGACACCCTGGATTTTGCCCTGCTGGAGGATTTCGACCATTTATACCGCTACGCCAATCTCCTTGACCTGGACAAAAACATTCCGGCCCAGAAACTGGTAAAGGAATATGTGGAAATAACGCCGGGCCGCCCCACCATCGCCGAACACCGGCACCCCAGTGAAGCGGTCAGGGGCTACATCAACTTTAAAAACGCCGACATCCGCACCAAGCTAAACATTTTGATTATTACCGCCGCGGAACAGCAGACCATGAATTTCTACATGAATATCGGCCCCACCTATTATAATGATTTAGGACGTCAGCTGTATCAGGAAATCGCCTTAATTGAAGAGCAGCATGTCAGCCAGTACGGCTCCTTGATGGATCCCACCTGTACCTGGCTGGAAAGCCTGCTGCTGCACGAATATGTGGAGTGCTACCTTTATTACTCTTTCTATCAGGACGAAAAAGACCCCCATATCAAACAAATCTGGGAAATGCATCTGCAGCAGGAAATTGCCCAGCTGCACCGGGCCAAGGAACTGCTGGCCCAGCATGAAAATAAAGATTGGCAGCAGGTGATCCCCAACGGCACCTTCCCCAAACTGCTGCAGTTCCACGACACTAAGGATTATGTACGCCAGATCCTCGGTGAGCAGATTGAACTGACGGCAGACAAGGAAGTGCTGCAAAACGTTAACAACCTGCCGGACAATCACCGCTTCTTCTGGTATCAGCAGAAAGTCAACCATGACGTCAATGCAGTCCCCAGCCATGTGGTGATTGCCCAGCACCAGCAGCAGAAAGGCATGGACTACCGCTATGAAGATAAACCCAGTGCGGTCACAGCCCTGCAGAATCGTCAGCAGGACAATGTGAACATTGCCCGCAGCAAACAAAAACAGCTGGTCGGGGTCTAAGATAAAAGGGGTGCCGCAGCACTACGTCAAAAAGTAGTTCACGGCACCCCCTCACTTTTGCGGAAAAAGCGCTGCTTACCATGAAGGTAAGCAGCGCTTTTTTTGTCCAAACTTACAAGTCTTTATTTGGCAATGGTCACCGGTATGGCCAGCTCATTAAGGCGTGAGCCGTCTTTCATGCTTGTTTCATAGATCACCACGGTACCTGTGTTCCCGGTAACATTACCAAGCTCAATCACAATCTCAAACTCACCCCAGCCGGGGGCGCCTTCTGAAGCCATGGTATAGCCCTCGGAGACAATCTTGTCTCCCACTTTAAACTCATACTGAAAAGCTGCCTCAAATACCTGGGCCATGCCGCGGATCACAACCTTATCCTTCACCACGGCGCCGGGCGCCGGCTCATAAATACGAAAGGCCGTATTCTGCAGCACAATTTCCCTCGGATCCATTTCCTCCACCCAGCGGTAGCTGTCCGGATCTTTGGCGCTAATGGGGTCTTTAGTATAGAAATACTCAAAGAGCGTCTCCACAACTTTGCCTTCCACCAGCAGCTGCGTCTGCTCATAGCCAAACTGCTGCATAATCATGGCCACCTGTTCCGCAAACAGCAGCTCCCCGTCTAAACCTATCTTAATATCCTGAATCTCTTTACTAAAGCTGACATGGGCCACGCCCCCTACATCCTGCACATACTCAATGACCACATCATCGTGCACCAGTCCCGTCAGTTCCTTATGTTGGGGACCGGCCAGCCAGGCTTCCAGGGCTGCCTTCGGCAGCTGCTTTTTATCTTTTACCGCAACTTCTGTTTTGACACGGTAAGTTCGCATCAGATCGCTGTCAGGAAAGTAAAGGACGACAGGATATTTCTGCTGCTTGACCTGCGGCGTCGGTGTCAGATCATTTTCATCAATAGGCTCCTCACTTGACGTCCCGGGCTCCCCGGCAGGATCTTCCGCCGGATCTATCGTTACCTCATCCGGATCTATCACCGCCGGCGGCTCCTGGTCATTATGCTGCGGCGGCACAGCATTATTCTTCCCACAGCCGACCACCAAGAGCAGACTGAGCAAAGCAATGCCAATCAGGGTAAACAGTTTTTTCATCGTAAATCCTCCTCGTTGTACCTAAACTTCTTGTGTATCTTCACTATACTGCCCCTTTGTATCATCAGCATTGATCAATTGTAACATTTTTGTTACTTAGCCGGCAGCCGCAAGTGAAAGCAGGAACCTTTTTGCGGTACAGACTCAACTGTAATCTGACCCTGATGCAGTTCAGCAATCTGTTTAACAATGGCTAACCCTAAACCGCTGCCCTCCTGATTCCAGGCGGTAGCATCATTAGCCCGATAAAAGGGCTCAAAGATTCTCGGCAGCTCTTCAGCGGCAATGCCGATGCCCTGGTCACAAACACTGATCACCTTGGCTCCCTGCTCCCTTTTCACCGCGATCCTGACCGTCTTACCCCGCGGTGAATAGCGAATAGCATTGGCCACCAAGTTGTCCAGGGCGCGCAGAAACAGCTGGCGGTCAACATGAAAAGTGACATCCTGCAGCTCAAACTCCAAAGTAACATCCTGCTGCTGCGCCAGATACTGAAACACCTGCAGCAGGTGCTCCTTCAGCTCCCGGGCACTGACATCCTCTTTCTGCAGCGGCCTGTCCCCCAGCCGCATGATCTGCAGCAGCTGCTCCACCATCTGCTTCATCTTCTGCACCTGAAAAACAAGATCCTGGGTAAACTCCTGAAAGCGTTCCTCATCAGACCGCACATAGGGTAAGTTTTCTAAAATCAGCTGCATCGTCGCCAGCGGCGTTTTTAATTCATGGGAAGAAGTGCTGAGAAAACGGCGCTGCCGTTCATCATACAGATTTAATTCCGCCACCATCCCGGCAATGGCCTCAATCAGTTCCTTGATTTCATCCTGCCGCCGGTAGGTCAGGGCAAAAACACGTTTCCGGGGCGTGATCTGCTTCAGCGCCGCAATAATCTTCCGGATCGGTTCCGTCAGCCAGGCTGCCACCACATAGGACAGCAGAAAGAGGATGACCACGGCCAGCGACAGCACCCGCAGCATCCAGCTGCGAAAAGTACTTAACTCTGCTGACAGCGCTTCCGCTTCCTGAATCAGCAGCAAATAACCTGCCGCCTGGCCAAAAGGCAGCAGCGTATACTGCACATAACCAAAAGCATCGGTCTGGGCAAAGTGGGAAGCATATCCTTCCCCTTTATTTAACACAGCCAACTCCAGCCTTGTCTTAGGCGGCAGCACCTCAAAACTGTCGGCAAATACTTTTTTCTCGGCATCAAGGATAATTAAACGGGCCTGCAGCTGCTCGCTGTACTTTTGCAGGTAACCCATTAAACGCTGCGGTGACTCTGGATAAACCTGGGCAAAATCCTCCAGCAGCGCAGCACCCTGGGCAAAAGCAACCTGTTCATAACTGGCCTGTAAACGTTCCTCATAAGCATCAGCCACCACCAGATAAACACCCAGTGAAGTGGCCAGAAAAAGCACCGTCAACACCAGCCACAATTGGGATTGGATCTTCATGACTTCTCACCGAAGCGGTAGCCCAGTCCCCTGACGGCCTGAAAGTATTTCTTCCCGCACAGCTGCAATATTTTTCTGCGTAAGCGGCTGATGGTTACATCCACGGTACGGTCATTGTAGCCCGGCAGTTCACCCCAGACTTCTTCATACAGATATTCCCGCGTAAAGACGTTATGAGGTTTTTTCATCATCAGCTCCAGCAGTTTATATTCATTGGCCGTCAAGGCTGCCGTTTCTTCACCGCAGACCAGCAGCAGCTTTTCCCGGTCCAGCCGCAGATCTTCATACTGCAGCCACGCCTCAGCCGCCTGCCCTTTATGCTCCGCCGAAATCCTGCGCAGCAGAGCATGAATGCGTGCCAGCAGTTCCCGCTGATCAAAGGGCTTGACCAGATAATCATCGGCACCTACTTCCAGCCCTACCACTTTATCAAAGATCTCACCCTTGGCCGTCAGCATCATAATAGGCACCTGGGATTCCCGGCGAATCCGTTTACATACTTCCAGCCCGTCCAACTTCGGTAAAGTCCAATCCAACAACACCAAATCATACTGCCCTACGGCAAACAGCTCCAAAGCCGCTTCCCCGTCATAGGCAGTATCTACCTGAAAGCCTTCCCGTGTCAAAAAGAAAGCAATATTTTTCGCCATAATCTGCTCATCTTCCACTAATAACAAGCGTTTCATACTCTCGCCCCCACAGCTTAGCGTTTACCTCTCAGCTATTCCTCATACTGTCTCAGCCACTGTTTATCCTGCCGCCAAAACGAAAAAGCTGCCATATGTCAGAATTTATATATAATTCTTCTACAACAACTGCTATAATTAAAATATAGCAAAATATAGCAGTTTGTGAAGGAGGATGAATAATGCCGGAAGAATTCAAACCAGGTTGTCAGCGGCCGCCAATTAAAAAAGCTGCCCCGGCAGCAGCAGATGCTGCAGCAGCGCCAGTAAGGGAGGAACGTATTATGCTGCCTAGAGTAGGCAAGCCTGCGCCGGAGTTTACCGCCTCTGGCTTTTATCAGGGCAAATTTATGAATTTTAGTTTAGATGAGTACAAAGGGAAGTGGGTTCTGCTCTGTTTCTATCCCGGAGATTTCACCTTTGTTTGAGCAACCGAAATTTCGGCAGTTGCCGAAAAGTATGATGAGTTACAAGCTCTTGATGTAGAAGTTCTCTCTGTGAGCGTAGACAGCATTTATGTCCACAAAATGTGGAATGAACACGAACTATCCAAGATGATCAACAAGGACATCCCCTTCCCCATGCTTTCCGACCAGGATGGCAGTATCGGCAAAATGTACGGTATCTATGATGAAGACTCCGGCGTCGAGACAAGAGGACGTTTCATAATCGACCCCGACGGCATCATCCAGGGCTTTGAAGTACTGACACCATCGGTAGGCCGCAATGTGGCCGAGTCAATTCGCCAAATCAAAGCATTCCAGCTGGTACGCAAATCCGAAGGCACCGAAGCTACTCCCTCCGGTTGGCAGCCGGGCAAAGCAACATTAAAACCCAACCCTGACCTTGTCGGTAATGTGTGGAAAGTATGGAAAGTCAGTCAGGCCTTTGACGACTAAAAACTGCTAAACAACTGTCAAAGAGAGACATCCCCCGGTCAGCACTCCTAACCGGGGGGTGTTTTTTCTGCCTACAATAAATATATTTAATATCGGCAATATTTACTCAATTCAAGAATTTTGGCAGGATTTAGGCCATAAGATGTAAAAGTAATAATAAACCATAATTACCAGAATCATGTGACCGCAAGTAAAGGAGGAGGAGAAACAGGATGAGTAATCTGCAGGCAGAAAGAAATCAGTTGTACGCAGACATCTGGGCAGGGAAAAGACCCAAAAGAGTGCCCGTAACAGCCATGATCAGTCTGGAATATGCCATACAGCATCAAGGTTATTCACTATTTCGCGAGTACTACAGCCCCAAGCATTGTTTTGAGGCAGCCGAAGAAATGGCTAAACTAATTAACAGCGACAATCTACCGACTAACCCTGAAAACATGGCCGCTGCCTATCGTTACTCCATGAGTAAATTTATGGTACAGGGCAGAGACGGTTTTTATCAGCACCCCAACTATTCACCGATGAAATTTGAAGAATATCCGGAGTTAATTAAAGACCCCTTTGCCTATTGGGCCAATGTGGTGCGTCCCAGAATCTTCGGCATCCTGGAAGAAGATGAGCGCTACGGAGAGTTAAGACTGAATCTCGCCCGCAGCGTAGTAGCCTCTAAATACTTTGGCATGGGTACGCCGCAGCTGGTCGAAAAATATGAACGCGCCAATATTGAACATATGGCCATGATGAATACGGCACCCTTAGATTATGTTGCCGACTTTCTCAGAAACTTCTCCGATATCTGTATCGATATGCGCAGAGCACCGCAGTGGGTAGCCGATGCCGCCGAGGCCGCGCTGCAGTTCATCTGTGACTCCCTGGACAGGGTAAAAAAGGTACCCGGTAAAATTAACATGGTGGTACTGCCCCTGCATATGGCTCCCTACCTCAATCCGAAGAACTTTGAAAAGTTCTACTTCCCCACTTTCAAAAAATTAATTGAGGCCATCCAGGAGCGCGGCCTGCATGCCAGCATCTACTGTGAACATAATTGGGACCCACACTTAGAAGCCCTTAACGATCTGCCGGGTCGGGTACAGATCGGCTTTGAAATGGCTGATCCTAAATTAGTAGTGGAAAAACTGGACAAACGCCATATCATCAGCACCTTCTTTCATACCCATCTGCTGCGCACCGCCACCCCGGAGCAGGTGAGCGATGCAGTAAAACGCTTACTGGATATTGTCGCCGTTAACGGCAACTATGTCTTTGCCATGAATAAACCGGTACTTAACCCGGGTGACGCCAGCATCGAAAACATCCAGGCCATGGTAGATACCGCCGTAGAATACGGTGTGTACTAAAACAGGAAATGGGGGAGAGAAATGTCTAGAAAACTCATTCTCAGTAAAGAAGAATTAATCGAAAAGTACAACTTAAACGAGGAGGAGCAGGTCTACCTGCTGCCCATCCTCATGGATATAGAAGACGCCGTCCGCCGGCATATCACCAGCCCAGTCTAAGCAAACAAGCAGCCACAGGTTACCTAAAACCTTGGCTGCTTGTTTATTTTCCACAACTTTTTTATTCTTCCTTCAAGACTAAGTAGCTGAGCAGTCCTCCGCTTACACCCACCAACAAATGCCATCCTACAGCAGTAAAGGGCAAAAAGTGTAATGATACCATAAACATAGTTACTGCCCAACTCACACTTAACGCCCGCCGATATTTTTTAACCAGTCTCCCACGGCGAGCTGTACGCATAACCCGCTCCATCCGGGTCTTTTCCGTCAACGGACCAAACTGCTTCTTTAACAGCCACTCGCCCTCATTTTCCTCAATGGCGCGTACTTCTTCTTCATCTAACACAAACAAGCCCCGCTGCGAATACATAATCACCGGCAGTTCTTCTGCTCCGTAATGCTTTCTTAACTCCCGCAGCACTTTGGCTCCCAGCGGCGACCAGGTTAATTCCACCGCCGCCTTTGTTTTCTTCACCTGCTCATCTAAACGGGTCAGTTCTCTTTCCGCAGCCTGTCGACGCTCCTCAAAGTCTGCGTCTACTGCCAGCGGATGGTAAAGATCTAACATCAACAAATCCGGCAGCCGCGAACGGCTCTGCAGCACAGCCATGACTTTGCGCACATCATCCACTACTTCAATTTCATAATCCTGACCAAATCTTTTCTTAAATTCATTAATAAATCTTGGTTGATCATCGCAAATTAGTATCCGTTTCTTCATTTTATACCTCGCACTCCTACTTTAACGATGACGGCTCTTACTCTGCCAGGGCTTCATCAGCTTGTTGTAATAATTAGCCACAACATTTGTTGCCAAGCCACCCAGTACCCCCACGACAATCTGCCCCAGTAAAGATTCAATCGGCAGCACATACACAGCTAAAACAATAGCCGTAATACTCCAGCTGATGGTTAGCGCCCGGTTATAGATTTTCGGCAGTGATGATGTGGTCTTCTGATCACGCATTACCCTATCCATACGCGTCTTTTCTGTAATCGGCCCAAACTGTCGCTTTAATAACCAGTGCGCATCATATTCATCCACCAAGCGTACCTTTTCATCATCTAAGAGAAAAAGTCCCCGCTGCGAGTAAATAATCACCGGCAGCTCCTCAGCGCTAAAGTCCTGCCGTATGTCCTTTAAGATTTCCAGCCCTACCGGGTGCCAGGCAGCCTCTACCGCCGCCTTAGTAATCTTAATCT
>LSQX01119452.1_pt1 | contig 13239 bp, 11 predicted proteins | sample 654561 | NCBI WGS metagenome assembly LSQX01 (sample SAMN04489861, study PRJNA283612) | anaerobic digester metagenome | isolation source: 4 biogas reactors fed with cattle manure at either 37C or 55C with and... | place: Denmark: Kongens Lyngby | collected 2014 | reverse complement strand
GATAAAATTGATACAAGTGTTTGTTTTTCCCAGCGCTGCATTTATGAGAGGAAGGTTAAAGCAGCAATGCTGTGGAGAGGGTGGGTATTATTGTGTCTTATTTAAGATGGTAAAAGAGATTTCAAATAGCTGCGTAATTTTAAGATATTTGCAGCTATTTGAAGATAATAAAAAATTTATTGAGATAGGGGGTAATACGCATGAAAGGGCTACGGGCCAAAGTAGAAGTTCTGTCCAGGGATGAAATCCTGCAAATTCATAAGGCAGCCCTTGGGGTTCTTGAGAAAACCGGCATGAGCATGCCAAGTGAGGAGTGTCTGCGAAGATGTGAAAGGGCAGGAGCGGTTGTTGACTATGACAAGGAGATAATGCGTATTCCGGCCTCTGTTATGGAGGATTTGCTTAAGGAATTTAAAGCGAACAATCCTGAAGGCAAAGATCCGCTAAAAAGGGAGCCCATTCAGGGCCACATCTCAACTCAGATCTTCGTAGTTGATTACAAGACAAAAAAGCGAAGATATGGCTTGGCTGATGATATAAAAAAGGGTATTGCCCTGGTAAAGCATCTGGATAACATTGCAAGTTGTAATGCGATTTGTGTCCCATCTGATGTAGACAGTCGTGTAACAGACCTCTATAGCTATTTGCAGCTATATAAATACTCAGAAAAGGCCGGAGGCACATATATACTGACACCCCGGACGGCTCAATACATATTGGATATGGCAGATTGTATGGGAAGAAAAGAGTGGTACCTCTTTGAAAGCATTAGTCCCCTCCGCTTTAGAAAGGAGACCCTGGAGATAGGGCTTTTGTTTGCAGACAGAGGCCATCATTTATCCATAGCACCTATGGTCATGGGTGGCAGCACAGGTCCCGTGACTATGGCGGGAGTTATGACGTTGTTGACTGCTGAAATTTTAGGCAGCCTGTTTGCATGCCATGCATTGACGGGACGGTTCCACGGATTTTATGGTCACGGCAGTCATTCAACGGATCCCAGTACGCTGCTATGCTCCTTCGGCTCTCCCAATCAGGCCCTCATAGGTATTGCATCTGCACAAATGGGTGAGTTTTACGGTATGGGTTCAGGTTCCAACTCTGCCTTGTCCGATGCCTTACAGCTGGATTTCCAGGGGGGATTTGAAAAGGCGTCCAGTATGATTTTTTCTTGTTTGGCGGGCACTGTAAGCATCGGCTGTCAGGGGATTGCGGGAGCGGACCAGGGCTTTTCCTTTGAACAGCTTGTGATAGACAATGAATGGCTGGATGCCTATAATTACATAATAAGCGGCTTTGAGGTCAATGAGGATACCATTGCCGAGGAGCTGATAAAATCAGTCGGTATAGGTGGCAATTTTATGGCTGAAGAACATACCGTGAGATATTTGCGGGATAGCTGGTGGCCTTCCAAATTATTTACCCGATATGACTGGGATGCGTGGATAAGCGGTGGTGCAGTGGGTCTGGAGGCCAGGGCCCACGAAAGAGTGGAGGATTTGACCGCAGGATATCAAAACATGGACCCTGTCATTCCTTCTGACAAGGTTGAGGAATTGGAGAAAATCGCCAACGAGGGTATTAAGAAAATTACACAGTAAAACTTAAATAGCTGCCCCGTTATGCAGCAGGTATTTAATTTTGGCTGATGATAATCTGAACTGTTTTAAGGAGGTAACATGGAAAACAGTAAAATAACGCAATTATTGGATAATCTGTGCAGAGTGAAACGAGAGCTGCCAAATTTCTCAGCAATAGCAGGGTTTGACGGGTTCATAGACATCATAACCAGGCCCATAGCATTCGGCGACAGTAATTATATAAAAGAATATTTTAAATATATTTCGGACTTTGCTTCCTTTATTTCACAAAGAGCAGGGGCCAGCTCATCGGTGGAGCTGGATGAGATAAATCGTAAGCCGGGTGGTAATGCACCCAACTTTTCCAATGCATTGGGAAGGCTTGGAGTTGCAAACACCTGTATCGGGGCTTTTGGGTATCCGGAAATTGAAAGTGAATTTAAAAACATGTCGGACAACTGTAATCTTATATCCGTTGCTGCGCCAGGCTTATGTACAGCTCTTGAATTTGATGATGGAAAAGTAATGCTGGCCATAAATGGAGAGCTTAATTTCCTGGATTGGAAGATGGTTATAAGGCGGGTAGGCATTGGCAAGCTGAGGAATTTGTTTCAAAATTCACAATTAATCGGGCTATTCAATTGGAGTGAGACTCCGCGGGCTGAGGATATTTGGCTGGGTATTATCCATGATATATTACCATATTTAAAAAAAGATAAGCACATAGTTTTTGACTTTTCTGACTGTGCCAGACGGGGGACTCGGGAACTACTTGGTATGCTGGATATCGTTGGTAAGTTTGCCACGCAGCTGCCCGTCACCCTCAGCATGAATGAAAATGAAGCCTACGCAATACTAAACGCCCTTGGTATCGATGAAAAACCTATGGAAAAAAGTGGTGAAGCCTTGAGGCAAAAATTATCGGTGGAGAATATAGTTTGGCATTTCCGGGATGATATCTGGGGCTTTACAAGAGAGGGTATACATCACTTTTTAATTTACAAGATAGAAAAACCGGCAATTGTAACGGGAGCAGGGGATAATTTCAATGCCGGGTTAAGCCTTGGGTTATTGGCAGAACTTTCAATGGAGGAAGCAATTCTAGCTGCTTCCTTTACTGCCAGCTATTATGTTTGTTATGGTCATAGTCCAAGCATTGATAATTTGATTGATTTTATTTAAGGACCATATTTTGCAAAACAGTTTTTAAGTTTTTAATTTTGTAAAAGAAAGGATGTCTGCATATGAAAAAACCCAAGATAGTGTTTATTGGCGCAGGGAGCATGTCCTTTGGCGGTGCAATGTTCAGAGATATTTTTGCCTGTCAGGATCTGGCAGGTGCCACCTTATCATTGGTTGATGTTGATAAGGAAAACCTGGATAGAATGTACAGGCTTGCTGTAAAGCTCAATGAAGTAACTGGTTTGGGCTTAAAAATAGAGGCTACAAAAGAGCGGCGCCGGGTTCTGATTGGTGCAGACTTTGTTATCACCAGCATAGCTATTGAGCGCTGTGAATTATGGAAGCAAGACTTTTATGTTCCCAAGAAATATGGTATAAGACATTGTCTGGGGGAAAACGGGGGTCCGGGTGCGCTGTTTTTTACCTTGAGGACCATTCCGATTATTATGGATATAGCGCGCGATATGGAAGAGCTTTGTCCTAATGCATATTTGTTGAATTTCTCCAATCCCGAGACCAGGATTGTCCTTGCTGTAAGCAAATACTCAAAAGTAAAGGTAATGGGACTTTGTCACGGAATATTTATGGGGCGTGACGCAGTATCACGTATTCTCGGCCGTGATTATGATTCAATAGAGGTATTAGGTGCCGGTATGAATCACTTTCAATGGCTGCTTTCCATTAGGGATAAGGAGACAGGAGAGGATTTGTATCCGGAATTTAAAGAAAAGGAAAGGAATTTTGATCCTGAGTTTATGCCCTATTCAAGAAAAATGTACAGGGCTTTTGGGTTGTGGCCTACATGTTCCGATGACCATTTAGGTGAATATCAGGCATATGGTTGGGAGGCTGGCGAGCATGGCTATGACTTTGATGGGGATGCCAAAGAAAGAATTCGAATGAAGGAAGAAATAGCAAAGCTTACAAGTGGTGAATTGGATGCAAAGCTGTGGCTGACTTCATCCGGAGAGCAGGCTGTCCGTGTAATGACAAGTATATTCTTTAATAAACGCGAGTTTATTGAAGCCGGTGTTGTCTACAATGATGGAGCCATAACAAATCTGTCCGGGGATATTGCAGTGGAGATACCGGTAATAACTGATGGCAGCGGCATACACAAGTTGCACATAGGAGATCTGCCATTAGGTATAGCAAATCTATTGAATATGCAGGTTGGACCCCAGCAGCTATCTGTAGAGGCAGCCATGAGAGGTTCTAAGGAAATAGCACTTCAGGCGCTGTTATGCGATCCCGTTATAAACAGCTATGAAGCTGCTGTCAAGCTCTTAGATGAGCTTTGGGAGATAAACATACCATATATTAGACCCGTATTATAAAGGAATGTATATTAAATAGGGAGATTAGGGGGAATCAAAACATGGGTAAAATTCGTATTGGAATCATTGGTTTGGGCATAATTGCTGAGCAGCATCTTGATAAGTACAAGGCCATCGAGGATTGTGAGGTTGTAGCTGGCTGCGATATTGACCCGGTACGTTTAAACAATGTTTGCGACAAATATGATATACCACATAGATATGAGAGCATCACGGCGCTTCTTCAGAGGGATGACATCGATGCGGTAGATATATGCCTGCACAATTGCCTGCATGCTCCGGTTTCAATAGCAGCACTTCGTGCAGGTAAGAATGTATACTGTGAAAAGCCGATGGCTGGTTCATACTATGATGCACTGCAGATGTATACAGCCATGAAGGAAACCGGTAAACTTTTACACATACAACTTGCATTTCTATATACATACAACACAGTAATAGCAAAGAAAATCATAGATTCAGGAGATCTTGGCCGTATATACCATGTAAGATCTAACGGCTATCGCCGCAGAGGCCGGCCTTATGTTGACGGATATGGCAGAAAGGAATTTGTAAATTCGGAATGGTCCGGTGGTGGCGCATTGTATGATATGGCTGTTTATCATATCTCACAGCTCCTATATTTAATTGACAATCCCGAGCCCTTGAGGATAACAGGTCATGTGTATCAGGAAACTGACATAGACCCTTACCGTAAGGAAATAAGCAAATACGATGTGGAGGAGTTTGCAATAGGTTTAGTTGAATTTGATAATAATCTTACCATGAATATTACCGAATCCTGGGCTGTGCATATGAATCAATTTGAAGGAAGCTGCATTTTGGGCTCCAAGGGCGGCATAAGGCTGGAACCATTGAGTTATCATACAAATATGCATGATTTTCAAATGGATGCCTCTTTTGATATAGGGGCTGCCCAATATAGAGAAAGTACACTATATCCGGAAAGGTTAAACTTCCGTGAATCCCAAAGGCATTGGGTAGCTGCGCTAAAGGGGGAATGCCAGCTGCTGCCAACTGCCGAAATTGCTCTTAACACTCAACTCATACAGGAAGGCATATATCTTTCTGCAAAACTAAAAAGACAGGTAACAGCTGATGAAGTCAAGGAAATGTCAAAATCAAACAGCAGATTTATACCCAATCTGGATTATAATTTGTTTGGTTTAAATAAGTAAGTTTCAGGGAGGTAATGATTATGAGTTTATTTCCTATTTCAATCGCATCGTATTCATTCCACGGCATGATCTACAGCGGCAAAATGGATGTGTTTAACTATCTGGAGACAATAAAATCCAGGTACAATGTTACCTATGCAGACATCTGGACCGGGATACTTCCTACTATAGAAGAGGATTTTATAATAAAGGTTCGGGAGGAAATGGACAGACGAGATATTATACTGGCAAATCTTTGTGTAGATGGCCCTCATCTATGGGAACCGGAGCCGGAGAAAAGGGAAGAACATCGTAAGTTAATGCTTAAATATATAAGGGTTGCAGAGATATTGGGAGCGCGAACAGTTAGAATTGACTTCGGCGGGCCTGAAGGTGATATGAGCGATGAAGCCTTTGATTACATTGTAGAGCGCTATAAGGAGTATTGCAGTATATGCGGAGATCTCGGCATGAAGATCGGTCCGGAGAATCACTGGGGTTATGACAGGAAGATTGAAAACTTGCTTAAGGTATGGAAGGCAGTAGACCACCCGGCGTACGGTCATTTACTTCATTTTGGCAACCTTGAGAATTTTATGGATGATTATGAAAAATTACTTCCGATAGTTATGCACACCCATGTACCGGCCGATTCCATACCCTATGCCAAAGAGGTAATACGTAGTTTGGCAGAGTCGGGTTATAAAGGGACACTGTCTGTCGAGCATCACTCGGCAAACCTTGAACTTGAACGGGTAGAATGGCAGCTTGCCAGTGTAAGAGCACTGTGCGCTGAATTAGTGCAAGAGGGACTGGATGCCCCGGCTAAAAAGGATTATTTTAGCACAATTTATGAAGGATATATGAAAAAACAGTGAAGTGTAAAAATAATTTTTCTGTTCACCGGTTGTATGTTATATTATAATAGTATAAAGGAAAATAAATATGCTTTTTTGAAGGATTTACGCTTGTTTATGTCGTATATCTTAATAAGATATGTATTAATATATGTTTATATTTTAGGAAAGAGTGAAGGTTTAAATGGAATCTGCTATCATTAGAACTGAAGGGGTAACCCGCTGTTTTCCCTCTGGAAGAGAAACAATATATGCGTTAAAAGATGTAGGTATTACGATTGAACCGGGTACTCTTACCATATTAAGGGGCCGGTCGGGTTCAGGTAAAACTACTCTCATTAATCTTCTCGGAGCTTTAGACAGACCTACCAGCGGAAAAATTTATTTTAACGGTAATGAAATAACCCGGATGTCGGAAGCCCAACGGGATGAGTTACGCCGGAAGGAGATGGGTTTTGTATTTCAGTCAATAGCTCTTATTTCCATGATGTCTGCATATGAAAATGTTGAGTTCGCATTAAGAGTTGCCGGTTATAAAGCCAGTGAAAGAAGACAAAGGGCTGAAGAATGTTTTGCATTTGTAGGGCTTACCAAGAGAATGCACCATAGACCCGGCGAGCTGTCCGGCGGGGAACAGCAGAGGGTAGCGATAGCAAGAGCTATTGCCCATCGTCCCAGAGTAGTTTTTGCCGATGAGCCAACGGCTGAGCTGGATACCCATACCGGTTTGCAAGTTGTTAAGGTGTTTAAAAACCTGGTGGAAAAAGAGGGTCTTACCGTGGTTATGACTACCCACGACCCGAGTATGGTGGAAATAGCAGATCGTGTTTATACTTTAGAAGATGGAGAGATTGTAGATGAGCAGTAATAACATTGAGTATATGGTTATCTGTGACAATTTGGTTAAGATATATAAGGCTGCCGATATTGAGGTGGTTGCATTACAGGGGCTTGATCTTACAGTGGAAAAGGGAGAGTTGATGGCTATTATCGGTAATAGTGGAAGCGGTAAATCAACCCTCCTTAATATTTTGGGTGGATTGGATCGCCCCTCAGCCGGTAAAGTTTTTGTTAATGGTCAGGACTTGTTAAAGCTTACCGATAAGCAGCTTGTGAAATATAAAAGGGAAACCGTAGGGTTCGTATGGCAAAACAATGCAAGGAATCTTATCCCATACTTAACCGCATTGGAAAACGTAGAGCTGCCCATGTTTTTCACCGGCAGTGCAAAGCGGCAGCGGGCACTGGAGCTGCTGGATATGGTAGGCTTATCCCATAGAAAGAATAATAAGCTGGAGCAGCTATCGGGAGGAGAACAGCAGCGTGTAGCGATAGCCATCGCATTAGCCAATAACCCCAGCCTGCTTTTGGCAGACGAGCCCACCGGTGCAGTTGATACCAGGACGGCTTCTCATATACTGGATGTTTTCAGAGAAATCAACGAAGCGTTGGGGGTTACAATAATAATTGTTACCCATGACAGGCAGATTGCCAGCAAGGTGGATAGGGTAGTGGCTATACGGGATGGAAGGACCAGTAGTGAATTTGTTCGTAAGAAGTCATATGCCGAAGAACTTGCCGAAATAAGTAATGACATAGGGACTGTCGGCGGGGATACTCATGTGGAATTAGCAGTTATAGACAGGGCCGGGCGTCTTCAGATTCCAAGAGAATATGTGGAAGCTCTGGGCCTAGGTGAGCAGAACAGGGTATTAGTTGAGATGGATGGAGACAGAATTGTGTTAAGAAGTCCGGATACGACATTACAATCTGAACAGAGAACGGCCGGTTCCGATGCCGTATAAAATAACAAAATAAAAAGGAGTATCTGCTGTAATGTGAGATACCCCTTTTTTGTTTTTATATATTGTATGCGTCAATGTACTTTCTCAGTTCAAGGGACAAATCGTTGAGAGTTTTGGAATATGAAGCCACCTGTTCGATTATATTTTTCTGTTCCAGAGTGCTGGCAGCTACTTCCTGACTGGCTGCAGCAGCCTGTTGAGAAACGGACGAGATGTTTTGGATAGCATCTATTACATTGTTCTTATCTTCCTCCATAACTGCGATGGATTGGCTTATATTGTTTATACGGTTTACAATATTATCAATACTTTTTGCTATTGTATAGAAGGCTTCGTTGGTATTGTCTACAGCTTTCATCTGGTTTCGCATAACGTTGCCAACTGAATCTATAATAATGGTTGCGTTATCGGCGTCTTTTATAATTTCTGTCATTATTTCCTCTACCTGTTCAGCAGCATTTTTGGAAGCGTCGGCTAGTTTTCTTACTTCATCTGCAACAACGGCGAAACCGCGTCCCGCTTCTCCTGCTCTTGCCGCCTCAATTGCTGCATTAAGGGCCAGAAGGTTGGTCTGTTCTGAAATGTCGTTTATAGCACTGACAAATTCACTGATGCTTTTTGATCTTTCTGCTGATTTATTTATAAACTCCATAACTTTTTCTGCGGCGATCTGGCTTTGCTCATTGGATTCCCTCAAGGTCTGGACAGCTTCGAGTCCTTGCTGGTTAAGGATTTGCATGTTTTTTGAATCTTCTACCACACTGTTGGTGTTTTCAAAAACTAATTGTATTTGATGTGATAAATTGGTTATTAAGTCGACCCCTCGTTCGGCTTCTGATGCCTGTTCAGAAGCTCCGTGTGCAATTTCATTCATTGTAACAGATATGTCATCGATGGAGTGGTTTACAGCCTCGGTATTGGTATTTAATAGAACGGCTGTATCAACCAGTTGCTTTGTAATGTCTTTTAAGGTTGACATAATGGATTTCAGATCGTTTATCATGTCGTTAAAACTATTGGACACAGCCTTCAGGGCTTCATCTCCGGAAAGCTCTAACGTCTGGTTTAAATCCCTGTTTTTAATGCGATCCATAATATATGTAATAGATTCTATCCTCACTTGTATTACTTTTGTAAGTATGTATGAAATTAACTCAAGTACCGCAGTGTTTAGTATTAATAAAATAATGAAGGTGCCCGCGTTGCCACCTGGAATAAACAGTATTCCCAGTATACTTAGTATAAAAGCAAGTATTAATGCGAGTATAAACGGTCTTTTTACAGAAAAATTGATAATTTCCTGCTTTATTCGTTCAAATAATTCCTCCATGACGCCCTCCTTACATACCATTTTTAATTTTAATTATAACATCATTATGTAGATATGGCAAAATAAAACTCAAAAAAAGTCAAATTTTATGGTATTTGTTTTTATCTGGATAACGGGCCTGTTAATTTCATTGACACACACTATATAATTGTATACAATTATCTTAAAATATTCATGGGAGACTTCGATATCAAGCCCATAACAGGGGGGAAATGAGAATGGGAAAAAACATAGTACAGAAAATTCTCGAGAAACACCTTATATCGGGAAATATAAAGCCCGGTGAGGAGATTGCCATATCAATCGATCAAACTCTGACACAGGATTCAACCGGAACCATGGCCTATCTTCAGTTTGAAGCCATGGGAATACCACGGGTCAGGACAAAAAAATCGGTGGCATATATCGATCATAATACCCTTCAAACAGGTTTTGAGAATGCCGATGATCATAAATATATTCAAACCGTAGCATCGAAATATGGTATTTATTTTTCCAAGCCCGGGAACGGAATATGTCATCAGATTCATTTAGAGCGTTTTGCAAGGCCGGGTTGGACGCTTTTAGGTTCCGACAGCCATACGCCAACAGCAGGCGGCATAGGAATGCTGGCTATTGGTGCCGGTGGCTTGGATGTTGCCGTGGCAATGGGTGGAGGCCCCTATTATTTAACCATGCCTAAGGTATGCAGGGTAATACTTAAAGGCAAGCTGAATCCCTGGGTAACAGCCAAGGACGTCATTCTGGAGATTTTAAGAATACTGACTGTCAAGGGCGGGGTAGGGAAAATAATGGAGTATGCCGGTGAAGGGGTTGCCAGCCTGACGGTACCCGAGAGGGCAACTATAACCAACATGGGTGCTGAATTGGGAGCAACTACATCCATTTTCCCAAGTGATGAGGTTACCAGAGCTTATATGAAAGCCCAAGGGCGTGAAGATGAATGGATACCCCTGGAGGCCGACGAGGATGCCGGCTACGATGAAGAGATTGTTATTGATTTGAGCAGTATAGAGCCTTTGGTTGCCCAGCCTCACAGCCCCGATAACGTTGATACCGTGAGGAATGTAGGTCCCATTAAGGTAGATCAGGTTGCTATAGGAAGCTGTACCAATTCGTCATATCTGGATCTTATGAGGGTGGCGGGAATTCTTAAAGGCAAGACGGTGCATCCTGATGTAAGCCTTGTAATATCTCCCGGATCAAAACAGGTCTACACGATGCTTGCAAAGAATGGGGCATTGGCTGACTTGATAGCTGCAGGAGCCCGTATCCTGGAGTGTGCCTGCGGTCCATGTATCGGGATGGGGCAGGCCCCCGCATCAAATGCCGTTTCGGTACGTACATTTAACCGTAATTTTTACGGCAGGAGCGGTACTGCCAGTGCCAAAGTTTATCTGGTAAGTCCTGAAGTAGCAGCTGCAACTGCTTTGACAGGTGTGCTTACAGATCCCCGGGATCTGAGAGAGTATCCGGAAGTTGAGCTGCCGGAAACATTTGAAATTAATGATAATTTGATAATTCCTCCTTCTGATGATGGAGATTCTGTGGAAGTGGTTCGGGGACCTAACATAAAACCTTTCCCTGTTAATAAGGAACTGGCTGAAAGGGTAGAAGGGCCGGTGCTGTTAAAAATGGAAGACAATATCACCACCGACCATATAATGCCATCTGGTGCCAAACTGCTTCCTTACCGTTCCAACATACCATATCTGGCGGATTTCTGTCTGACACCTGTTGATAAGGACTTCCCGGCCCGCGCCAAAAAAGCCGGAGGAGGCTTTTTGGTAGCCGGACATAACTATGGGCAGGGATCCAGCAGGGAACACGCGGCATTGGTACCATTGTATCTGGGAATTAAAGGTGTAATTGCAAAGTCATTTGCCAGAATTCATATGGCAAACCTTGTGAATTCAGGCATATTGCCTTTGACGTTTGTAAACGAGAATGACTATGACAATATTGAGCAGGGGGATTCTATCGTAATCGAGGATGCGGTAAATCAAATAAAGCGTGGAGACGAATTAATTGTTAAAAATATTACAAAAGGAACGGAGTTTAATGTAAAACTTGCCCTTTCTCCCCGTTTAAAAGAAATTATTCTTGCAGGCGGGTTGCTTAATTATACCCGTAAAAACTCATAACATTTTTTGCAAAAATCAGTTCTGGATGATTATAAAAATTTAAATCCGGGTATATATTGATTATAAAGACAGTTCGTTAATACCAGCCAATGATTTAGTATATATGCACATTATAAAGCAAAGAATGAATAAATATCAGCGTTATTAAAAAAGCATGGGGGTACCGTTCCCCATTGCTTTTTTAATAATAGCACTGTTGCAATATTGCAATGTAAATTTATGGATTATTTGTTGACTATAGGATGGTTAAATGATATTATAAAACTGCAACATTGTTAAAAAATAAACGTTCAAAGGAGGTTGTTTAATGGCAAAAAGGAGGGACAGGGTATCCGAAGCGGTCATACGTCGCTTGCCTAAATACTATCGCTATATAACCGAGTTAAAAAATAATGGTGTTCAAAGGGTATCCTCTAATGAATTAGGCCAAAAAATGGGACTTACTGCATCCCAGATACGCCAGGACTTCAATTGTTTTGGTGGATTTGGTCAACAGGGTTATGGATATAATGTTCCGGAACTTCACGGTGAGCTAAAAAAGATAATCGGGCTTGACAGGCAGTATAATATGGTGGTGATAGGTGCGGGGAATTTAGGACAGGCGCTGGCAAATTACAGCGGATTCGAAAAAGAAGGTTTTTACATCAAAGCATTGTTCGATATAAATCCCAGACTGGTAGGCATATCAATTCGTGGTATTGATGTTCTTGATATAGACAGCTTGAAGAGCTATGTGGGAAAAAATCATATCGATATAGGCGTTATATGCACACCTAAGGAACAAGCCCAGGAAATAGCCGAGTTGCTGGTGGATTGCGGTATAAAAAATATTTGGAACTTTGCTCCGGTAGATGTTGTTCTGCCTGATGATGTTGTGGTGGAAAACGTACATTTAAGCGATAGCTTATACATACTTTGCTACAGGACGGGTGAAGAATCTTAAAACATAGAGTTAAAAAAATATATGGCAGGAGGTTTTTTTATGAAACGGATACGGGATATTGTCGGTTTATCGCTGATCTGTGTTAAGGAAGGATTGGAGTATGGCCGCATCAAGGATGTTCTGTTTGACCCCGCGAATGGCAAGGTTAAGTATCTCATTATTGATGATGGGCAATGGTATTTAGGGGCAAAACTGCTACCTTTTGACAAGGTTGTAGGAATCGGTTCTGATGTTGTCACAACAGAGAGCCAGAAAAACGTTATACCCTTTGCTCAGGCCAAGGATGGATTGGATTTAATTAAACGTGAAGTTACAGTTACCGGTTCAAAAGTTTATTCTCAAAAAGGGGAATATATAGGCGAAGTGAAGGAATACTTCATAAGTGAAACGGACGGAAGTATATTGGAGTGTGAAATAATTGGCAACAAGAAATTAAATTCGTTACCTGCTTCTGCCATTGTAACCTTTGGAAAAGGAGTTATCATTGCTTCCCAGGATTTTGTAAATCAAAACGAGTCTGAGGATGATAATGCCGATGAGCTGGACAGCGATGACAGTACCGATGTTCAGGATAAAGAAAGTCCTTCGGAGTTGTTCGAAATGAAACAAAGGCGTTTTTTACTGGGTAAAAGAGTGACAAAAAGGGTTTTATGCGAGTCCGGACAGATGTTGGTGGATGAAGGGGAAATTATTACCGATGAAATACTTGACAGAGCAAAAGCAGAAGGTAAACTGGTAGAGCTTACTATGAATATTGAATCCAACTGATCATAAACGGATATGATAAGTTTAAAAAAATATTACTATTATTACATATTTGCTTCAGGATGTTAAACTTGTGTTATTTTATTGCCTAATATATTTACTTTTTCCTTTAATTGCTCTACTATAAATAAAGTGAAAT
>LSQX01260967.1_pt1 | contig 13242 bp, 10 predicted proteins | sample 654561 | NCBI WGS metagenome assembly LSQX01 (sample SAMN04489861, study PRJNA283612) | anaerobic digester metagenome | isolation source: 4 biogas reactors fed with cattle manure at either 37C or 55C with and... | place: Denmark: Kongens Lyngby | collected 2014 | reverse complement strand
GCTTAGTCTCGCAAGTTACTGTCTGAAACCCTTTCCAGCAACTCAGCTCCTTCATTCCTCACATTCCCAACAGCCCTACCGATCGGATACCACTCAAACGCCTCCACTGGCTCGCATTCCTGATGCAATATCCGCTCAGCCTCTGCCGAAGCCAGCTCCGGGTCCATCCATTTTGCCGCACTTTGCGGCGAAAGCACGACCGGTCGGCGATCATGTATATCCACCATACCTTGATCGCTGTCGGCAGTGATGATCACAAAACCGTCACCGTCCAACGGTTCACCGCCTTCCCGTCTGAACTGGCCTATGGCAGCGAAATACATCGGTTGTTTATCGCGGCGGTGGATATAGAAGGGCTGCTTCTTTCCAGGTTCGTCCGGATTCTTGACCCATTCGTACCAACCATCCGCCGGCACGACGCATCGTCCAGTCTCCCAGATTGATCTGAAGAATTTGCCAGTAGCCGCAGTCTCACTTCGGGCGTTAATCGCGGGCGGTCTTTTGCCTTTCGCCCAGAACGGTTCCCAGCCCCAAGGCACCAGGTCCCAGCGCAGGCCATCTGGGTCCTGATGAAGGATGCGGACTCGCGATCGCGGCGCCACGTTGTATCGGTTGATCGGCTCAGAGTCCACACCGCTGATCAGGGGTAGCTGTAGCCCGATGGGCTCCAGGTATTCCCATGGCATTCGGTACTGCGCAAAGCGCCCACACATGCCTACCTCCGGTCCCTACCAGATTGACGAAAGGGTTCAACGAGAATACTGTATTTACATACAGCATACCTAGCGAGTCACGCCAAATGAGTAATGCAGTCATCATAGGCCAAGTAGCGAGTTCGACACTCGTGCTGCCGTTCTACAGTTGTCGGGTTCCGGCAGGATTTCCCAGCCCGGCGCTGGACCATATGGATCAGCCGCTTTCTCTGGATGAGCTACTTGAAGTGGACGCGCCGCACACCTACCTGGTCCAGGCATCAGGCGACAGCATGGTGGGGGTGGGGATCTTCGACGGGGATGTGATGGTGGTGAATCGCAAAATAGATGCTGCTCCTGGTCATATCGTCATTGCTGCGCTCAATGGCGAGGCGTGCGTCAAACGTCTGACCAAGCGAGGGGCAACATACGTGCTGGAGTCAGAAAATCCCAAATATCTGCCGCGCTATATTATGGAAGGTGACGAGTTCGAGGTATGGGGCGTGGTCACCGGCAATATACGGCGGCACCTGCATGGCTGAACGCGCCATCGCGCTGATCGATTGCAACTCCTTTTACGCCAGCTGTGAACGGGTATTCCGCCCCGAGCTAAAGAAGGTGCCCATAGTGGTGCTCAGCAACAACGATGGCTGTGTCATTGCGCGCAGCGCGGATGCAAAGCCTTTCGTGAAGATGGGAGAGCCTTATCACAAGGTCCGGAATGTATTGCGGCGCAACGGTATTGTCGCGTTCAGTTCGAACTATGCGTTGTACGGGGACATCAGTCAGCGCGTAATGACGGTGATAGAGAGCTTGGTGCCGATGCTGGAGGTATATAGCATCGATAAGAGTATGTTGTATAGTGCGGACGCCTAAGCTATTGAGTTCTATCTATGGACATTGTTAAGCGTCCCAGGGGCGTTGAATGGCGACGCTAGAGCGCATTCATTTCGTGCCCCATTACCTCGTGCGCAGAGAGAACGCCGTCGCATACTCCCCCAGTAGCAGCCGGCCATCCATTGAGGGCTTGCCCCAAATCTTTTGGGCAGACTATGCACCTTGGAGGGAGGCAAACCTGTGGGCAGTGGAGCGAGCAACGACTGGTGACGCTTCTCTTAAGACCGTTGCCAGTAACATGAATGGCCTTCTCAATTACGCTAAATTTCTTGAATCTCGTGATTTGCAGTGGTTCGAGTTTCCCGCTCGCAAAGCTGACCGCTGCCTGGTGCTATACCGAGGGGCGTTGATCAAGATGCGCGATGCCGGCCAGATCAGCCCATCCACGGCGTCTGAGTACATGCGCAATTGCATCATGTTCTATCGGTGGGTAAGGCATAGGGAGCTTCTTTCTCCACACGTCCAGCTGTGGCGGGAAAAGCCCTACGTCGTTAAATACTTCGACCGGGTGGGGTTCGAGCGAACGATCAGCGGAACCACCACCGACCTCAGCATCCCGAACCGTAAGCGCCCAGGCCAAACGCTTGAAGATGGGCTGTTGCCAGTCTCGGAGACCGATCGCGATGCAATTCTGGATTTCGCCGCAGAGAACGCCACGCCCGAGCTCTACCTCATGTTGGCCCTTGGATTTTTTACCGGGATGCGGCTCGGCAGCATCTGTGATCTCAAGATTCAATCTCTGGAGCGCGCCGCCCCCGACCCTTCCGCTGAAGGGCTTCTACGCCTTGCAGTTGGTCCAGGCGCAGCTCCGCCAGTGCACACGAAATTCGGTGTGACTGGCCAGGTCTGGATACCCGAAGCGTTGCGTGATGAATTGCTGGAATATGCCAAAGGCTGGCGGAGGATGGAACGAGAGGCGAAAGCCTCGCCCGAGAATCGTGACTTGCTGTTCTTGACCCGCTTTGGTAACGCCTATGGCAGGCGCGGCACCGATCAGTCATCTGCTGTGAATGTTGAGATGTCCGAGTTTCGAAAACGGGGCGTCAAAGCAGAACTACAGGTGCTCCGTAAATTCCGCTTCCATCAGTCGCGCTGCACCTTCGGTACCGAATTGGCACGTCTGGCGCTATCGGCTTGTGCCGATGTCGCTATTGTAATTGCGACGGTCAGCGACGCGTTGCTTCACGGGCCTAACTCTGAAGCCACCACCTTCAAATACATCCGATTCGTACAGGCACTGCCGATCAAACAAGCCCTCTCAAATAGCTTCATGGCGGCATTTAGCGGGATCGGCGCTGGGGCGCGGTACGATGGATAGTTCCGAATTCGACCTCACTTTCCCGATGCTTGAGTATGGGGCCACTGAAACGCCCTGGGACCTCCGGCCGCTGCTGTTTCGCGGAGGTGCAGCAGCAAAGGTGAAGCATGTGGGCCGCCAGATCGCGCAGAGCGAACTCGGCAGTCCCTTGCCGGAACGTTTCGAGCTGGTGACGCGGCTGCATGAGCACATGACTGACGACCTTGCTGGTGGCGGAAGTCGCTTCTCGGTGCAGAACAAGATCAGTGCATTGCGTCGATTCTTTGCCTGGATCGATTCAGAAAACGTGAATCTCAGTCTCGAGACGGCGGCCGACACGTTCATTCGTTGGACCGATCACTTGCTCCAGCGTCATCGAGTCGAACGTAATTTCAGCGATGGGTCCCTGTACGATCTCACCAGGCTCACGGCGACGATGCTGGACCGAGCACTGGACCGCCAAGCAAGCCTGAGCAAGAGCACACGTATTCGCAAGCCGCGCGGCAAAGGCAAGGTACATACGAGCAAAGCGGACAAGCAGAGTCTGCAAAACACCTTCGCATTCGGACACCTTCTAGCTGACGTATGCGAGGCATTGACCTGGAGGGGGACAATGGCCCCCCTCCCAGTGTGTATTTCGTTACGCACCGGCCAAGTGCTGGAACTATGGTCGGGATTGCAGAGCCCCGAGAAAGTAGCGGCCCGCCGTACCAGGCCGCAAAACCAAGCGCAAATCGAAGCATCCCTGGCGGCGCGTGCCGCCCACGATGCAGATCGGACACTGCGGACCCGTTTCCCCATCGTCAATTTACGGATCGAGAGTGAATTGCTGATGTTCATCGCCCAGACCGGTCTGAACCTCCAGCAAGCACATACCCTGCGGGTTGAGCAGTTTCATTACACCAGCCACTTAGACGGCTACCAGATACGTACCTACAAAAATCGACGGGAAGGAGAAGTGCTATTCGAGATTTTTGCCAGTTATCGAGAGTGGTTCGAGCGCTATCTCGAATGGCGTTCCGAATGGTTTCCCAATGAGCCGGATGGTTTGCTCTTTCCGCTTATACGTAGCGGGGGACGAATCCTAGAAGAGGCGACGCAGTTCACGAACGTTACGCGCATCTGCCGCGAGCTTGGCATACCGCTTGTGAGACCGCGAAAACTGCGCGGGACGCGCATCAACTGGTTGCTTCGGGAGTCCCAGAATCCCCAACAGGTTGCGGAGTTGGCCCAGCATACGGTGCAAACGCTGATACGCGTATATGCCGACCCGCACCCGCAGATCGCTATGGTGGAAATTACGCGCTTCCATCAGCAAACCGATCCGTCCCTTTCACCTCCTGCTCCTGGTAGATGTGTATCGGCCACACCTGAACCAGTGGGCACGATGCCGAAGAATGGTCCGCGACCCGACTGCATCAATGCTGCCGGTTGCCTGTTCTGTACCCAGCACCGGGATATCGAAAGTGAGGATCATGTGTGGTCTCTCGGTAGCTTGCGCCACCTCAAATCGCTTGAACTGGCACGCTACCGCCCACCCAGTTCGGGTAAGCACCTGACGACAGAGCATCCGGCCCTGCTGGTGATCGATCGGCTGACGGCCAAACTGCGCTTCTTCGAAGAAAGTAGCGAGGTCCGCAGGCTTTGGGTCGAAGAAGCCAGAGCGCGCATAAGTGAAGGTGACTACCACCCGGCCTGGGATGGCTTCATCCAATTGGCAGAACTGCGACAAAGATCAGCATGACGAAAAATATTCTTTCCGAACTTGGCCTCGGCATCGACTCGCCCCTAGCGATTCCTGATGCGCCGAACTACCGTCCGCCGTGCTGGCCACCGCAGCGTGATTGGCCGGTCATCATAGATGCCGCTGGCCAGGTGGTGAGCCGTTGGGGCGATGCCATTTGGCGGCTCGACGCGTGGGCGGGAAAACGGCTCACTCTCAATTTCGGCGATGGCCCAGCTAAGAAATATGTCGCCGCGATCGATCCTGCGAACGCCGATTTATTGCGGACCGTAATCGGCTGGTGGCTATACGGCCCCAATGGAGCCCGTGGATACCGAGGCCTGAAAACGCGCTTCGACCAGATGCGTCGGCTGTTCGTCTTGTGCACTCAAGAAGGCATTCTCGCATCCGAACTGAGTCATTTTCCGCGCGTTGCCGACCTTCTCCCGGAGGTGCTCCAGGCTTCCCGGTCCGGTGAGTTTTTGGCATTGCTGCACGAACTGTATGAGCGGCGGGATGCGCTGGGGTTCACCTTGTTGGATCGCGCAGGGTTGGCACGCCTCGCAGCGGCCATGCCCGACCACCAGAAGCTCCAGACCCCCTATATCCCGCCCCGCATTTGGCACTATCAAATCACACGCTTGCGTGAATGCCTGGATGACTTTTTGGCGCATCGAGGCCAAGTCGAGGAGTGCTTCCGCTTCTGTCTGGCTGCCTATCGGCACAACTCTGCCAGTCTCCAAGGACAACGCAGGCCACAATCGTTCTATCCGTTTCAGTGGCCGTCGGATGGATCAAACGGAAAGTGGACTGGGCGGCAGTACTACGGCCCATTCATCGACACAGCGCATCGGTTTGGCATGGTGGAACTATTTCGTCGCTGGCTGGGAGTGAGCGACGACGAAATTCGCATTCAAACTCTGAGTCGCTACCTCAACCTCGTGAGCCGATCTGGACTGTGCTATCTGCTGAATTTCAGCCTCATGCGAGTCGAAGAGGCTTGGAACCTGCGCGCCGATTGCTTGCACATAGAACGTGATCCGCAGTTTGGCGACATCCATGTATTGCGCGGACGAACGACCAAGACGATGTCGGATTCTGAGGCACTTTGGGTGACGTCCCCGTCAGCTCAGGTGGCAGTTGAAGCCATGCGTGTGGTCGCAGACCTCCGCGCAGAATGCGATTCTCCCCCCGGCGAGGCCTCGGTGCCGGATGATCCGGCCAAGCGCTATCTGCTTGATTATTGCCTTGAACCGTGGGGAACGAAGTTCACCAAGATCAACCGCACGATTCGGCCATCGATTCCGAGCTATGCCCATGTGCTTCAGTGGTTCGACAAGCTGTTCGACCCTGAGCAATTGCGCATTACGCCGGAAGATTTCGCATTGGCTCGGTTGGTGACGCCGACGCTGACCGACGAGTTTGCGGTCGGCAAAATCTGGCCGTTGGCCTGGCATCAACTCCGACGAACCGGCGCAGTGAATATGCAGGCATCCGGGCTGGTCAGCGACGCTTCATTGCAGTTTCAGCTAAAGCACGTCGCCAGAGCGATGAGTCTCTACTACGGGCAAAACCATTCCAGGGTACGGCTGGAAGAGAAGGCCCATACCTACTACGTCCGCACCATGTACGAAACTTTGGGTAGGCAGCTGCAACAGCTGACGAGCAATCGATTCGTCAGCCCCCACGGCGAGAAGCGAAAATCTGAGATTGTCCGCCTGATCTCAGCCTCTGATGCTAAGAAAGCGATCAATCTGGCTAAGAAGGGGACGGTCACTCATCGACCGATTTTGCTGGGCATCTGCACGAGCCGTACCCCCTGTCCCTATGGGGGCATCGACAATATCGCTCGCTGCGGAGGGGGCGATTCCCCCGGAGAAACCAAACCATGTGCGGACGTTCTCTATGACCCCGAGCAACTCGACGAAGTCGAAGTGTTGGAGGCGGTATTGGATGAGCGCCTGGCCGCTGCCGAGGTAGATAGTCCGCTAAGGACTTCGTTGGAAGCCCAGAAACGTAGTGTGGAGAATTATCGCCATGTCATCCGGCAAACCTGAATCCGCTGACCCGGCTAAGCGAATGAGTGCCGGCGAGCAGTATCGCGCAGCGTTCGAGCGGCTGAAGAGCAACAAGCCCGAACGACTGCCGAAGGGGACGCCCGTAAGTCAGAACAACGTTGCCAAGGAAGCCGGCAGCGACCCCTCTGCACTGAAAAAAGCTCGTTTCCCCCTACTGATCGCTGAGATCCAAAAGTACGTGGAAGGACACGCTGAGCAACGTCCGCCATCAGTGCGCCAAGTCAGCTTATTAGCCCGCAGAAAAAATCGTGGACTTCGAGAACGGATCGAGGAAATCACGCAGCAGCGTGACCACCTAGCCAGCCTACTCGGTGAGGCCGACGCCACCATTCTTGAGCTGTACGACCGTATTGCGGACTTGGAGCGCCAACTGCCGGCCTCCAATGTGCTTCCTCTTAATCCGCGAGGCCACAAAAAACTTTGAAACGGAGAGCTCGCAATATTCGAAAGAAACACAGCCATGCCCGACCAGCCCGGCATGAAACGTCGGGCTAGCCGCCGAAGAGCTTCTTGCGTTGCGCGGTCCGCTCCCGGCGTAGATTCTCGTAGGCAGTTCGGCGTTTAGTCGCGTTTTTGATTAATTCCAGGACCTGGGCGATATCGCCGAGCAACTCCTCGCGCGCGGGAAGCGGTAGTTGGCGCTCGCCTGGGGTGTCGTGGGCCTCGGTAGCTTCGCAGGCCCGCGCATACACTGCCAGCAACTGCTCCCACTCCTCTGCGGGGTGGCCAATGACAGCACCAAATGCTTCTACGCTCACCACATCGCTGAACGGCTGGACGGTATTGTTCAAAAAAACCTCGCGGATGGCGCGCTCGACAGTGCCTCGGAGGCTTGAGTATCCCGATGCAATTTGCCGCTCAAGCTCATCATCCGGGTCGCTGCCGACCGGAACGTTCAGCGCTTTCGCACGACTTTCGAGATCGGCCAGGCGGGCCTTGGTGTCCATCGTCGCCCACGTCAGCCCCTCGCTCACTAGTCCCGGCGACTCGTCCCAACCGATGGTCTTGTAGCTGGCCGAGCGATCAGCACGCTGAAGCGCCATCGCGAGCTCGGTCAGGAACACCGCATCATGGGTGAACACCAGCACTTGGCGGGTCTCAGCCAGCGCTACCAAACGCCGAGCTATGGCCCGACGATATACGTGATCCAGCGACGTAGACGGATCGTCGAAAATAACGGTCGAAGTATGTGGCAGGGATTCGAGCTCGGCGAGGAACATAGCCATCCCCAACGCGCGCTGCTCGCCCTCTGACAGCACCTTGGAGGCTTTCGCCGTGATTTCCTGCAGGCGCAGCGTGACCTTGGTCACCCCCAGCTCTGTGCGCCCGCTCAGGTCGGGTTGCACCCGTCGCTTATAGCCCAGGGCTTTCAACTCAGCATTCATGGAAGCGGCCAGAGCCTCGGTCACATGCGTCGCCGCCAGGGACGTCAGTTTGCGTGACACTGCCGCTGGGTTGAGGGCGGCATGGCAGCGGCTCAATGTGGCATGGACCTGACTGTCCTGAACAAAGCGCTCCACCGCGCCAAGCTGGTTGGCGAGGCGTTGTCGGGCTTCTAGCTCTGCCAGTTCTTGGGTCAGCGCCAAGCGTACAGCGGGATCGGCAGAGGTCCGCAGGGTATTGGCGTCGACTCGGAGCGAAGCAGCTTTGGCGGCGAAGAGACTATCGAGGTTTGCTTCGATAGGAAGCGGTTCTGACTCGGGGGACCAGTTTCCAGTTTGCAGGGCTTGGCTAACCCAAGTATGCCGGGCGGTCCAGACCGATGCCGCTGCGGTGATGGCAGCGTGTAGGTCGGGCAGTCGCTCCTCCACGTCAGCCCGTGTTGGCACATCCAGAACGTTTAGATCGACAGCCTGCACCTTCCCTAGAGCGTTCATGCGCGCAAGCGTGGCGGCTTGCGCATCCGCCGTGGCGCTGTCGGCGACAAATGCCGCGAAACGCCGCATGCGCTCCGAGGCATCCGTTGAATAAGGTTGCTGGCAGAGTACGCAGTAAGCGTCCGGTTCCAGGTGCGGGAAGGGATGTTCAGGGTATGCCGTCTGCTGAGAGAAAGCCTCAGCGGCTCGGTACATCGTTTGCCAGAGTTCAGCTCCTGTGCCTTCCAGCAGCGTGGCGGTGGGTGAGGACGTTACCGGCAACTCCATGGCGTTCAGTGTGTCTCGATCCTGAAGACGCGCTTGCGCCAGTTGCATGGCGAGATGCGCGGTTTTTTCCGTTGTAATCAGTTCCTTTGCCCGTGCTATGGCGCGATCATTCACCCAGCGCTGGACTTCCTCGGCTCGACGCTGCGCCTGGTCCAAGCGTGTCGCCAAACGTTCCAAGGCCAGCGCCTGCGGCACAGGATCGCTTTCCAGTAATGTCCGCTTCAGAAACTCCAGTCGCCGGAGTTCATCGTCACCGACCGTCCCTAATCGAGCAAGCACGGCGCGGTCCGAGTCCCCACCTAATTTGGCGATGTAGCGGCCGACTTCGGTGTCACCCTTCAGCGGTTCGAATTGCCGGGTATCCAGAGCCAAGGCATTGCGTTCGGTCCCAATCCGTGCCTGTAAATCACGCTGAAGTAGGACCAGGCGCGTCAGATGAGTGAGTCCGTAGGGCTGAAATGCAGGGGTCCCTTCCGCGTCGATGTAGTCATTGGCACAGGCCGCGTCGTAGACCGAGACCGAACTCAAATGCAAATGGGCCGGCCCGTTCTGGACCCAACGTGCGGTTTCCGGAGTGCCATCCACCAAAATGGCGAAATCTGCTGATGGCGGTCTAGCTGGGGTTGCCGCCCCAAAAGCGTCGGGCAGGACCTCCACCCGATGCCGAGCGTTGCAGGCATTCTTGAAGACGCGGGCGTAGCCGGATTTGCCGGCGCCGTTATGACCAAAGAAAATGGTCATGCCCTCCGGTGCGAGGTCAAAGGCACGACCGGACGGGAAGCCGTTTACCTGGTCTAGCCCCGAGACACCCACCAACCGCACGGTTGCGCCACTTCCGGCGCCTGGTACGTCGTCCAACGTGAATGGCCGTGCTCCCCCCGTGGTTGCGTCTTCCCGTTCTTGCTCGCGAACCATTCGCAGAATGGTCTCGATGTCATCTTGGGTTAGTTCGGCCCGGGCAAATATCCGGCGCAGTGCTTCCTGCTGCCAGGGTCTGAGTCCGCCGGCCCACCCAATAATCTCGTCCAACAATGGCATATCCGTCTCCTTTCCAGATCCGCCGATTAAAGGCCGCGCCCAGTTGGATGGCAAGTGGCCAGCGCCTTCGAGGTGCTTCGCCGTGTTCCGTTTGCCTGCCTTCCCTGACCGCCACCCTAGTGGCTTGTCCGGTCGTGACGCTACACGGGCAGAATTTCTGCATGCTGACCAGTATCAAGCCGCTCTAAAGTCCGCTACCGGAAAGCGCTGTTTAGCGGTGAGAGACGGGGAAAGTGCGGAAGCTACTACCGACGCAAGCGATGTGGTGAGCAGTCCTCAGGTATGTGCGAAATTGCACTCCTCTTGACCACCAATTTGGGTTGGCGTTGACCACGGATTGCGTTCAACTTGACCAGGGCGTGTCACTGTCACGACCGTCAGAGAACAGCCAAGAGCAGTTATCGCCATAGCGCAATTTTCAGGCTCTAACTTTTGCCCTAGTGTCGCAAGACTGGGCTCACCGTGATATGGTCTGCGCTCTTTCCTGCTCTGACTGCTCAATACCTGACAGCATGATCGTCTCGAAAATCTCTGCCTGGCTGCCTACGCCGCCATAACGCATAGCCCCCTCCCTGAGTCAGCTCGGCTTACCGACTGATTCGTCTTGCTGCGCCTGTAGCAAATCTGCCGTTCCACACGGCGCCACGTGACTCCTACAACTTGAACCTGACGCTTCCTGCACGCCGTCCTGGCATCGTGCTGTCGCGTCCATTGCCTTGGATTTACTGATGTTGCAGACAATCAAACAGAATTGGTTTTCGAACCTGAGAGGCGATGTGCTCGCCGGTCTCGTCGTAGCGCTTGCGCTGATTCCGGAGGCCATCGCCTTTTCCATCATCGCGGGTGTCGATCCCAAGGTCGGCCTGTATGCGTCGTTCTGTATCGCCGTTGTGATCGCTTTCGTTGGCGGTCGACCCGGCATGATTTCGGCGGCGACCGGGGCAATGGCGCTGCTGATGGTGACCCTGGTCAAGAACCATGGCCTGGAGTACCTGCTGGCAGCCACGCTGCTGTGTGGCGTGCTTCAGATCGCCGCCGGGTACCTGAAGCTCGGCTCGTTGATGCGCTTCGTGTCTCGTTCGGTGGTGACCGGATTTGTCAACGCGCTGGCGATTCTGATCTTCATGGCACAGCTACCTGAACTGACCAATGTCACCTGGCACGTTTACGCCATGACGGCTGCGGGCCTCGGTATCATCTACCTGTTTCCCTATGTACCCAAGCTCGGCAAGGTGATTCCCTCACCGTTGGTGTGCATCCTGGTCTTGACCGCAGTTGCCATCTATCTCGGGCTGGATATCCGCACCGTCGGCGACATGGGCCAACTGCCGGATACGCTCCCCATCTTCCTGTGGCCTGACGTGCCACTGACCTTCGAGACCCTGGCGATCATCTTCCCTTACTCGGCAGCACTGGCTGTGGTTGGTCTGCTGGAGTCGATGATGACCGCGACCATCGTCGATGACCTGACCGATACCACCAGCGACAAGAACCGCGAGTGCAAAGGCCAAGGCGTGGCCAACATCGCTTCGGGCCTCATGGGCGGCATGGCCGGTTGCGCCATGATCGGACAGTCGGTGATCAACGTGAAATCCGGTGGCCGAACCCGCCTGTCCACCTTGATCGCGGGCGTCGTGCTGCTATTGATGGTGGTGTTTCTCAGCGACTGGGTCAGCCAGATTCCCATGGCCGCGCTGGTGGCGGTGATGATCATGGTGTCCATCGGTACCTTCAGCTGGGACTCGCTGCGCAATCTGCGCAAATTCCCGCTTTCCACCAACATCGTGATGGTGGCAACCGTGGTCGTGGTGGTCTTCACCCACAACCTCGCCTATGGCGTTCTGGTTGGGGTTCTGCTGGCTGCGATGTTCTTCGCCAACAAGGTCGGTCATTACATGGCGATCAGCTCAGAGTTGAATGAAGCCGCTGATCATCGAATTTATAAGGTGATTGGCCAAGTGTTCTTCAGCTCGGCCGACAAGTTCGTTGCGGCGTTCGATTTCAAGGAAGCGATTAGCAAGGTGACCATCGACCTGAGTCGCGCTCACTTCTGGGATATCACTGCCGTCGCTGCTCTGGACAAGGTGGTGGTCAAGCTGCGCCGCGAAGGCACCGAGGTCGAGGTGCTGGGTCTGAATGAGGCCAGCGCCACTATCGTCGACCGTTTTGGTGTGCACGACAAACCCGATGCCATCGACCAACTCATGGGCCACTGACAGGGAGAACAACGATGACCTACGTTACCGCTTGCATTGACGGCTCCGCCTGCGCCCCTGCTGTTTGCGACTATGCGGCCTGGGCCAGCCAGCGCCTGAATGCCCCGCTCACCTTCCTGCACGTATTGGATCAACGCCAGTATCCGGTGTCCGCCGATTTGAGCGGCAACATCGGTTTGGGCAGTCGAGAGCATCTGCTGGATGAACTCGCCGCGTTGGACGAGCAACGCAACAAGCTGGCTCTGGAACAAGGCCTCGTCATGCTCGCTGCCGCGAAGGAGCGGGCCATCGCCGACGGCGTGAGTTCGCCAGAAACCAGGCAGCGCCATGGCGATCTTCTGGAAAGCCTGCGCGAGCTTGGAAATGACATCCGCCTGCTGGTGATCGGTCGCCAGGGCGAGTCCAGTGACGGTGCCGAACTGCACGTCGGCAGCCAGTTGGAAAGTGTCATTCGCATCATGCGCCGCCCTTTACTGGTGACGCCGACCCGCTTCAAGCAGCCGGAAAGCGCGATGCTGGCCTTCGATGGCGGCGCCACCACGCGCAAGAGAGTAGAAATGCTGGCTGCAAGCCCTTTGCTGAAAGGACTGCCTATCCATCTGGTGATGGTCGGAACCGAGACGATGGAGAACTCAGCGCAGATGGAGGCGGCCTGTTCAATACTGGCCTCGGCAGGGCACAAGGTACATACGGCCATCCGAACTGGGGAGGTTGAGCCCGCACTGCATGCCTACCAAGAAGAGCACGGTGTTGATCTGCTCGTGATGGGCGCCTACGGGCATTCTCGAATCCGGCAATTCCTGGTGGGGAGCACCACTGCCCACATGCTGCGCACTACTACCACTCCGTTGCTTCTGTTGCGCTAGGTCGGTGCCGGGGAGCGCGCCCGAAGGCGCGGGCCAATTTCCCTCATTTGCTGCCTGTTCCGACAGGCAGCTGGTGACGGCTTTTTACTGCTTCTCAACCACAGAAAATGGTTCCGACTGTTCAGGGCTCGGCAGACAAATGGGGGGCAACCGCTGGAAATATTTCTGTGTCTTGTAGGTGGAGGAGTACAGGCCATGCGCAGTTGGCAGCACTGATTTCAATGGTCGTATTTCGTTAACGATTTTCGATTATTGTTGGCTCATCTTGTCACTCTTGACCCAACGACCATG
>LSQX01209653.1_pt1 | contig 13245 bp, 10 predicted proteins | sample 654561 | NCBI WGS metagenome assembly LSQX01 (sample SAMN04489861, study PRJNA283612) | anaerobic digester metagenome | isolation source: 4 biogas reactors fed with cattle manure at either 37C or 55C with and... | place: Denmark: Kongens Lyngby | collected 2014 | reverse complement strand
AAAACTTTGCCGATATGCGTTATGGTTTAGACCCCGCATTTCGCTTCACTGTTAGTAGAGCTATTTATAAAGGAATGCTTAAATTTATTGCTTCGCAATATAACAGAGACTATGTGGTACAACCTCTTCCCGTACAGAAATTCAGTTCTGAGTTTAGCGGAGACAAACAAATTGAACTGAAATGGGAAGAAACCTTTGATGAGAAAGAACCAACTGCGAAACCAACTAAATATATTGTATATACGCGAATTGACGACAATGATTTTGACAACGGATTTGTGACATCACAAAGCACTGTGAAAATTGCGATTGAAAAAGACAAACTGTATAGCTTTAAAGTTACAGCAATGAATGAAGGTGGACAAAGTTTTCCATCTGAGATATTATCAGTATATCGCAATAGTAAGGAAAAAGGCTCTGTTATGATTGTGAATGGATTCACACGTACATCAGCTCCATTTAGTTTTTCCAGCAGAGATAGTATTGCAGGCTTTGTTGGTAGAGAAGATAATGGTATTCCGTATATTTCTGACCATCACTTTATTGGACAGATGCACGAATTTAGGCGAAGTATCCCGTGGATGGATGACGACTCATCTGGTTTTGGAGATAGCGATGCCAATTATGAGACTACTGCCATTGCAGGGAATAGTTTTGATTATCCTTCATTGCATGGTAAAGGTTTTGCCGAGGCTGGTTATTCATTTGTATCTACATCGGCAAAGGCTATAGAACATGGAATAGTCCTGCTCAATAAGAATTACAAAATTGTAGATTGGATATTGGGTAAACAACGTGAATGGCCCATTGCCCGTGGTGCAATGATGGCACAGCACAAGACATTTACAAAAGCTCATCAACAAATCATAAGAGACTACTGCAACAGTGGTGGTAATATCATAGTGAGCGGTGCTTTCGTTGGCACAGATTTGTGGGACAATCAGTTTGCTGACATTGCTGATAAGGAATGGGCTGAAGAAATACTTAAATATAAATGGCGCAACAATTATGGTAGCGTTACAGGTAGAGTGAAATCAGTTACATCACCATTTAAATCGATTGAAGGCAATTACAACTACTACAACGAGCTAAACAGCAAATCGTATGTGGTGGAAAACCCTGACGCTATTGAACCTGTGGGAGACAATGCTTACACCGTATATAGATACACAGAGAACAACTTTAGCGCTGGTACTTTTTATAAAGGAGATCGATACAACACTTGCATACTGGGCTTTCCTATTGAATCGATAAAAGATCAGAACATGCGTATCCAACTAATAAAAGGAATTGTGAAAGCCATGGAGGAGTAAGGAAAGTAGTATCAAATTAGAAATATAAATCTAAAATAGAAACAAATAATTTAAACCAATAAAAAATAGAAACAATGAAAACTATTGACGCTTTTATCTTATACACGCAGCAAGAACAAGCTGCAAAGACTGTAGACCAAATAAAACAATCTGAGTATGTGAAAAAGATCTTTCTGCTTTCACCTCAAAAAGGGATGAATCCAATAGAAGGATGCGAAATAATTGAAATTGACAGCATGCAAAGTACTCAGACAGTGCTGAAAATTGCTGAAAAGACAACAGCTGACTATACACTTATTTATCAGAAATCAACTGTTTTGAAATTAGGATACTTTGCTTTGGAGCGTATGATTAAAATAGCCGAAGATACAAGTGCAGGGATGGTATACGCTGACTATTATGCAATTGCTGATGGTGTGAAGAAAAACAATCCTGTTATTAGCTACCAAAAAGGAAGCTTGCGAGACGATTTTAATTTTGGATCGCTCATGATTTATAGCAGCAAGGCTCTAAAAAATGCTGCGGAAAATATTGAAAAGCAAAGTTATGACTTCGCTGGATTGTACGATTTACGATTGAAAGTTTCTCAAAAAAACAACCTTGTTCACATCAACGAATATCTCTACTCTGAAATAGACGAAGACACCCGCAAATCGGGCGAAAAGATATTTGATTACGTTGATCCAAAGAACCGCAAAGTTCAAATAGAGATGGAGCAGGCTTGCACACAGCATCTAAAAGATGTTGGAGCATATCTTGAACCTAAATTTCAACCAATAGCATTTGATAAAGACGATTTCGAATTTGAAGCCTCTGTAATCATTCCTGTTCGCGATAGAATAAAAACAGTGAAAGATGCAATTGAATCTGTTCTCATTCAAAAAACAGACTTTAAGTTTAATCTCATCGTTGTTGACAATCACTCTACAGATGGAACAACAGAAGCGATTGCTGAATTTGCAAAAAATGACGAAAGATTAATACACGTAATACCCAATAGAGACGACCTTGGCATTGGAGGATGTTGGAATATGGGAGTTCACCACGAAAAATGTGGAAAGTTTTCAATACAATTAGATAGTGATGATGTGTATAGTGATGAGAACACACTACAAAAGATTGTAAATGCTTTTTATGAGCAGAACTGTGCAATGGTAGTGGGAACATATAAAATGACCGACTTTGATATGAACACTATAGCTCCTGGTATCATTGATCACAAAGAGTGGACCCCTGATAACGGTAGAAACAATGCACTACGTATTAATGGATTGGGTGCTCCTCGCGCTTTCTATACTCCCGTGTTGCGCGACATAAAAGTGCCAAACACAAGTTATGGTGAAGACTATGCATTAGGATTGAATATATCTCGCAACTATCAGATAGGTAGAATATACGATGTGTTGTACCTTTGTCGTAGATGGGAAGATAACTCAGATGCCTCTTTAGACATTGTGAAAATGAACGGTCATAATACATATAAAGATCGAATTCGTACTTGGGAGTTTTTGGCAAGACAATCAATGAAAAAATAAGAGAGAAAAATCATTTAATAACAAAACAGAAACATCACAAACATGATAGAACCTCAAATAAATGTGGGCATAATGAGTGCTCAAGAAATAAAGTTCTCTCTTTTCAATTTATACAAACATAATAATGATAGCCTTGAGAAGGGCGATTATAGTGCGCAGATATCCAATGGAAAAATTGAATTCAATGGCAAGTTGTACGATGAAGTGTTATTGCAATCCAATGATATTCATGGAGACTCTTTTGAATTGAAAGATGCCGTTATTGGGATCAACTTCCATTGGGAAAGAAAAGAAGATCAACAGTTTCAAGGGCATCTCAAACTTATAGTGGAAAATGATATGATAACGGCAGTAAACATAGTGTCATTAGAAGATTATTTGGTGAGTGTAATTTCATCCGAAATGAGTGCCACCAGTTCTGAAGAGTTGCTAAAAGCTCACGCCGTTATATCAAGGAGTTGGTTATTGGCTCAAGTAGATAAAAATAAATCGTTGGAAACAAGCAAAGAGAATTACCAAACTTCATATGAAGATGGTAACGAAATTGTGCGTTGGTGGGATCGTGAAGACCATGCTAATTTTGATGTATGTGCCGACGATCATTGTCAACGCTACCAAGGAATCACCAAACAATCTACGCCTTTGGTTACCGATGTAATTGAAAAAACTCATGGACAAGTGATGATGTATGATGATGCGATTTGCGATACTCGCTTCTACAAATGTTGCGGAGGTTTCTTAGAAACCTTCGAAAACGTTTGGGAACCAACACCTCATCCTTATTTGGTTGGAAAAGCAGACTCTAAAAACATTGCTTTTGAAAAACCTGATCTTACTATTGAGGAAGAAGCAGAAGAATGGATCAAAACTTCGCCTGCGGCCTTCTGTAATACAAAAGATGCAAGAGTGCTCAAACAAGTATTGAACGACTATGACCAAGAGACATCCGATTTTTACCGTTGGAAAGTTACCTATACACAAGAGGAAATTGCAGCATTAATATTGAAGCGATCTGGTATAGATTATGGTGATATATTAGAAATAACACCTCTTGAACGTGGCACATCTGGACGCATCATTCGTTTAAAAATTGTTGGTACAGAAAGAGTAATGACTATTGGCAAAGAGTTGGAAATAAGACGTACATTATCAGAATCACATCTTTATAGTTCAGCCTTTGTAGTGGAAGCAGCCAAAGAAAATGATGAAGGTATTCCCTCAGGATTTACACTATATGGGGCCGGTTGGGGTCATGGAGTCGGTCTTTGCCAGATTGGCGCAGCGGTTATGGCAGACAAGGGATATAAATATGATGCAATTTTGGAGCATTATTATCCTGGTGCAAGGATAGAAAATAGATATTAAAAAAGAATTAGACACAACAACCAATATAAAATGAATCAAACAAAAACACACAAAACAAGAAACCCATGGACATGGATACCTACCCTATATTTTGGGCAAGGAATTCCTTATGTGGTGGTTATGACCGTAGCGGTGATAATGTACAAGCGTTTTGGATTGTCGAACACCGACATAGCTTTATATACCAGTTGGCTCTATCTGCCATGGGTTATTAAACCCTTCTGGAGTCCATTTGTTGATATTCTAAAAACCAAACGATGGTGGATTGTCACGATGCAACTGCTCATAGGAGCAGGTTTGGCGGGAGTAGCATTCACATTGCCCACTCCATTTTATTTTCAAGCTACGATTGGATTCTTTTGGTTGTTGGCATTTAGTTCTGCCACACACGACATTGCGGCCGATGGATTCTATATGATTGCATTGGACGATTCTCAACAATCATTTTTTGTAGGTATTCGTAGCACGTTCTATCGTCTTGCCATGATTACTGGACAAGGTTTGTTGATTATATTGGCAGGTTTTTTAGAAGTAAAGACCAGCAATGTACCTTTGGCATGGAGTATTACATTCTTTGTTCTTGCTGGGCTTTTTATTGTTCTGTTTGTATATCACAATTTCATTCTACCCAAACCTATTGCAGACAAAGGTAAAATTGCACATTCTGCAGCCGATATAGCGAGCGAATTTGGAAGAACTTTTGCATCCTTTTTCTCTAAAAAAGGAATTGGATTAGCCATTGCATTCATGCTATTATACAGATTGGCAGAAGCGATGTTAGTAAAACTGGCATCTCCTTTTTTAATTGATGTAAGAGAAGTTGGAGGACTGGGTCTTTCTACTCAAGAAGTAGGTGTGGTATATGGTTCAGTGGGAGTAATAGCTCTAACATTGGGTGGTATAATAGGTGGAGTGGTTGCATCAAGAAAAGGATTGAAATATTGGTTGTGGCCGATGGCGCTCAGTATTACATTACCGAATGCAGCTTATCTGTTACTTGCTTATTTTCAACCCGATAGCTTCCTATGGATTAATACTGCTGTAGCTATAGAGCAATTTGGTTATGGTTTTGGTTTTACTGCCTACATGTTATATATGATTTACTTCTCTCAAGGAGAACACAAAACAGCCCACTATTCAATCTGCACAGGATTTATGGCACTTGGAATGATGGTTCCGGGTATGATCTCAGGATGGTTGCAAGAATCGGTCGGTTACACAACTTTCTTCGTTATCATTATGATTGCTACTATTCCAACACTATTACTTGTGCCATTTCTGAAAATAGATCCCGAATTTGGGAAAGGAGCTAAAAAAGAGAAAAAGATAACGCAAATAAAAACAGAAGAATAAAACAGAGTTACAATGAAAAAAAGAAGCTTACTTATATTATTTTGTGTAGCTATGATGTCATCATCAATTTATGCACAAAAGATAAAAATAAAGACAGGCATAGAAGTGTTAAAACAAACCAACTTTAAAGCTATTGAGGGCAAACGTGTAGGACTAATTACTAATCCAACTGGAGTTGACAATAATCTAAAATCGACGATTGACATATTGCATGAAGCTCCCAACGTAAACTTGGTGGCATTGTATGGCCCAGAGCACGGAGTGAGAGGCGATGTACATGCTGGTGATAAAGTTGACACATTTACCGATCCCAATACTGGCGTTCCTGTATATTCTTTATATGGTGCAACGCGTAAACCAACAGCCGAAATGCTGGAAGGTATAGAAGTATTGGTATATGATATTCAAGATATTGGATGCCGTTCATATACTTATATCTCAACAATGTATTTAGCCATGGAAGCTGCAGCCGAAAACAACATTGCATTTGTGGTGTTGGATCGTCCCAATCCCGTGGGAGGATTGAAAGTAGAAGGAAACTTGGTGGAAGATGGCTTTATATCTTTTGTTAGCCAACTAAAGATCCCGTATCTATATGGGCTTACTTGTGGCGAATTGGCATTAATGATAAACAAAGAGATGATGTCAACCTCTCCTTGTCAATTGGAAGTGGTGAAGATGAAAAAATGGAAGAGAAAAATGAAGTTTGAAGATACCAACTTGCAATGGGTTCCTGCTTCTCCACATATTCCTTTCAATCATTCAGCTACATTCTATCCCGTATCTGGAATTTTAGGAGAGTTGGGCTACATGTCTATTGGCGTTGGTTACACACTTCCTTTCGAAATGTTTGCTGCAGACTGGATCAATGCAGAAGAGCTTGCTACAGCACTCAATGCAAAAGATCTTCCAGGAGTTGAGTTTAGACCAATTCATCTTAAACCTTTCTATTCGGTGGGTAAGGGAACCAATATGCAAGGTGTGCAAGTACACCTTATGAACTTTGAAAAAGCTCGCCTATCTGACATTCAATTTCATGTAATGGAAGTTGCTGCAGAACTATACCCTGACAAAGCTGTTTTTGATAACGCAGACGAGGGAAGATACAATATGTTTGACAAAGTAAGTGGTAGTGATTATATTCGCACAGAATTTTCTAAGAATCATAAATTCTCTGATATACGAGGATATTGGATGAAAGATGAATTACTCTTCAAGAAAAAATCTAAAAGATATTATTTATACAAATAAGTTTGCAGTGAGGCAAATAAAAATATTATGAAACCAAAATTACATTCTAATCGTCTAATATCATTAGACATATTGAGAGGAATTACCATTGCAGGCATGATTATGGTAAATAATCCTGGATCATGGGGCTCTATCTATAAACCATTGGGACATGCAAGTTGGCATGGACTAACGCCCACCGATTTGGTTTTCCCTTTCTTCATGTTCATCATGGGTGTATCCACATTCATGTCACTTCGTAAATATAATTTCAAACCATCAAAAGAGAGCGTTTGCAAAATAGTGAAGCGTACCATTATTATATTCCTTATTGGATTAGCACTAAATTGGTTTGGTCTACTTAGCAGAGGATTGGGGGCAGGTGAAAACTTTGTCACAGCTGCTACTCATTTTGATACTATTCGCATACTTGGTGTTATGCAACGTCTCGCACTTGCGTATGGTTTTGCATCAATTATTGCATTATTCTTCAAACCCAAACAAGTGGTATGGGTAATTGCTACGCTACTCATCGGCTACTTCTTTATCCTCTTTTTTGGAAATGGATTTGAATTGTCGGAGCAAAACATTATTTCGGTTATTGACAGAAATCTTTGGGGTGAAGCCCATATGTATAAAGATTCGGGAGTTGCTTTAGACCCAGAAGGCCTTCTGAGCACCCTACCCTCTATTGCACATGTTTTGATTGGTTTCTTATTTGGAAAAATGATTATGGATACAAAAGACAATCATAAACGTGTAGAAAAAATATTGATATGGGGAACCGTGCTTGCTTTTGCAGGACTATTATTACAATATGGATGTCCAATAAACAAAAAGATATGGAGTCCTACTTTTGTATTGGCAACTACTGGCTTTGCGGCACAATTACTCGGACTTTTGATTTGGATTATCGATATCAATAAGAAAAGCAACTGGAGCAGATTTTTCCATAGTTTTGGAGTAAACCCATTGTTCATTTACGTATTAGCTGGCGTCTTGGCCAACGTGCTTGGCAATGTAAAAATTCATCATGCAGGTCAGGCGATTACCCTGAAAGGATATGTCTATTCAATCCTATTAGAACCATGGGCAGGAGCTCACTTTGGTTCATTACTCTACGCATTACTTTTCGTTTCTCTGTGCTGGTTAGCAGGATTTATATTATATAAGAGAGACATTTATATTAAGATTTAAATTACAACAACAAGTTATGATCAGACATAAAATATTAATAGCCGATAGCGGTGCTACTAAAACAGATTGGTGTTTAGTTGAAAAGGGTATAATTATACATCGATTCAACACAAAAGGAATCAGCCCTATTTTCCAATCAAAAGAAGAAATTACGGAAGAGATAAAAGAGCACGTCTATCCTCAACTAAAAGAGATAATGCCAGAAGCAATCTTTTTTTATGGTTCGGGTTGCATTCCCGAGAAAATAGATAACGTAAAGAATGCTATACAATCTTCATTCCCCATTGAGAGAGTGGAAGTTTACAGCGATTTAGTTGCTGCTGCGCACTCATTGTGTGGAGATGAATCAGGTATTGCTTGTATATTAGGAACAGGAAGCAACTCATGTGAATGGAATGGCAAAGAGATTGTAAATCAGGTATCGCCGCTTGGATTCATCTTGGGCGATGAAGGAAGCGGAGGTTCGATGGGCAAATTATTGGTGGGTGATGTACTCAAAAACCAATTGTCTGCTGAATTGAAAGAAAAGTTTATGAAACAATACGACTTAACTCCGGCTATTATTATCGAAAATGTATATCGAAAGCCATTTCCAAGCCGTTTCTTAGCAAGCCTTACTCCTTTTCTAATCCAGAATATTGAGCAGGTTGCAATAAAGGAGATCGTTAAGAAATCATTTACCGATTTCTTCCAACGAAATGTAATGCAATATGCATATAAAACAAACAAAGTTCATTTTGTTGGCTCAATTGCTCATTACTACACCGATACTCTTAAAGAGGTAGCTGAAGAAAATGGAATAACTGTTGGAAAAATAGATCAATCACCAATGGATGGATTGGTTGAATACTATAAAACAAAGGCACTTTAAAAAAGAACTAACAATAAGACACCCCATTATGGAATTTATAAAAGTAACAGAACAGAGTTCTCTATACGATAATTTGGAGCATAAATCGACTGTAGATATTCTTACTGAAATAAATATAGAGGATCAAAAAATAGCAAAAGCCGTTGAAAAGACAATTCCTGAAATTGAGAAACTTGTTGACGGTATTATAGAGCGAATGAAGCGTGGCGGGCGACTCTTCTATGTTGGAGCAGGTACAAGTGGCAGATTGGGCGTTTTAGACGCCTCAGAAATACCTCCCACTTTTGGCATGCCCCCAACTTATGTAATTGGTCTTATTGCCGGTGGTGATGATGCCTTGCGAAACCCTGTGGAACAAGCAGAAGACAACTACGATATTGGTTGGGAAGAGCTATTAAAACATGGCATCAATGAGAATGATACCTTAGTGGGTATTGCTGCATCTGGAACAACACCTTATGTGATAGGTGCACTGCGCAATGCGCGTGAAAAAAGGATCTTGACAGGGGCAATAAGTTGTAACCCAAACTCTCCTATCGCCGATGAAGCTGAAATAAAAATAGAACCTATTGTAGGTCCTGAATATGTTACAGGAAGTACACGTATGAAATCGGGAACAGCACAAAAAATGGTACTAAACATGATTACTACTACAGCAATGATAAAGATTGGGCGAGTGAAAGGAAACCGCATGGTGAATATGCAACTATCCAATCAGAAATTAGTAGACAGAGGAACAAGAATGATTGTGGATGAAATAGGTTTATCCTATGAGCAGGCACACAACCTGTTGTTATTACACGGATCGGTGAAAGCTGCAACTGATAGTTACAAAAAAGAAAATAAGTAGTGTTCTAAAAGAGAGGGGGAAATTAATGTATTATTTTAATTGGAATCCTTCTTTGGTAGACTTATGTTTCGCATTTGTCGCATTATAAACGCTTGTCGTTTAAACATATATGCAGATGGTTTTTTAGAACTAAATTGTAAAGGGTTGGGCAATGTAGCAGCAATAAGTGCCGACTGAGATTGCGATAACTTACTGGCAGAGGTATTGAAATGGTGCTGGGCGACAGCTTCAGCACCATACATGCCTTCCCCTGTTTCCATAGAGTTGAGATATACATGCAATATTCGTTCTTTGCTCCAAAAGAGTTCAATCAACACTGTGAAATAGCTCTCCAATCCTTTCCTAAACCATGAAGACTTTGGCCATAAAAACACATTCTTAGCAGTTTGCTGACTTATGGTACTTGCTCCACGAGCGCGTTTGCGCTTTTTGTTTTCTTCGATTGCTTTTTTAATCTGTTTTTTATCAAATCCATTGTGTTGAAAAAACAACTGATCTTCTGAAGCTATTACGGCACGTTTTATATTGTCAGATATATTGTCATAGCCAACCCAAGTATGTAGCAATTTAGGTTTCTTTTTGTTACGAATTTGCTCAACTATCCTTATACCCATAAGTGGAGTGAAAAAGACTGGTACATAGCGCAATACTATCACACTCAAAATAGACAATAAGAAAAAGTAGATGACAATCTTTTTGGTGAAACGAAGAAGTTTCCTTATCATAATTTATTGTTATGCTTCATTTAGTTTGAAACGAACACGCCAACGCCCATTATCAAAATTGTGTGTTGTGATTTTGAACTCCCCAATTTCTGAAGTATTGTCAACATGCTCACCAATACATGCACACACATCATAATCTCCCACACGGATAATGCGTAGCATCTCAGAAACATTGTCAGGAAGTTTAGATAAATCGACCAAATCTTTGGCGTCTTTAATGTGCACAAAATCTTCGGTTACACTCAAGTTTTTATTGATTACTTCGTTCACTTTATCTTCAATCTCTTTTACTTCTACAGCAGTGAGCTCTTTCTCTAAGTGATAATCGCATTTACTCTTCTTTCGCTCAATGTGAGTGTTGCGCGATCGTTTACAGCCAAACATACGTACCATGGTCTGGTTGAGTATATGTTCTGCAGTATGCATTGGAGGATACTCTTTCTTATTGTGATCGTTTAATTCTAAGTTCATTTGTCTGCTTAAATTTTAATCAAAGATAAAAAAAGTATGTCAGTATTAGCTACTTCCATATTGAAAACTTATAGCAACATCTTAAAAGAGGTGTATTATTCATGCTGAAGTATTAGATGTTCTGATCAACTGAAGCCTTATTTACAGTACCTGACAACATGGGGACGAACATGTAAGCTCCTTCTTTAGTAATCTTGTTCTTATGTTCGTTAATTTTCTGAATCACCATCATTTCTTGAACATCTTGCCCAATAGGTGCAACCATCTTACCATTTACAGCCAATTGCTTTAGTAACTCTTGAGGTATCTGGGGTGCTCCGCATGTTATCAATATTCCATCAAATGGTGCATGCTGTGCCAAACCCTCAAATCCATCACCATAAACTAACAAAGCACTGTACCCTAAACTATTAAGATTTTGTTGTGCTATATGATATAGCTCCTCGTGCCTTTCAATACTATACACACGATATCCCAACTCGCACAACACTGCGGTTTGATATCCACAGCCAGTGCCAATTTCCAAAACAGATGCTCCCTCTTGCAGTTTGAGCAAATTGGTTTGCACTGCAACCGTATAAATTTGAGATATAGTTTGCCCTGCAGCAATTGGCAATGGTCTATCATTATATGCCATATGCTCATACTTTGCAGAAATAAATAGTTGACGAGGCACACGTTTCATTGCTTCAATTACCTTATCATCTATATTTGTCCTTTTGGCTATTTGATCCATTACATGATGACGACTTTTAATATGTTTTGTTGATTCGGTCATAACACAAATATAATAAATAAACTGATTAAAAAAAAATCATAATTACGGCTGGTTATAGTCGTTTTCATAAACATAAAAAAGACTGCCTCAATAATGAAACAGTCTTTCTCATATATAATAATTTAGCCAAACCTGCTATTAACTCTTATTTCTTATATTGAGCAATATCAGCATTTTTCATGCTACCTGTCTCCAAGAAAGCTTTGTGAAAAGCATAACAACCATAAAGGCTCTGTGGAGTATGACCATTTTTTTGAAGACTTAGATAGTCATGCAACATAGGACGATAATCAGGATGAGCACATTTTTCAATAATTTCTTGTGCTCTTTGATAGGTTCCTTTTCCTCTCAAATCTGCTACACCATGCTCGGATACAATTACCTTAACAGAGTGTTCACTGTGGTCTTCGTGTGTAACTTTTGGAACAATACAACTAATATCACCGTTCTTAGCAACCGATGGAGTAACAAAAATTGAGATGTAAGAGCTACGAGTAAAGTCACCCGAACCCCCAATTCCGTTCATCATATTATTACCCATCACGTGAGTAGAGTTTACATTACCAAAAAGGTCCACCTCAATAGCGGTGTTGATACCGATAACACCCAAGCGACGTACTAAGCCTGGATTATTTGATATTTCACTTGGGCGTAATACCATTTTATTCTTAAAGAAATCAAGGTCTTGATACAATTGATGAAGCTGCTCGTTACTTACAGTTAAAGAACATCCACTAGCAAAACTAATTTTGCCTTCACGCATCATATCCAATACTGCATCTTGAATTACCTCTGTATAAACTTCAAAACGTGGAATATCTTTATTATTACCCATAGAACCTAATACTGCATTGGCAATATTACCCACACCCGATTGAACAGGTAAAAAACCTTGTGGAATTCGTCCCTGCTTCATTTCATGTGCAAAGAAGTTAGCAACATTTTCACCTATTCTTGCAGTTATTTCATCAACTGGGGCAAAGCCACCCCCCTCGCTCTCTTGGTTGGTTTCAACAACAAATATTTTCTCAGGATCAACTTTTATGTATTCCAAACCTACCCTACCTTGTACTTCAAATATATTAATGTGTCGGCGTTTAGGAGGATCTTGCAACTCATATAAATCGTGAATACCTCTTAGTTTAGCTGGAACTTTGCTATTCAACTCAACAATCACAATTTTAGCCATTCGACAAATAGTCGGTGTTATACCCACTCCTGCAGTTGGTACTATTTTCCCATCCGCTGTCACTTCGCAAGCCTCAACAATTGCTACATCTACACCACCGAGAAAACCATATCTTATTTCTTGTGCAACTTGCGAAAGATGCATATCGAAATATGCTATTGAATCGTGAATATGTTTGTTGTTAATTGCATTACGCATATCCTTATTGGTTTGATAAGGAGTGCGAAATTTAACAGCATTGGCGCGAGCCAAACTACCATCAATTGTATCGCCTGTAGATGCACCAGTAAACATACCAATTTTAAAAGGATTTCCTTTTGCATGCTCTTCTTCAGCTCTTTTGGCTAAAGCAACGGGTACTACTTTTG
>LSQX01081416.1_pt1 | contig 13246 bp, 11 predicted proteins | sample 654561 | NCBI WGS metagenome assembly LSQX01 (sample SAMN04489861, study PRJNA283612) | anaerobic digester metagenome | isolation source: 4 biogas reactors fed with cattle manure at either 37C or 55C with and... | place: Denmark: Kongens Lyngby | collected 2014 | reverse complement strand
GGAAGAGGAACCTCTACCTTTGATGGTCTATCAATTGCCTGGGCAGTTATAGAGCATATAAGCAGCAATTCCATACTCGGTGCCAAGACCTTATTTGCAACCCATTACCATGAGCTAACCGAGCTTGAGGGAAAGCTAGATGGTGTCAACAATTATTGTATCGCAGTTAAGGAGCAGGGAGATGATATAATCTTCCTCAGGAAGATTGTAAAGGGCGGTGCTGATAAGAGCTATGGTATTCAAGTAGCTAAGCTTGCCGGAGTACCTGCTACAGTCCTTCGTAGGGCAAATGAAATAGTCGATCAGCTTATAGGAAATGATCTCGCCCTTAAGGCAAAGGACATTTCTACAGGTGTAGAACATAGAAAAGAGGAGTTTAGACAGGAGACTCTACCCATAGAACAGCTCTCATTATTTTCTATATCCGGTAATGAGGATATAATTACTGAGATAAGGGATATGGATATATCAAGACTAACTCCACTAGATGCCATTAATAAGCTATATTCGATACAGAAGCGAATTAAGGATCGGATCTGACCAGAAAGGGTGGTAGAATGTCGATAATTCATCTTTTAGATGAAAGCACAATAAATCAAATTGCTGCCGGTGAAGTGGTTGAAAGGCCAAGCGCTGTAGTAAAGGAGCTTATAGAGAATGCTCTTGATGCTGGTGCCACTGCCATTACAGCCGAGATTAAAGAGGGAGGCCTCAGCCTTATCAGAATAACGGACAATGGAGCGGGAATAGCTAAGGATGATATTCCTCTAGCTTTCATGCGCCATGCTACCAGTAAAATCAAGACCGCTGAGGACCTATTTCATGTATTAAGTCTTGGCTTTAGGGGAGAGGCACTATCCAGTATAGCTGCAGTATCCCAAGTAGAGCTAATTACTAAAGAGACCTCATCCTTGAATGGCTATAGATATATAATAGAGGGTGGAGAAGAAAAGTCCATGGAGGAAATCGGATGTCCGTCTGGTACTACAATAATTATACGGAACCTTTTCTATAACACACCAGCCAGACGTAAGTTCTTAAAAACAGCTCCTACAGAGGCTAGCTATGTTAATGATTTAGTGGAGAGACTGATGGTATCCCATCCTGAGGTATCCTTTCGTTTTATAATAAATAATAAGGTAAAGCTACAATCCTCAGGCAATAATAATATTAAGGATATTCTTTACCATATCTATGGTAGAGATATCTCCAAGGAATTGTTGTCAATAGATTATAGCTCTGATGATGTTAAGATAAGAGGTTATATCGGAAAACCAACCATTAATAGAGGTAACAGGAACTTTGAGAATTACTTTATAAATGGAAGATATATTAAGAATAGCATAATAACTAAGGCTATTGAGGATGCATATAAGCCCTTTATGATGCAGCATAAGTACCCCTTTACATCCCTTTATTATGAAATTACTCCTTCGTTACTGGATGTAAATGTCCATCCTCAAAAGCTGGAGCTTAAGCTGACCAATGGGGATGATATATATGACATTACCTATAATCTGATTAGGGATATATTATCTGGAAAAGAATTAATACCTAAGGTAAGCCTTTCAAAGGAGAATAAGAAGGATGCTAATAAGATAGAATATAGCAGAAAGCTTCCTGAACCCTTTGAGAAAAATCGTATGAATCAGCTTAAGGCCTTAGAAACCATGGCTCAGACTCTTTCTGCTGAACAAAATATTGAGAAGCAAAGTACATTTACTAATGATACAAATCAGGTTAATTCTAGACCGATTCATGACAGCCTGATTAAGGAAACCAATAGCTATTCATCTAAGGATGATAGCCTTTTACAAAGTAGTATGAAAGCCGATGAAAGTAGCTCCTTTATGCATAATAAGGCAGTTACAGCTATGGAACAAATGGACTTGTTCACAGATAGGGAAACTGAAGTAACGCCCTTTATATCAGAGCAGGCTCTTGCTAATTATAGAATTATAGGTCAAGTATTTTCAACCTACTGGCTTGTAGAGTATCAAAAGGAGCTTTATATAATTGATCAGCATGCAGCCCATGAAAAGGTATTGTATGAAAGGATCATGACTGCTGCCAAGGAGAATAAACATTCCTCACAGATGCTTATGCCACCAATAGTGCTTACACTCTCCCTAAGAGAGCAGCAAGTGATTAAAGAGAACGAGGAAATATTGCGAAGGATTGGATATGAGATCGAGCACTTCGGAGGTAATGAATTCTCCATACGAGCTGTCCCTGCAGATTTATATAACCTTTCAGATAAGAATTTGTTTTTAGAATTTATAGACGAGCTAACAGAAGAGGTTGGCACCAGAAAGCCCAATCCCGAATCAATAATGGGTAAAACTGCATCCATGGCATGTAAGGCTGCCGTAAAGGCTAATCATGCATTCTCAGTAGATGAAGCCAGCTCCCTAATTAAGGAGCTTTTATCCTTAGAGAATCCCTATCATTGTCCCCATGGAAGGCCGGTTATTATATCCATGAGTCAGTATGAGTTAGAGAAGAAATTTAAGCGTATTTTATAGGAGAGTATATGAAGAAGAAACCACTTATAATCTTAACAGGTCCCACAGCCGTGGGTAAGACCTCCTTATCTATTAGTCTTGCTAGGGCTGTAAATGGTGAAATAATATCTGCAGATTCTATGCAGGTTTACAAATATATGGATATCGGAACAGCCAAAATAACTCCTGAAGAGATGAAGGATGTTCCTCATTATCTCGTAGGCGAATTCGAGCCGGATGAGGATTTTTCTGTGGTCAAATTTCAAGAATACGCCAAAAGATATATCAAGAGTATACATGAAAGAGATAAAGTACCCATTCTTGTCGGGGGAACAGGCTTTTATATTCAATCAGTACTGTATGATATTGACTTTGATGATAATGATTCTGATACCTCCTATAGAGAAGAACTTGAAGATATAGCTAAAACCAAGGGCTCAGATTATCTTCACAGATTACTTATTGATACCGATCCTGAAAGCGCTAAGGCAATTCATCCCAACAATACTAAGCGTATAATCCGTGCCTTAGAATATATTAAGCAGACCGGGGAACCTATATCTGCCCATAATAAAGAGCAAAGAAAGAAGAAGTCTCCCTATAATTACAAGTACTTTGTACTTAATAAGGACAGGTCTAAGCTATATGAAGCTATTAATCAAAGAGTCGATATAATGATAGAAAACGGGCTTATAGATGAGGTAAAGCAGCTAATGGCCATGGGCTATACTAAGAACTTAGTATCCATGCAGGGCTTAGGCTATAAGGAGATTATTGATTATCTTGAAGGAAATAGCAGCCTTAATGAAGCTATAGAGATACTAAAAAGAGATACAAGACATTATGCCAAGAGACAAATCACTTGGTTTAAGAGAGAAAAAGATATAGTATGGGTTAATAAGGACGATTTTAAAAACGAAGAAGATATTATAGAATATCTACTTTGTAAGCTTCTGCAAAATGGTATAATAAAAATCTAATATTATTAAGAAATTTTATATAACAATATGACGTAATGCTTATCTTATGTCTACTTAAATTTTAAAATCTTGTAATTAGTTAAAAAATAATAGTTAGTAAATAATTGTTTGGGAGGATTTTTTTGTGATTAGTGAGAATTTGGATACATTTTATATAGAGATGGGAATTGATTTAAAGCTTATAAATTTAGGTAAGAAGATAGAGGATAAACTAAAGGATAGGTTTAGTCATATTGACCAAATTGCGGAGCTTAATCAGCTTAAGGTTTTAAAGGCTATGCAAGATAATCGAGTTTCTGATATTCATTTTGCTGCAACAACAGGATATGGATATAATGATATAGGCAGAGATACTTTAGAAAGAGTATATGCCGATGTTTTTCATGCAGAGGATGCATTAGTAAGGCCTCAGCTAATCAGTGGAACCCACGCGCTAACCATAGCTCTTGCCGGTAACCTAAGACCAGGGGATGAGCTGATTTCTCCTGTGGGTAAGCCCTATGATACACTAGAGGGTGTAATAGGTATTAAAGAAACCAAGGGCTCCTTAGCCGAATATGGTATAACCTATAAGCAGGTTGATTTAAAATCAGACGGTAGCTTTGATTATGATAAGATTAAGGAGGCTATTAGTCCTAAGACAAAGATGGCCACCATTCAGAGGTCTAAAGGCTATGCGAACAGGCCTACTTTCTCGGTATCTCAAATCGGTCAGCTAATTTCTTTCTTAAAGGATATTAAGCCTGATATTATATGTATGGTTGATAACTGCTACGGGGAATTCGTAGAGACTATAGAGCCTTCAGATGTCGGTGCCGACCTATGTGTGGGATCTCTTATTAAAAATCCCGGAGGAGGTCTTGCTCCTATAGGCGGATATATCGTAGGAAAAACCGAATATGTCGAAAACGCTTCTTACAGACTTACCGCACCGGGACTTGGCAAGGAAGTAGGTGCTACCCTTGGGATTAATTCAAGCCTATATCAAGGCCTCTTTATGTCGCCCCAGGTAGTATCGGGGGCTTTAAAGGGAGCCATATATTCTGCTAAACTATATGAGTACTTAGGTTTTGGAGTTAGGCCTAATGGAAATGAGGATAGATATGATATTATACAGGCAGTAACCCTTAAGAGTCCAGAGGCTGTTATTGCATTTTGTGAAGGTATACAGGCGGCGGCTCCTGTAGATAGCTTTGTAACACCTGTTCCTTGGCCTATGCCGGGCTATAGCTGTGATGTCATAATGGCAGCCGGTGCCTTTATTCAGGGCTCATCAATAGAGCTTTCTGCTGATGCTCCGATTAAGCCACCATATACCGTATTCTTTCAAGGAGGCCTCACCTGGCACCATGCCAAGTATGGAATTCTAAAATCCTTACAGAGTCTCTATGATAAGAATCTGATACAGCTTAAATAACCGCGAATAAGCAATTAGACACTTTTTAGTGACATTCTTACTGTATACAAAGATACTTTATTGTGATAAAATTAAAATAATATATTTACATAAGAAGGCATATGAGAGGGAGCAGTATTATGGCAAGATCATCAAGAACTATAGGAAAAAACAAATGGGCTTTATTTCTTTTAATTCTTGTCGGTATAGTGTTAGGAAGCTTTATAGGCTATCTACTTGGTAAAATAGAATTTTTATCCTGGTTGGATTATGGTATTGATTTTGCTATCGGAAATCCTGATAGTAATAACATTGTTAGCCTGGATTTAGGGGCTCTTGTAGTCCATTTTGGCCTTAGAATTAAGATAACCGTAGCAAGTGTAATCGGTGCTATTACATCCATTTTCATATATAAAAAGTTATAAGTTATATAATGCTGATTGAATCTGACTTCTTGGAGAGAGAATGAAGGAGGATATCATGAATACTAATCATTTAACTGTCAAGGAATTACCAGCTTCGGAGCGTCCCTATGAAAAATGCGAGTCCTATGGTCCAGGGAGCTTATCCGATGCGGAGCTATTAGCAGTTATACTAAGAACAGGCACTAAGAGCCTAAGAGCTATTGACCTTGCGGTAAAGGTACTAAATTATTCGGCTAAAAATCCGGGACTAAAGGGTCTTAATTACCTGACCATGAAGGAACTTACGCAGATATCAGGAATAGGAAGGGTAAAGGCCATTGAGCTATTATGTCTGACTGAATTAACAAAAAGAATGTCAAAGGAGATACATAAAGAAAGCTTAAAATTCATTACTCCAAAAAGTATATCTGATTATTATATGCAGGATTTGCGCCACCTTTCCAGAGAGCAAGTATTACTTTTAATGCTTGATTCCAAAAGTAGATTCATAAGGGATGTGATTATGTCCTCTGGAACAATTAATGCTTCTATCATGCCTGTTAGAGAGGTTCTTATTCAGGCTTTAAAGGAAGAGGCAGTGAATATTATTATCGTTCACAACCATCCCAGCGGAGACCCCTCACCGAGTTCAGAGGATATCCGTGTAACCAAAAGGATGAAAGAAGCCTGTAATTTAATTGGTTTAACGCTTATGGATCATATTATTATTGGTGATAATAGATATATCAGCTTAAAAGAACAGGGACTTATATAAGATTCTTAGTTTACTATAAATGATGACATCAAAGTGTATATAGGAGGTACTTTCAATATGGCTTCAAAAATATTTGGGATTGATTTTGGGACAAGTACGATAAAGATATGTAAAAAAGGGCAGGGCATCGTGTTGGACGAACGCAATATGATTGCCATTGCTGACAGAAGAACAATAATTGCTACAGGAGATGAAGCATACGATATGTATGAAAAAGCACCTGCTAACATAGTAGTAACTAATCCAGTCAGAAGCGGTGTAATTGCCGATGTTGCTAATATGACCGCCCTTTTGGTTCATTTTATCAAGAAGCTTAGCGGATCCAAAAAACCTGGCTTAGCGGATTATATTGTAGCAACCCCATCTGATATTACAGAGGTTGAACGCCGTTCCTTTTATGAGCTTATTTCTAGGTCAACCCTTAAGGTAGGACAGGTAAAGATAGTTGATAAACCCATAGCCGATGCTCTGGGTTCCGGTCTTGAAATCATGACCGCCAGAGGTGTAATGGTTGTTAATATTGGAGCAGATACTACTGAAGTATCAATATTATCCCTAGGCGGTATCGTACTTAGTAAGCTTATTCCAATCGGTGGAAATAGATTAGATGAGGCTATAAAAGGAGTAGTAAAGAAAAAGCATAATCTATATATCGGTGATAAGACAGCCGAAAATATCAAGAAGCAGTTAGCCAGCGCCCTTCCGGGTGTAGAATCGACCGTTAAGGTATATGGCAGGGATGTGGTAACAGGACTTCCTTCACTAATGGAAGTCAATTCAAAAACTGTATATGAAGCCATATCGGAATATTTATACTCAATAATAGATGCTATCAGAATAATTCTGGAAAGAACTCCTCCGGAGATATCTTCCGATATTATAGATGGCGGTATCTATGTAACAGGTGGCTCAGCTAATATATTTGATTTAAGGGGCCTTATTTCAAAGGAGACTGGCCTAAAGGTTAATATCTGCGAGGATCCTGCAAATACGGTTGTGAAAGGTCTTAGCAGAATCATGGAAGAACCACAGCTTTTTACACTGGCGGATTCTCTACGACCAAAGAATTTAGTAGATTAGGGAGTCGGTAATGAGACGTAGGAAAAAATTTCATTTTAATCCAAAGCATTGGCTTATAGTTGGATTGATTATATGTATAAGCCTAATTATAATTTCATTTCGTTTTAGCAATTACTTATACCCCGTTAGAAATGCGGTAGGATCGGCTATTACCCCCATGCAAAAGGGAATTAATATAGTCGGGACATATATATCAGATGGTCTTGAAACCTTAAGAAGTATGAAGGAACTTACTGATGAGAACAAAAGACTAAAGGATCAGGTAAGTGTTCTGTCTTATGAGAATAAGCTCTTACTACAAAATAAGTATGAGCTGGATGAGCTAAGGGAATTATATGAGCTGGACCAGAAATACTTAGATTATCCTAAGGTTGCCGCCCGTATTATCGATAAGGATACCAACAACTGGTACAACATATTTACCATAGATAAGGGGACAAAGGACGGCCTAGCTGTGGATATGAATGTGATTGCAGGTAATGGCCTTGTAGGTATTATAACAGAAGCCTATTATAACCATTCCAAGGTTCGCGCTATTATAGATGATAAAAGTGCTGTTTGGGGTATGTTTCTAAAGACATCCGACACCTGTGTGGTCCAGGGTGATCTGAAGCTGATAGAAGAGGGTAAAATCCATGTTGAATTTATCAGCAAGGATGCTGAGGTTGAGGATGGCTTTGAGATAGTTACGGCACACACCAGCCCGAAATTTCTACAGGGTATATTAATTGGTTATGTCAGTGATATAGAGCTAGATTCCAATAATATGACTAAGACCGCCTATCTAACCCCAGTGGTTGATTTTGAGCGCTTAAGTGAGGTTCTTATCATTACAGAACTGAAGGAGCCTTTAATAATGGAGCCTCCAGTAGAGGAGTCTTCTATTGAATAAGAAAAGTGGGTATGTAATTTGAAAAGGGTAATTATTTATTTTATTGAAATTATCATATGCTTTGTCCTGCAAAGCTCCTTATATCAGTTTTTCAGCTTGGCCAGAGTCATGCCAAATCTGCTTCTAATCCTTGTAGTGTCCAACGCCTATATGAGAGGTAGAATGACAGGTATGATGATTGGGTTTTTTTCAGGACTTCTAATAGATATTTTATTTGGCAATGTAATCGGTCTTTATGCAATGCTTTTACTCCTAATTGGCTATATTGCGGGCTTTGCTAATAAGATTTATTCAAGGGATGACTTTACTTTTCCATTGATATTTATTGCTATCGCTAATTTCCTTTACCAATTCTTATATTATGTTTTTGAATTTCTACTGCGGGGTAAATTAGATTTCCTTTATTATTTTCGTAAGTTAATACTTCCGGAAGTAATATATACTGTAGCAGCTGCCACTATTTTTTATAAGCTGTTACAAATGATTAATCATGCTCTTGATCGTGGAGAATTCAAGGAGGAATAAGATGTTTGACATATTTCTAGATGGACTAAAAAAAATAATTAAATCTAGGCTATTTCCAATCGCATTTATATATATTTTTTTATTTGCTCTTATTATAAATCGTTTATTTATATTACAGATTGTTGAGGGACCTACTCATGCTGAGGAGTATGAATATAAAAACACGGAAAGCAGAGAAATTAAAAGCACAAGAGGTAATATATATGATCGTAACGGAATGCTGCTTGCCTCAAACACCCTTTCATACTCTGTTGTTTTGGAGGATAGTACGCAAATCACTTCCAATAATCAACGAAATGCTGTAGTTCATAAGCTCATTCAAATTATAGAGAGTAACGAAGATACTCTTGATAATCCTTTTTATATTGTTCATATAGGTAATGATGAATTTGAATTTACCGTGTCAGGTGCTGCACTAACACGTTTTAAGAGAAATGTATACGCATATGATCTTGAAAATAATCAGCTGAAAGAGGAGCATGTGAATGCTAGTGCAAAGGATGTTTACTATTTTCTAAAGAATGGCACTAATATTTATCCTATGTTTGGCATTTCAAATGAATATACCATAGAAGAAACCTTAAAAATTATGAGTGTCCGCTATGCCTTGTTTAATAATTACCCAAAGTTTATGCAGATAACGGTTGCCTCACAGATTTCAGAGGGTACGGTTGCTATGGTAATGGAGAATATTGCAGACCTTCCTGGTGTTGAGATAAAACAGCAAACGAAACGTATCTATCATGACAGCATATATTTTGCCCATATGCTTGGATATACAGGTCTCATTAATGCAGAAGAGCTGGAGAGGCTTAATATGAATAGTGATGATGAATATTATAACTCTTCGGATATTATAGGAAAAACAGGCCTTGAAAAGGAATTTGAAGCATATCTAGGCGGAAAAAAGGGAAGTGAAGTTGTTGCCGTAAATGACATCAATAGAGTAGTAGAGGTTGCAAGCCGTAATGAACCTGTTGCCGGAAACGATATTTATCTTACCATAGACGGAAATCTTCAAAAACAAGCCTATCATATTCTTGAAAAGAGAATAGCAGGTATTCTTTTAGAGCACTTAAGGCCGGACCTTGATTATGGTACAAAGGGAGAAAGTGCAAGTAAAATACACACTCCTATATATGAAGTGTATTATGCCTTAATTAATAATAATATTATTAATACAGAAAGGTTATCCTCTCATGATGCCAAGACCATTGAAAAGAAGGTTTATTCTAAATATGTAGATGCTAAAGCAGATTTAACGTCACAGCTCAATATACTACTTCAAGCTCATAATGATATTGTCAATAGTAAAGCAGGAGATATGGAAGAATACCTTGATTATATCTATGAGTTGCTTATCAAACAAGGCTTAATATTAATTAATGATATTGATAAGGATGATGCTACCCTTCGTTCATATCAAAATGATAGGACATCCTTAAGCAAATTTCTTCAATATGCATTAGCTAATAATTATGTGGATCTTTCAAAGCTGGGTGTTACTACTTACTTTAATTCTGAGGAATTATATCAGAAGTTAATAGAATATACATGGGATATTTTGGAAGACGATAGCACTTTTAATAAAAAAATATATCGCTATTTGGTGTTTTCGTATAAATTGTCAGGAACTGAAATTAGTCTTTTATTATTTGCCCAAGGTGTGTTAGAATATAATGAAGAGGATGTCAGTAAACTGGAGTCCGGTTCCTTATCAGCCTACAAATTTATGGAAGAAAAAATTCGGACACTTGAAATCACACCCGCTATGCTAGCATTAGAGCCCTGTAGTGGCTCAATTGTAATAAACGACGTAAATAATGGCGAAGTACTTGCTATGGTCACTTATCCAAGCTATGATAACAATATGCTAGCAAATAAGGTGGATGCAGATTATTATAAATGGCTTCATACGGATAATACATTTCCTTTAATGAATCGTCCGACTACGCAGCTAACTGCACCAGGCTCCACATTTAAAATGGTAACAGCAGTCGCCGGTCTTGAGGAAGGAGTAGTGGACCCCTATGAAAAGATTCTTGACCTTGGCATATTCGAGAAGATTTCTCCTCCGGCAAAATGTCATATCCATCCCCGATCCCACGGTGCAGTAGATATGTCAAATGCCATAAAGGTGTCATGTAACTATTACTTCTATGAAACAGGCTATCGCTTAGCTATTGATAGTAATGGAGAATTTAATGAGAAGCTGGGCTTAAGTCGTATTAAAAAATACGCTTCGCTTTTCGGACTTGATGCCTTAACCGGCCTTGAAATAGGAGAGGCTAAGCCTAATGTATCTGATAAGGATACTGTACGTTCCACTATTGGACAAGGAACGAACCTATATACACCTGTTCAATTGTCAAGATACGTAACTACTATAGCTAATAGTGGTACTAATTATAACCTTACTCTTTTAGATCGCATTATCTCTAAGGACGGTAATATTGTCCTGATGAATGAAGCAAAGGTATATAATGATCTAACCGATATTAAGAATTCAACCTGGGACACTGTACGTAAAGGCATGTATATGGTTGCCAACGAGCAAAGGGGCTCGGTATACGGACTTTACGGTGATTTAGGTGTAACTGTTGCCGCAAAGACAGGTACTTCTCAGATTAGTCTTAGCAAGCCCAATAACGCATTGTTTGTATCCTTTGCACCCTATGAAAAGCCTGAAATAGCTGTAACCGTAGTAATACCTAATGGGCATACCTCAGGCAATGCAGCTGAGACCGCCAGAGATATCTATCAACTGTATTTTAATTTGGGTAATAATGAAGACTTAGTATCTAATGAAGCAATCCTTCCTGAAAATGATATTGCTGCATTTTCGGATTAATAATAACCATATAACATTAGGAGATAAGAATGAAGTCTGTTAATAATTCAGTTATAATAAAAGGTAATAAATATGGCATAATTGTAGTTCTAAACCCCGACATGGCCTTTGATGAGCTAAAGGAACTTATAGCCGAAAAATTTAAGGAGTCTAGTAAATTCTTTGAAAATGCAAAAATGGCAATTAGCTTTGAAGGAAGATACCTGTCTAATGAAGAGCAAAAGGATATTTTAGACATTATTGGGAAAAATACCGATATGCAGATAGTCTGCGTTATAGATAATGATCCCAAAAAGGAAGAGCTCTTCCAGAAAACTCTTGAGCAAAAGCTTATGGAGCTTGACAATAATACAGGACAGTTCTATAAGGGGATTTTGCGTTCAGGGGCTTCTCTTGAATTTGAGAATTCTGTAGTCATAATAGGTGATGTGAATAACGGAGCAAGAGTGGTATCCAAGGGAAATATAATCGTTCTAGGTTCTCTAAAGGGCAATGCTTTTGCCGGAGCTACCGGAAATACTAATGCCTTTGTTGTTGCTCTGGATATGAGTCCTACTCAGATTAGAATAGCAGATGTCATTGCCAGATCTCCGGACAAACCTGTAAAGGATGCTGTTAAGGAAGCAAAGATAGCATTTTTAGAGGATGGTAATATATATATTGAACCGCTTAACAAAAATGTACTTAATGATATAAGGCTTTAAAACACTTGAATATATACAAGTAGTAAAGAATTAAAGATTAATCTACTTGTTAATAGATAAAGAGTAATACAGGTGGCACTGCCCCAAAATGGACTGGAGGATAAGATATGGGAGAAGTAATAGTTGTTACATCGGGAAAGGGTGGAGTTGGTAAAACAACAACCACCGCCAATGTTGGCACCGGGCTAGCAATGCTTGAAAAGAAGGTTGTTTTGATTGACACAGATATAGGACTTCGAAATCTTGACGTAGTTATGGGTCTTGAGAACCGAATAGTTTATAATCTGGTGGATGTCATTGAAGGAAATTGCAGAATCCGTAATGCCCTAATTAAGGACAAGCGCTATCCGAACCTTTATTTGCTACCGTCAGCTCAGACCAGAGACAAGAACTCGGTTACGCCGGAGCAGATGAAAAAATTAGCTGATGAGCTTAGAGATGAATTTGATTACATATTAATGGATTGTCCGGCAGGTATTGAGCAGGGTTTCAAGAATGCCATAGCAGGAGCCGACAAGGCATTAGTTGTTACCACCCCTGAGGTTTCAGCTGTCAGGGATGCCGACCGTATCATTGGTTTATTAGAAGCCAATGAAATGGAGGAAACCTATTTGGTAGTTAACAGGCTGCGTATGGATATGGTAAAACGCGGTGATATGATGTCAAGCGATGATGTTATGGAAATCTTAGCGGTTGATTTAATCGGCGTAGTTCCAGATGATGAGAATATCGTTATATCCACAAATCAAGGTGAACCATTGGTTGGCTCCGATTCCCAAGCAGGACGGGCTTACATGAATATAGCAAGAAGATTAACAGGAGAAGAGGTTCCTTTCTTAGACCTTAATGAAAGATCATCATTTTTTGGTAAACTTTTTGGCAAAAGGAAATATTAGGGAGGTATATCATGGGTTTAGCAGATTTTTTTAGAAAGAAGGGAACCAGCAGCATTGCGAAGGACAGATTGAAATTGGTTCTGGTATCGGACCGTGCAGGCTGCTCACCCGAGGTTATGGAACAGATCAAGAACGATATTATAGCTGTAATATCAAAATATATTGAAATCGACTTAGATGGACTTGATATTAAGATCACGCAGACTGAATCTGAACTACACAATGGATCAGTTCCTGCA
>LSQX01400351.1_pt1 | contig 13248 bp, 12 predicted proteins | sample 654561 | NCBI WGS metagenome assembly LSQX01 (sample SAMN04489861, study PRJNA283612) | anaerobic digester metagenome | isolation source: 4 biogas reactors fed with cattle manure at either 37C or 55C with and... | place: Denmark: Kongens Lyngby | collected 2014 | reverse complement strand
AATTAGGTTAAATTGCTTAATGCGTTTGTGAAAAATTAAGATTTTAAAATTTTGAAAAACCAGTAGAACAAGCATCTTTGCTTGTTTAAAAATTTAAAATATTTACACAAAACAGGCAAATTGAAACAAAAAGACGTTTGTTTTTTATTTTTATATATATTAAATTGCATTTTTGCTATAAAAGGTTGGAAATATGCTTATTGAATATATACCTTTAATATTGATGGTAATCATTGGTTTTGCAACAGCTGTGGTCTTTCTATTCCTTTCAGAATGGCTCGGCGCAAGACGCAGCACTTATGAAAAGCAATCCACTTACGAAAGCGGAATGCTGCCAGTCCGTCAAGCGCGTGAAAGGTTTTCTGTGAAATTTTATCTTATTGCTATGAGCTTCATAGTTTTCGATATAGAAGTAGTTTTCCTTTATCCTTGGGCTGTTCAATTCAAAGAACTTGCCCCGGCTGGCGTGATTGCAATGTTTATCTTTATTTTAGTGCTTTTCGTTGGCTATTTTTACGAACTGCTTAAAGGAGGTTTAGATTGGGATTAATTGAACAAATAAAAAAGGACGGATTTCTTACAACTACCGTGGACGAGGTGGTTCGTTGGGCTCAAAGCAGTTCCGTCTGGCCTATGCCGCTTGGAATTTCTTGCTGTGGAATTGAGATGATGGCTTTTGCCGGTCCAAGATTTGACGTTGCTCGCTTTGGCTCGGAGGTTTTTCGTATGACCCCGCGCCAATCGGATATGCTGCTTGTCGCCGGAACTGTTACATATAAAATGGCTTGGGTGGTGCGTAAGATTTATGACCAAATGCCCGACCCTAAATGGGTGGTTTCTATGGGAGTTTGTGCTTCGAGTGGCGGAATGTTCCGCAGCTATCCAGTAGTGCAGGGGATTGATCAATTTTTGCCCGTTGATTGTTATATTGCTGGCTGTCCTCCGCGTCCCGAAGCGGTGCTGCTTGCTCTTATGAAAATTCAAGAAAAAATTAAAAAATACAAGCCAAATGCTTTTAATTTTGGAAAAGATGTAAGCCCAATGCCTTACCAAGAGCAAGTGCCTATTATTTCAAATGCCAAAAAACCTTATTAACTCTTTGGAATGGTTGAGCGAGCCGCGAATTGTTTGCGGCTTAATGACTGGCACCTCGCTTGATGGAATTGATATTGCTATTTGCTCTTTTTCAAGCGCAAAAGACAATCATTCTTTTCGTTTGCTCGCTTTCAACACTTTTCCTTTTCCAAGTGAAATAAAAAATATATTAAAAGATATAATATCGAGAAAAAGATTTATTGACGATATTTCTTTAATTCATTTTGCTTTGCCCAAGCTTTTTGCCCAATCGATAATTCAGCTTTGCAACGATAGTTCTATAAAATTAACAGAAATAGATGCGATTGGAATGCATGGACAAACAGTTTGGCATCAGCCTAAACAAAAAGAAATTGCTAATTTACGCATCAGTTCAACTTCCCAACTTGCTTCTGGCTCTGCCTTAGCAAAGCTAATCGGAATACCGGTTGTATACGATTTTCGCGCGGCTGACATTGCATTAGGCGGCGAGGGCGCTCCTCTTGTTCCCATTTTTGATTACAATTTCCTTAAAAGCAAAACAGAAAACACAATTTGCTTAAATATTGGTGGAATTTCCAACATCACATATTTGCCTAAAAACTGCAATACAAGCGATATTATTGCTTTTGATACAGGACCGGGGAACGTTTGGATTGATCTCATTGCAAAGGAGTTTTTCAATTTAGATTACGACAAAAACGGAAATTTAGCAAGGCAAGGAAAAGTTAATTCCGCACTTTTAAACAAGCTGAAAGAAATTAGCTTCGTGCAGTGGAAACCTCCGAAGTCAACGGGCAGAGAGCTTTTCAATAAGGAATTGCTTTTTAGACTAATAAATAATATTACGAAGTTTGACGCAATAGCGACAGTTACGTATTTTACTGCTTGGAGTATTGCTGAAAACATTAAATCATTTTTAGAGCCAGCCAATAGATTAATTGCCTCGGGTGGCGGAGCAAATAATCTATTTTTAATGGAATTGCTAAAAAAGGAGCTTCCAACAATAAATTTTGCAAAAAGTGATGATTTTGGCATTAGCTCAGACGCAAAGTAAGCAATTTGCTTCGCATATTTAGCATACCGAACTTTAGCCGCTTTGCCGAGCAACATAAAATCCGTAACAGGAGCAAGCGAAGAAACCATATTAGGAGTTATTGCAATTTAGAGGGATATATCACTTGTTTGAAGCGTGATTTACTTGATTAGGAATCGGGAATTAGGAGTCGGGAGTCGAGAAAAATGAGTTGTCCCCCGCTGGCGGGGGCAGGGGGTGGATTTTACTTCAGATGTGCCACACTTTGAATTGTGGTAGATCTAAAGCTTTTACTTTCACTATGATTTGTTCTTCCCCCCAAGTCTTTTTATTTCTTTATCAAAATCAGATATATAATTTTTGTCCTGAATTACCCTATACTTTTCATATTCAGTTTCTGCTTTTACCTTAGCTTCGAGCTTAGTAATTTTTCCTTTGTTTTCTAATATCGGATAATTCGACAATTCGAGAAATTGATCCAAAAAAGAAATCCAGTCTTTCATTTTCATTAGTGTGTTTCTTTCTGCCCGGTTTTCAGCAAGGTCTAAAAAAGCAGACACAATTCTGTTTAGCTCCCGAATATGCTGTTCATTCAAATAATTTTTAGCAACTGCAATATCAGACTTTAAAATTTTACCATTCGGTGCATTTTTCCAGTTTGTTAATCCCATATATTTCTTTGTGGAATCAGCATTTTTGTATATAATTTCTGCTGCTGTTTCTCCAGATATAGCCCAATGCAGCTTATTTTGAACTTGAGCAAAGAAATCTTTTGTTGTTTGAGCATCTTTATCATAATCGGCGGACAAAGCGTAAATATCGGTAATCTTTTGATAAAATCTGCGTTCACTCGCTCGTATTTCCCGAATACGCTCTAATAATTCATCAAAATAATCTTTCCCAAATTTACTTCCTTGCTTCAATCTTTCGTCATCAAGGACAAAACCCTTGATGATAAATTCTTTTAATGTATGAGTTGTCCAAATCCTGAACTGTGTTGCATTGTAACTGTTAACTCTATAGCCGACAGCAATAATCATATCCAGATTATAAAAATCAATTTCTTCTTTAACCTCTCCTCTAAATCCACGGTTCACGATTGTTTCCATTTTGGAAACAGTCGAAAATTCCTGAAGTTCGCCTTCTCGAAAAATATTTTTTATGTGCTTGCTTATCGCAGGTACTCCAACACCAAACAGCTCTGCCATTGCTTTTTGAGTAAGCCAAAAGGTTTCTGCATTGTATGTTACATCAACGCTTACTTTGCCTTCCGGAGTGCGATAGATAATGATTTCATTTGTTTTTTTATTTTCCATTTTATTCTTCTTTTATATTAGTAGAAGAAAAGATGTGCCACACCTTCAAGGTGTGGCACATCTGAAGCAAAATCCACCCCCTGCCCCCGCTGGCGGGGACACAGGACTGTTCTGTGTTTCCACCTAAAAAGAATTCTCCCCCTTTGAAAAAGGGGGTCGGGGGGATTTTCTTCTCTGGATTCTTCACTACGTTCAGAATGACGCTGGCACTCTATCTCCCCCTTTGAAAAAGGTAGTCGGGGGACTTTCTTCTCTGGATTCTTCACTACGTTCAGAAAGACGCTGCCACTCTATCTCCCCCTTTGAAAAAGGGGGACGGGGGGATTTCTTTTCTAAAATCCTTCAATCAAGAAAATCAAGGTTTAGAAAAATACTACTCCATTGTAAATAGCGGTAGCACTTGCTCTGCGGTCAAATTTGCCTGCGTCTCTAAAGCGTGTTGCTTGAAAAAGGGAGATTTGATGTATGCTAATTCAATCAATGCTTCTTCAAGGCTTTCAATCGGTTCGTAATTTGCTTTTCCAAGTGGGTGATTATTATTCACCTGTGTATTATTCTCCAACTTATTGACCACATCGAGCAAAATATCCTTTTGCCAAGCACTCAAAGATTCTGGGCTTTCAGCAGTGGAAATGGTTTTTGTGTCTTTAATTTCCTTTTGCGTCTGCTCAGTTTGCGTTTTGGACGGCTTGTTTCCCGCTAAATCTAATTGAGTTAGGGGACTATTCCAAATTTCTCTAATTTCCATTTTTCACTCCTTTTTTTTTCACAAAATAATATCTTTTCCTAAGCCTTGCAATTTTAATACCAAATATTTTTAATAAATTTCATATATTTGTTTATTTTAAAAACAATTTTAGAGGAAAAATGAATATTCTCGTTTGTGTATCACGAGTTCCCGATACCGCTTCAAGAGTTCTTGTTGGCTCTGACGGAAAAAACATTGATAGCAGCGGACTTAAATACGTTGTAAACCCTTATGACGAATTTGCTATCGAAGAAGGTCTTCGTCTGCGTGAAAAAAATGGTGGCAGCGTTACGGTCGTTACCATCGGCGCCGACATCTCAAAAGATATTTTAAGAACTGCTTTGGCTATGGGAGCTGACAAGGTTATTTTAGTAAAAGCAGAAAATATTTCTGATTCATATTTCATTATTCATAATCTTGCTGAAATTGCAAAGGAAATTTCGCCGGACATAATTCTCCTTGGGAAGCAAAGCGTTGATTATGACTCTTTGCAGGTCGCCCCGTCTCTTGCTGAAATGCTTGGACTTCCTTCGATTTCACTTGTTTCAAAGCTGACGATAGAAGGAAATAAAGTTAGAGCGGAGCGTGATGTCGAAGGCGGAAAAGAAGTGCTTGAAGCCAGTTTGCCCTGCGTTATTTCTGCTCAAAAAGGCTTAAACGACCCACGCTATCCAAAGCTTCCGGACATTATGAAAGCAAAGCAAAAGCCAATCGAAGAAAGAAATGCAGTTGAGGCGACCAGCAGAACTTCCGTTTTGCAAATGACCATACCTTCCAAAAAACGAGCTGGCAAGGTTTTAACTGACAGCGATGGCGATATTGCCGAATTAGCCCGCCTTCTTCACGAAGAAGCAAAAGTAATTTAATTTGAAAAGGAGATGGATATGAAAAAAATTCTTGTTTATTTAGAAGCACAAAAAAATACTTTAAAGCGTTCTTCACTCGAAGCGATTTCAGCAGCTCGAAATCTTTCTAAAGAAATGAATATTCCCTTTGCTGCTGCTATTATTAATGGCACAGAAGAAAACTTGCAAATCGCAAAGGAATACGGGCTAAATGACGTTTTTAATATGCAATCAAATTTATTAGAAAAATACAGCTGCTCGGGATACGCTGCTGCTCTTTCCAATATAGCAAAGGAAAAAGGATTTGGCATTGTTTTGATACCGGCAAACATAGCTGGACTTGAAATAGCACCTCGCATTGCAATTCGCTTGCAAGCTGGCTATATTGCAGATTGCATAGCTCTTGAAATTCAAAATGGTGAAATTATAGCAAAAAAACCAATTTACGCTGGCAAAGCCCAAGTTTCAGCAAAAATTGACACAGAAAACAAAGTATTTACGTTAAGACCCAACGTTTTCACAGCCTCAAAGGAAGAAGCAAGCGTTTTAAATATAATACCTTACGCCGCTAACTTAACTGAAAAAGAGCTTGGCGCAATAGTAACTTCCACTATGAAAAACGAAGGAAAACTTGACGTTGCAGAGGCAGATATAATAGTTACCGGGGGCCGCGGTATGAAAGGACCCGAAAACTTTCATTTAGTTGAAGAACTATCCGCAACGCTTGGCGCAGCTGTTGGAGCATCGCGTGCCGTGGTCGATGCTGGCTGGCGCCCTCATAGCGAGCAAGTAGGACAGACTGGGAAAACCGTTTCTCCTACTCTTTATGTTGCTTGCGGAATCTCGGGTGCTATTCAACACCTTGCCGGTATGTCTTCAGCAAAATATATCGTTGCGATTAACAAAGACAAAGACGCCCCTATTTTCAAAGTTACTGATTATGGTATTGTTGGAGATGCTATTGCAGTTCTTCCAAAACTCAACGAAAACATAAAGAAAATAAAAGGCTAATTTTAGTTTCAATTCTAATAAAGCAACAGCCAAACACAGCTGTTGCTTTTATATAAATGGCTCTTTCAATTAAAGCATTAGTTAAAAAGGAATTAATGATGAAAAAAATATTGCTAACTATTCTTTTTTTGCTTTTTACTCAAAATTTATTTTGCACTTTTGGTGAACAAAAAGAAATAAAGAGTAAAAAAAATAAAGATTTAAGTCTCCTTTCAAATGTTTGCAGAGTGAGGTTGAAAAGCGCTACTAATTTTCTTCAAGAAAGCAATCTTTTTTCAGAAATAAAAGCCGTTAATATAAGCCCTTTACTCAAAAAAGGAAAAAATCAAAAGAGTTTTTTAAATAAAACTGCTCAGCAAATTCAAGCGATTAAATCAGCCGAAGAGCCGCTTTTAAGAACTTTCATAGTTGAATTTGACGATAAACGCCACCCGGAGGATTATTGCAAGTATTTGAAAGAAACTTTTCCACAAATTGAAATTGCTGAACCTTACTATTTAGATAAAACGCAAAATATTCCAAACGACCCGCTGGCAACCTCACAAACGATGCTCAGCAGAATCTCCGCATTCGATGCTTGGGACTACTCACAAGGCGATACCTCCATTGTAATCGGAATCAGCGACAATGGAGTTTACCAAGAACACGAGGATTTAATTCATTCCATCGCTCCAAATTGGGCTGAAATTCCTTTCGATGGAAAAGATAACGATGGAAATGGCTATATAGATGATTTTTTTGGTTATAATTTTGCGTATAAAGAAGACGGAACAGAAGCAGATTACACTTACAATCCAACTGATGACCACGGAACAAATGTCGCTGGAATAGCAGCAGCTTCAACAGATAATAACACCGGAATTGCTGGTGTCGGATATAATTGCAGAATTTTTCCAATCAAAGCTGCCTCCAACAAAGGACGTAGCATTCTTTACGGCTATGAATCTATACTTTACGCTGCTGAACGCGGATTTAAAGTTCTTAATTGCAGTTGGGGAAGCACAAAGCCCTTTTCCGAAATTGACCAATCAATTATAGATTACGCAGTTGCAAAAGATGTTCTAATTGTTGCCGCAGGTGGCAATTATGAAAACAAAAGAACTGAAATGTGGTATCCCGCTGGCTATTATGGAGTGATCGGCGTTGGCGAGCTTGCAAGGAATGACGAGCTAAGCTATACAAGTTCTGTTGGTGTGCATACAAAGATTATGGCGCCAGGACAGGACAATTTAGCTCCAAATAATAAAAATAGCTATAGTCAGCTTTCCGGCGGAACTTCCTTTTCGGCTCCCGTTGTCGCTGGTGCGGCTGGGATTATTCGGGCAAAATACCCAGAGCTGAATCCATTGCAAGTAATTGATTTTATTCGTCAATGCACTGACGATATAAGCGATTTGAACTATGAGTGGAAGGATATTATACCGGGCAGATTGAATTTGCTTAAAGCTATGACCACCGACCCAAGCACGCTCCCGGGCATTCATTTCCTTTCTGCTAATTATTCTAAAAATGATGGAACTAATCCACAAAGATATGTGATTGGCGATACTTTATTGCTTTCCATCAGTACTTTCAATAGCTTAGCAGCGGCAGATGACTTGAATTTTGAATTATCGCTTTATGGCGCGAAAAATAATAGCGTTATCCTATTAGATTCAATTATAAGCATAAACAGGGTTGAAGGAAATTCTGCTTTAACTCTTGAGCCATTCCGAATTTATATTAATTCAAATCAAAGCTCAGCTCTTTTTTTCAAAATCAGCATTACAAAAACCGATTCGGATTACATGGATTTCATTCTCTTTCCTTTCGTTCCAACGCGAGATTACGTAGTTTTCCAAAATAATGCGTTAAAATTTTCCGCAAGCGACAAAGGAACTATTGGCTTTGGCTCAAGCCGTGAAGATGGCATTGGTTTTCTCTATAAAGATTTAGGCAATCAGCTTTATGATGCTGGAATCATGGCAACTGCAAGCCCAAATAATGTTCTCAGCACTTTGTATGGATGGAACTCGGATTTTAACGATTTTTCAACAGTTCAGCCTTTTTTAGCTCCAGAAAATAATATTAACGTAATTGACGATTCAAAAGCAATTTACGATGAAATTGGAATTGAAATTACTCAGCATTTTCACCTTCCAAATCCTAATTCTGCTGTTGCAAAAATATTTGTAAAAGTAAAAAATAAATCTGAAGAAACAATTAACGATCTCTCACTTGGATATTTATTCGATTGGGATGTTCGTCCTAATGAAGATAGCAATAAAGTATCGCTTTTCCCTGAAGCCGTTCCAAGCGAGCTTACTGGAGAAAGCATAGCTGCTGAGTGCGTTGAATACGCTGGCTTGGGAAATCACCCCTCTTTTGGCTCAATTGTTTATTCTGATTTAGAAAATGCAGAAGCACAAGCAGCTGGTATGGATTATTCTATCATAAGCTATTTCCAAAAGAGCGACCAAATGAGAAGTTTGAACACCGGAACTTCGATTCAGCATAGCGATATTACTGATGTAAATTATGTTATGGGAATGAAATTTTGGGGTGAGTTTTTGCCGGGCGAAGAAAAATCCTTCGTTTTATGCTTTGGTGGCGCGGACTCCAAAGAAGAATTAGCAAATGAACTTAAAGAATGTTTGTTGAACACAGGCGTAGAAGGCAGCAAAGCAGCAGAAAGCAAAGAGCTTGAAGTTGAACTATATCCCAACCCAAGCTCAGAGCAAATCTACCTTTCAATAAAAACGAATTATGACGCTTTTTCCGATTTGAAGATTCTCAATATATTTGGCAACGAAATTGCAAAAGAAGAAATTCAGCTTTTTTCTGGAATAAATTCCTTCCCAATAAACCTGCAAAACTACCCAAGCGGAAATTACATTTTGCAATTAAGAACAAAGAACGGAATAAGCATTTCAAAAATAATCACAATAATAAAATAGCTTTCTATTAAGCAAGCTTTATATTTTCTTTAAAAAAAGGAAAATGCGAGCTATCCAATCGAGGTCCCATTTGCGTAACCACTTTTGCAGAAGAAATTGAGCCAAGATGCCCCGCCTTTTCGGGGTCATTTAATTTGATAATTCCCCAAAGAAACCCCGCAGCATACATATCGCCAGCGCCAGTGCTATCTATCGGCTTGCCTTCATAAGCTGGGATGATATATTTTTTCCCATCATAAAGGACAAGCGAGCCATTCGGACCGCGGGTTACAACGGCATTTGAGCGACAGCCTGCAAGCTTAGTAATTGCATCATCGAAAGCGTTTGCTTTTGTATAAGCAATTGCTTCTTGTTCATTGCAGAAAATTAAATCGGATTGCTCCGTTATTTTTTTCACTCCGTCAAAAAATGCATTTATAATAAAAACATCTGAAAAAGTAAACGCAACTTTTGTGTCGTGCTTCTTTGCTAATTCGACTGCTTTGAACAGAGCTTCAGCACTTTCGGGCTGCGAAAGTTTATATCCTTCTAAATAAATCCATTTTGAGCGGCGAATCACCTCCTCGCTCAAATGCTTTGTTTCAAATTTAGCAGAAGCGCCGAGTGAGGTCAGCATAGTGCGTTCTGAATCTGGCGTGATTAAAACAAGGCAGGTTCCAGTTGGTGCATCGTCCAACAGTTCTGCTTGCAGCTCAATTCCCAATTCCTTAAATTCTGATGCATAAAACTGTCCATACTTATCATTTCCAAGCACGGTGTTGTATGCAGCTTTTGCTCCAAATTGGGTGAATCCAATTACAGTATTAGCAGCGGAGCCGCCAGAGCATTTGTGCTCATTTTTACCTTTTAATAGTTCAAGGTATTTTGCTTGCTCTTCTTCGGAAACCAGTGTCATCAGTCCTTTAGCAATTTTTAAGTTTGCAAGATTTTCCTCGCTTATTTCATATTGCAAATCAACTAAGCCATTTCCCATGCCGCATAAATCAATATTTTTTTCCATTTTCAANNTCGCGGAGCGCCGGGAGGGACGAGCGTTGCTCGTCCGGGCGGCGTTTCACGCCGCCACACGGGCAAGATGCCCGTGCCCAGCCCGGCACCTGCAACTAAGGGACAGGTATTTAGAACATGCTAAATCACCGAACGGAACCGCGACAAATCACCGAATTCTAAAGATTTGCACTTGAAACGCGACCCCTTGTTCGCGTATGATGACAACAACTTTTGCAAACCAAAGATTGAGGAGAGGTGGCCGAGTGGCTGAAGGCACCGGTTTGCTAAACCGGCGTAGGGTCAAACTTACCGCGAGTTCGAATCTCGCCCTCTCCGCACCCTTTATTCTTTTTCCAAATGTTTAAAATCTGAACCTAGTGAAGAGTCAGAAATCCCCCCGACCCCCTTTGAAAAAGGGGGAGAATTATGATTAGGGGGAAACACAGAACAGTCCTGTATCCCCCGCTGGCGGGGGAAGGGGGTGGATCTTGTATGGAGTCATTCCGAGCGTAGCGAGGAATCCAGAGTGATTGCTGTATTGGAAAGTTTTCTGGATTCTTCACTACGCTCAGAATGAACTGTGTAGCATAAACTCATCCGACAACTTAACGTCATCGGATGAGTTAATGAGCAGCGTTTTACTAAACAGGTAATAAATTGCTTATTGCATCTGTAATTGTGTTAAAATGCTCTTGAAGTATTTTGTTGCTATTGAATAGCTTTAAATCGCCTTTGTCCGATGCTTTGCTTAAGCCATCAACAAGAGGGATTTGTGCAAGTAACTCAGTTTCAAATCTATCAGCAAGTAGTTTCCCGCCACCCTCGCCAAAAAGGAAATACTTTTCTTCTGGATGAGCCTCCGGAGTAAACCAAGACATATTTTCCACGACCCCGATTACCGGAACGTTTATGTCTTTATGCTTAAACATAGATACTGATTTTTGAACATCAGCTAAAGACAACTTTTGAGGCGTGGTAACGATAATCGCACCGTCAAGCGTTAAATCCTGACAGAGCGTTAAAATTATATCGCCAGTGCCGGGCGGCAAATCTATAATCAAATAATCGGTTTCTTTCCAAAGAGTGTCGAGCAGGAATTTTTTCAGATAAGAAGAAGCAGCAGGACCTCTCCAAATCGCTGGCTGCTCTGGGTTTAGGAAAAAGCCAATCGACATAACCTGAATGCCGTCTTTTTCTGCTGGGAAAATCTTCTCATCTTCATTCATAACAGTAATTTCCGGCTGAAAACCCTCTAATCCAAAAATTATTGGAACCGAAGGTCCGTAAATATCAGCATCGTAAATTGCAGTTTTAAAGCCCTTTGCCGCTAAGGAGAAAGCAATATTTGCGCTAACTGTCGATTTTCCAACCCCGCCTTTGCCGGAGGCGACAGTTATAATCCTTTTTATTTCTGGTAATTTATCTTTTTCTTTTGGGAAACTCATAAATCCTCTTGATTAGTTTAAACTTTTTCTAATGCTTGTTTTAAATCATTAATTATGTCATTTACATCTTCGATTCCAACAGAGAAACGGACTAAATCTTCGGTGATGCCCGCTTTTAATTTATCTTCTTTGCCAACACCGGCATGGGTCATAGACGCAGGATGCTGAATTAAAGTTTCAACTCCACCAAGAGAAACTGCTAAAATTGCAAGATGAACGTTATCCATCAGCTTTTTCCCAGCCTCGAAGCCACCTTTTAAACCGAAGCTAATCATAGAACCAAAGCCGCTCATCTGCTCTTTTGCAAGTTCATATTGCGGATGCGATTTCAAACCGGGATATTTTATCCATTCTACTTTTTGATGATTTGCAAGAAATTCTGCAACTTTCATTGCGTTGGACTGATTTCTTTCTACGCGAAGAGCTAAGGTTTTCACACCGCGCAATACCATAAATGCTTGGTGTGGGTCCATATTTCCACCCATATAAACCAATGCGTGGCGTATTTTTTTATACAATTCCTCCCCTTTGCTAACGATTACGCCACCAACAACATCGGCATGCCCGTTGATGAATTTTGTGATTGAGTGTAGAACAACATCAGCGCCCAAATCCAAAGGCTTTTGCAAAAATGGAGTAGAAAATGTGTTATCGACAACTAAAACCAAGTTATGCTTTTTTGCAATTTCGGCGCATTTTTTAATGTCAGTTAGCTCCATCGTTGGGTTTGAAGGCGTTTCAATGTAAAGCACCTTGGTGTTTGATTTAATGGCATTTGTAATTTCTTCGAGATTTGCAGTATTTACAAAAGAGGCTTCTACTCCGAACCTTGAGAAATCCTGCTCCAACACTCCGCGCGCTGGGCCATAGACCGATGCAGTGCTAACGATATGGCTGCCCGCTCCGAGCAGTGCAATGTAAATGCTTGTAATTGCGGACATTCCAGAGCTTGTTGCTATTCCATCGAAGCCATTTTCCAGCTCGGCAATATTTTTTTCTAATGCCCGAATAGTTGGATTTGCTATTCTTGTGTAAATATACCCATCGCTTGCACCGGAGAAACAGTCTGCTCCGTGCTGAGCATTTTTAAATTTGAAAGTAGATGTTTGGTAAATTGGGACGGTTGCGCTGCCGAATTGGTCTGCGAACTCGCCAGCATGGACTAATTTTGTGTTAAATCCTAAGTTTTTGGTATCCATAAGTATCCTTAATTTTAAAAAAGCAATTAGTTGTTTTATATTTGATTGTTTTGATTTGTCCTTCGATGCAAATGCGGGCTAATGCAGTTTGGGCATAGCTCTTTTTTCTCTATTTGAAATTTTTCATTTCCATGCAATCTGCTTCTAAAACAAATAAAATCATCGTCTTCAGTTACGTATTCAATAGTGCCACCCTCTATTTTAAGTGTTTTAACGTTAATAATAAAGTCGGCAAGTTTCTTTCTTGCAGAATTCAAAATATTCCCAAAGGTCTGGCGCGAAACGTCCATTTTTTCTGCTGCAATTCTATGGTAAAGCCCTTCAAAATCAGCGAGACGCAATGCTTCAAACTCATCTAAAGTCAGAATCACAGTCGAATCTCGAAGCTGTGATACGCCAACTGGTTCAAAGCAAACCGCACCGGGATTAGAAAATATTTTCCTTGATTTATTAGGTCTGGACATTGTTTCTTATAAAAAATTCAGCTATCAACAAAGCTGCTAACTCTATTGAAATTTGGAAAAATAATTTTTCTTAATTTAGATGATAAAAAATTATAAATATTTTAATAATAAGTCGCTTAGCGTTTTATATATCTTTTCTTCTTTTTTTGTAAAAACAATAACATTACAAAGTAAAGTAATAAAG
>LSQX01286688.1_pt2 | contig 13248 bp, 9 predicted proteins | sample 654561 | NCBI WGS metagenome assembly LSQX01 (sample SAMN04489861, study PRJNA283612) | anaerobic digester metagenome | isolation source: 4 biogas reactors fed with cattle manure at either 37C or 55C with and... | place: Denmark: Kongens Lyngby | collected 2014 | reverse complement strand
ACATTTTTTTTCGAACCAATCTGCTGTAACGCCATGGTCTTCAGATAGTTGTTTCATCACGCCAATAGACTGGGCTGCAAAGGCTTCGTTAAGCTCCAAAAGATCCATATCTGAAAGTTTCATATTAGCTTTTTTCAGGGCTTGTGCTATGGCTGGAACTGGTCCCATTCCCATAATTGAGGGATCTACTCCACCCTGTCCAACGGCTACAATTTCCACCATAGGTGTTAAGTTATATTTCTTAAGAGCCTCTTCGGATGCCACAAGAACGAAGGCTGCACCGTCATTAATTCCAGAAGCGTTTCCGGCAGTAACAGAGCCATCTTTTTTGAACGCTGGGCGTAATTTGCCAAGTTTCTCAATATTTGTTGTTCTATTCACATATTCATCAGTGTCGAATACAAAAGTTTCTCTACGTTTTACTATCTCCACTGGAACTATTTCATCTTTAAATTTTCCTTCATCAATGGCTTTAGCGGCATATTCTTGCGAACGTATGGCAAAAGCATCTTGTTCTTCTCTGGAAATATTGTATTGCTCGGCAATATTTTCGGCGGTTATTCCCATATGTAGATTGCTAAAAGCATCTGTTAGTCCGTCTAAAATCATGGAGTCAACAACTTTCATATCACCCATTTTCACACCATCACGAATTGATGCAGGCAATAGGAACGATGCACCTGACATGGTTTCGGTTCCACCAGCCAAAACTAAGTTAGCTTCGCCAGCTTTGATGGAAGTGTAGGCACTCATAATTGTTTTCATGCCGCTTCCACAAATCATATTTAAGCCGTATGCTGGAACCTCTTTGGGTATTCCTGCATTGATGCTTGCCTGACGGGCAACACCTTGCTTTTGTCCAGCCGAAAGTATATTCCCTACCACAACTTCATCAATATTTGAGGGATCTACTTTCGTCTCTTCCAAAATATTTTTTATAACATGTGTTGCAATATCTGCAGCACTTAAACTCGATAGGCTTCCGCCAAATTTGCCCACTGCTGTTCTTTTAGCAGCTACAATATAAATTTTACTCATATATAAATATTTTATTTTTCTCTATTAAATTATGCTAATCGCATGGGAATTACATTGTCGGTTATAAGTTCAGCTTCTGTTTTTGACTGAATATCTTCAATTGTGAACTCTGGATGTAACTCCTTCAGCACCAAACCCTTATCTGTTACCTCCATAACTCCCATCTCTGTTACAATTAAGTTTACTTCTCCCTTAGCTGTTAGTGGCAAAGTGCATTCTTTCAGTATTTTATGATTTCCTTTTGCTGTATGCTCCATGGCTAAAATTACTTTTTTAGCACCCACTATAAGGTCCATAGCACCGCCCATTCCCGGGGTAATTTTGCCAGGTATGGTCCAGTTTGCCAAGTCTCCTTTTTCGTTCACCTGCATTGCACCTAAGACAGTTATATCAACGTGTCCACCTCTAATAATTAAAAAAGAAGTTGCACTATCAAAAGATGAAGCTCCGGGTAGAGCTGTTATATATCCACCACCAGCATTGGTTAGTCTATCATCCTCTTCACCCTCTTTTGGCGATGGTCCCATGCCCAAAAGTCCATTTTCAGATTGCAAAGTTACACTTACACCTTCGGGGATATAATTTGGCACCAATGTTGGCAATCCAATTCCTAAATTTACAACGTCGCCATCTTGTAACTCAAGTGCTACACGGCGTGCAATTATTTCGCGAATTTGATTTTTATCCATGATTTTAAATATTTTATGCGTTATTTCTTCTATTTATTTCTTCTACAATATAAGATGCCACATTGTCGGCATAAGAATTCATGCTAAAGCCAGCATCATAGCCCAATTCTTTAGCCAATTCGTGTGAAATTCGTGGACCACCACAAATCAGAAGAACATCTTTTCTAAGTCCTTCCGCTTCAAGCATTTCCACCAACTCAGTTAGGTTTTGAATATGAATATCTTTTTGTGTTACTGTTTGCGATACCAACAAAACATCGGCTTTCATTTCGATTGCTTTTGCAATAAACTCTTCACTTGGAACTTGACTTCCCATATTCAACGTTTCGAACATTTCGTATCTTTCCAAACCAAAATGTCCTGCATAGCCTTTCATATTCATAATGGCATCAATTCCCACAGTGTGTGCATCTGTTCCAATACTTGCACCCACAATGACAAGTTTTCGTCCAATATTATCTTTTATATATTGGTCGGTTTCTTCCATTGTCATAACGTTTGTCTCAACTTTTGGAACATGAATATTTGTATAATCAACCGTGTGAACAGATGAACCATAGCAATTGAAAAAGGTAAACCCTTTTGTAAGTTCCTTATAATATACAATTTGTGGGTCTTCAAAGCCCATTTTTCTCATTAAAATCTTAGCAGCTTCGATGGCTTCGTCGTTACAAGGAACTGGTAGTGTGAAACTTACTTGCGTTTTCCCATCATTCATCGTATCGCCATATGGCTTTATTTTGGTCATGTCCAAATTAGTATCTTTATTTTTTTCTTCCATAGAATATATATTGTACTCTTATCAAAAATTTGAATTTTATTATTTGTTCAGCATTTCATTCACAAATGGATTGAAATAGTGAGTAGATTTTTGCACAACTCCAGCCAATCCCTTTCCTCCATCTTTGGCACGTTTCACATCGGCAAACATCCCTTTTTCTAATGCTGTCATCAATCCTACTTTTTCAATATTTTCCAGAACTTCATAGGCATCATTTACAACTTTATGCACTCGTTTTTGGATTATTCCATCTTTTTTAAACTCCACTTCATCGCCTATATTTTTCATATTATTGAAAATATATTGTGCATTTTCTATGGCTAAATATCTATCCGACATAAATGGTGTATGCACAGCCTCTGTAATCATTCCCAACAGCTGAATTCCTTGCCCTGTCCAGATAGATATTTCGTTAAAAAGTGCATTTTGAATTTGCCCTTTAAATATATTTCCTGTCATAAATTTTGTTGGGGGCATATATTTCAGGGGTGCTTTGGGGAATATTTCTCGTGTCATTTGGGCTTGAGCCAATTCGTAAAGGAATCCATTTTCCAATTCTGGGTCCATTTCAAAGGCGTGCCCAAGTCCCATTTGCTCTTCGGGAATCCCAGCTATAAGTGCCAATTGTTCATTAATTAAATCTGATGCCAAAACTGTATGTGCCTGTTCAAAGGCATCGGCAGTGGTCAAATAATTATCTTCACCAGTGTTGATTATTACACCTGCAAAACCATTTATAACCCTTGAGAAAAACTGGTCAACCAAGGTGCGCTGCATATTTATATCGCGGAATAAAATCCCATAAAGAGCGTCATTCAGCATCACATCTAAGCCTTCTAATGCACCCATGGCGGCAATTTCGGGCATACATAGCCCTGAACAATAGTTGCACAAACGAATGTAGCGACCCACCTCCTCTCCAACTTCATCTAGGGCTTTACGCATTATTCTGAAATTTTCTTGGGTGGCAAATGTTCCACCAAAACCTTCGGTTGTTGCCCCATAGGGTACATAGTCCAACAAGCTTTGACCTGTCGTACGTATAACCGCCACAATATCAGCCCCTTGTCTGGCTGCTGCCTGTGCCTGAACTACATCCTCATAAATATTTCCAGTGGCTACTATTACATATAAATATGGTTTATCACCCTCGCCCAAACGCTCTATATATTCTTCTCTACGCTGGCGATTTGACCTGATTTTTTCTATGCTTTTTTGCACATAAGGCTCCACGGCTTTTTTAATGGCTACATCATCATTTATTTTTAAAGTGGTCAAGTCTAAATTCTCAAAAGCAAGCTTTTCGGCTATCTCTTGCGGAGATAATTTTGTTTCGATGATGGCATTTCCAATGTAGAACATAACGCCCTCTCCGATAACATTTTTATCTTTTAGGTTGTCAACAACCACATTGGGTAGAGGCACATCAAATTTATCAACACCGTCAATACCCAGCAAACGACATAAAGTACGCTCTACGGCAACTGTTGTGTATGATTCTATGTTTTTTTGAACATCTTGAGCTATGTTTTTTGAAATCTGCTTGGCTTTTGCTACTTTTTCAAAATCTAAGTTTAATTTTGAATTACGCATAAATATCTGAAATTTAATTACTTATATAGTTTGTTACAGTTTTTATTATTTTATATGTCAAAGATAGAAAATTTTATTCAATCTGTATTAGGATTGTTCAAATACTTATTAGCTTTCGACAACAATTCTCCATCTACTCCCAAAACTTTGGCTATATCCAAAGCTTGCATATAGCTGTGGGATTTGTCTTCGGGAACCAAAGAATAATCCATAAAATTTCCAATATTTTTCACATTTATCTCTTCATTTTCTGCTGGTTTTCGCAAACCCTTTACACGCAATCTGTGCCCATCCCATTTTATTTGCCCATAATGTGTTGTAATTACCGATACTACATTATAATTATCCAAAATTTCAAGAACGGCACTCAAAATTGCTCCTCCTTCGTCGGGATTTGTTGTTCTTGCCAATTCGTCCAAAACTACCATAATTCGTCTTCCACGCTTAGCTGCGCTGATAATATCATTCACAATAAGCATCTCTGATGCAAATGACGACAAGCCGCCAACATCTGATTGAGTATCGCCAGAATTGAAATAAATCTCCTTAAATATCCTAAGCTTTGCCTTTTGGGCAGGAACATAAAATCCAAATTGAAATAGATATTGTATTAGAACAATTGTTTTCAGCATCACTGATTTTCCACCCATATTAACCCCTGTAACCAAACATGGGGCGGTGTATAGTTCCAATGATAAATTTTGAAAATCTCGTCCCTCACTTTGCAACGCCTCCTTTACCATAGGGTGAAATATTTCAATATATTCTATCGTTTCATTGCTGTATTGAGGTTCAGAAAAATCTAATTCAATTGCTAATTTTGCCTTAGCAAATATGAAATCTAATTCAGAAATAGTGGAAATGTTTTGAGATATAAATAAATGATAATCAGCAAGTTTACTACTGAGCATCTGACGCACTTCTTGTTCTATCTTCTCCGATTTCAAAAGAAGATTTTCTCTTACTGTTTCATCATCACTCTTATCTATTTCATCTCTAATTTTGAATAAATCATCGTCATAGTCTGAATAGATATAAAAATGAGGAATTCTCTTTTTTTCAGGGTCTAAAATATCGGCAACGGCAGTTAAATCGTTCCATTTTACAAAGTCAAGATTAAATGTATCAATAACTTCATTTAATTCTATACAAATTAATGCAAATTTCTTAATTTCAAAAAGTTCAACATCATCAAGAGTTTGGGCTTTGGACAAACGATTTATGGTATTTTTAATATCGTTGATTTGATGAAGTTTGGCTTCGAATTTTGCTATGTTAGAAATGCTTTCTTCCTTTTTAAGAATTTCAAGTATAGCATTTAACTTATTCAGTTCCAACAAGATAGCCTCTTTTTTGGTCATGAACTTTTGATCTAACATTGTTTTACGCCCAAAAACTGAAGAAAAATTCATTTTATCAGTTACAAATTGTACTGCATTGTTTATTTGTCGAATTTCTCTTAAAGTTTTCATTTTTGAATTTTTATGCAAATTAAATCATTTTATAATCCAAGATACCATTTTGCCACTGTAAAGTAAATTATAACACCACAAATATCTGCAATAGAAGTAATTAGCGGCGCACTTGCAGTTGCAGGGTCTAATTTTAGTTTTGTAAAAATAAATGGCAACAACATTCCTATCAGACTTCCTGTTAGCACTATTAAAATCATTGTAATAGAAACTACCATAATAATTTCGGGCGACCTAAATGATGCAATTAGAGCCACCCCCAAAGCCATTGTAACACCTAATAAGAGCGAAACAACCAACTCGCGACCTATCAATTTATACCAGTCGTTAAGCCTAACATCGCCTACTGCCAACGAACGAATCATCAGTGTTGCCGATTGCGATCCAGCATTACCGCCACTACCAATCAGAAGTGGCAAGAAAAATATTAAAGAGACCATTGTTGCTATAACATTTTCAAAACATGACAAGGCTGCTCCAGAAAAAACATTCATAAAAACGAGTGCCAAAAGCCAAAAAATTCTATTTTTATATAGATTGAAGACACTTGTTCTCAGGGGATTAGATATGGCGCTTTTGAACGAACCAAATTTATGAAAGTCCTCTGTTGATTCTTCTTCCGCAACGTCCATCATATCGTCAACAGTAATTATACCGATTAAAATTTCGTCGGCATTAACTACTGGCAAAGCCACACGGTCGTAATCTTGGAAAGTTTTAACAGCAGTTTCTTGGTCGTCAAAAGCATTAAGAGCGACAAAATCTGGCGACATTAATTCGCTAATTATTTGATTAGGTGATGCCAGAATTAACTCTTTTATCTTTATGTCGCCTATAAGTTTCCAATTTTCGTCAACAATATAAATAACATTGAGTGTTTCGGAATCTTTTCCATATTTTCGGATATGTTCAAAGGAGTGTTCTACAGTATAATGAGGTTTTACAGCTATGTATTCTGTAGTCATCAAACGTCCAATACTATCTTCGGGGAAGCCTAATAGTCGAACGGCAATTTCTCTCTCTTTGGATAGTAATAAATCTAAAAGACTGTGTGTAATTTTTGTTGGTAGCTCTTCAAAAAAAGCTGTTCTATCGTCGGGTTCTAGGTCATTTAAGAGGTTAGAAAGTTTACGTCCATTTTCGGCCAAGCCCTCTATCATTTGCTCTTGTTTTTCGAATGATAATCGATAAAAGACTTCTTTTGATAAACTTCTATTTAAAAGTCGTAATATTAAAATATCGTCATCCTCATCGGCTTCTTCAATAATTTCAGCCAACTTAACCGCATTTAATGTATTAAGCTGGATTTTTAAATCTTTCCACTTTCTATCTTTAATCAACTCACGAATTTGGCTATTTTCATATGCCATAGCAATGCCTCCTTAGTTTAATAAAACTGCAAGATAGGTCATTGCCCTACCGCAGAATTATGGGGTTTTAATAATATTCTTTTCCGGTCCTTCGTCCATTTTTGGTTGAATTTTCATTTTACGCTGGCAAAGATACAAAAAACATTAAAAATTAAAAAGTTTTCGAACTGTTTTATTCTTATACAACAGTATTTTCTATAAACAGAGCTTATCCACTTATAGAATAATGATTGTAGATAGAACGCAAATTAGCTTAGAATCCAAATATAAATCCTGCAAAGCCAAATATTAAACCCAGAATTACGCTAATTCCTTTTATTATAAAAAACGTCTTTTTAGAATCTGCTATCAAGGGCAAACTTCCATGCCCATCTTGAACTATTGAATTTGCCAAAAGTATGCTAAAGGGTACAACACCATTCATATAGAGAATAATAAATATTAAATGAGGTCCCGATTCGGGGATTACTCCCACCAAAACAGCAATCAATATAATATATACCGATGCAAATTGATTTTGCTGTACCCAAGCATTTATATCAAAATAGGCAAGCAAAACTGTTATAAAAGTTAAAGCCCCTAAAGTCCATAAAAAGATTTTCAAAGCATGATCTTTCAGCACATGCCCCCACAAGTGATCATCCACAAAATGCTTATTTGTGGTTAAAAGTACAAATAGCATAAGTAAGGAAATTGCAATCATTAATATTGTTTCAAATCCATGACTATGCTCATGGTCGTGTTCATGATCGTCGTGCGAATGGGCAGAGAGCGAGTGATGATGCCCATCTTCGTCAGCATGATGGTGTTGAACATGTTCCTCTCCTACTTCATGAGAATGATGAACATGGTGAATATCCACAGGTATATTAAATAGATGAGCATGATTTATAACTCCCGTGAGAACAGAGACCAAGTAAATTGACAAAAGAACAATCAGCGAAATTCTTTTAATAGAAATCTGAGATTTCTTAAAAATATTACTTATAAAAACATCGTCATGCTTATGTTCGTGGAACTCAAATTTATTATCACAACATTTTTTGTTGTATCTATCTTTCACAATTAAATCAACAATATAGCCTGTTACTATTGCTATGGCAAAGAGGATAAGCGACAAAATAAGAGTTTCTTTGGGAATAACTGCGAGCATAAAAAAAGCTTCGTCGCCAAAAGTTGCAATAAAAGCTGCCACTAAAGCACCTAGACTTATGAGCCTATGTGTGTACATAGAAACTGCTGCAAAGGCACCAATACAGCCTGGAGTTAGCCCCATAAGGGCAGCAATTAGAATTTGTAGAGATTTGTGTTTAGCCAAAAATTCGGACATTGAACCCCTACTTTTCACATTCAAATACTCAACTAACATTATCATCGAAACCACTATAAAAGTAATGTTCAATGAATTTATTAATAGGTTAATAGCAATTTCCATAATTATGATCTAACTGTTATTTGTTCAAAATCAATTCTATCTTTCAACGAACGTCCCAAAGTAACTTCGTCGGCATACTCTAATTCATCTCCAATGCTTATTCCACGGGCTATTGTGGTGATTTTCAAATCGCAATCTTCAATATTTTTATATATAAAATAATTTGTAGTATCGCCCTCTATTGTTGTTGGTAGTGCAAGAATTATCTCTTCCAAAACTCCAGCTTTAGCCTTTTCAAAAAGCGAATACATATTCAAATCATCGGGACCAATACCATCAATGGGCGAAATAATTCCTCCCAAAACATGATAAATTCCATTAAATTGTCTTGTATTTTCTATGGCTATTATATCGCGAATATCTTGCACAACGCATATTATTGCATGATTACGCTTGGGGTTGGCACATATTGGACATATTTCATTATCTGAAATATTATTACAGATTTTACAATAGTGAATATCATCTTTTAAAGCTCTAAAGGCTTCAATAAAGCTCTCTTTTTCCGATTCTGAAAAATTCAAAATATTCAAAACCATTCTCAAAGCACTTCTTTTGCCAACACCTTGCAGTCTATTGAACTCCATTACAGCATTTTCAAGCAATTTTGAAGATAAATTGTCCATAAAACTCCTATTTCTCTAAAAATCCAACAAAAAAAACTAAGTTTGCCTTTTATTTTACAAAAGTACCAAAATTTGAATTATATGTCCATACAACAACTAATTTTAATATGTTTTATTTCGTACACGGTGGTGATTTTTTTCATTTCGTGGCTAACATCTCGCAAAGCTACTAATCAAACATATTATATTGGAAATCGCCAAAGTCCGTGGTATGTAGTGGCTTACGGCATGATTGGTGCCTCTCTTTCGGGCGTAACATTTATGTCGGTTCCCGGAATGGTGAAAGATGAGTCTTTTTCGTATATGATGTTGGTTTTTGGTTTTCTTTTGGGTTATTTTGTAATTGCAACAGTCTTATTACCAATTTATTACAAACTAAAACTAACGTCAATTTATCAATATCTGAATAAAAGATTTGGTTTTTATACGCATAAAACTGGTGCTTCATTTTTCTTACTTTCAAGAAGCATTGGCTCTGCCTTTCGTATGTATTTAGTTATTAATGTATTGCAACTTTTTCTATTCGATTCATGGGGAATTAATTTTGCCATAACCACTTTAATTTTTATAACATTAATACTATTATATACTTTTCGTGGTGGCGTAAAAACCATTATTTGGACCGATACTTTGCAAACTACTTTTATGATTGCAGCCCTAATTATTACAATTTTCATGGTAAAAGATGCTCTTAATTTCGACATGAAAGGGCTATTTTCGAGTGTTAAAAACAGCGAATATTCTCGAATGATTTTCACCAATTGGCAAGATAATAGATGCTGGTGGAAACACCTGATTGGAGGCATGTTTATAGCTATTTCAATGACTGGTTTAGACCAAGAAATGATGCAAAAAAACATCAGTTGCCCCAACCTAAAAGATGCACAAAAAAACATCTTCACATTTAGTATAATCTTAGTTTTTGTTAATCTACTTTTCCTTGTCTTAGGTGCTGTTCTTTATATTTATGCTGATTCTATTGGTTTTGATTTATCAAACCTACGCACATCTGATGATTTATTTCCAACAATGTCATTTATCCATTTAGGTCCAGTGGCAGCCACAGTCTTTTTGATGGGACTTATTGCAGCAGCCTATTCCAGTGCCGATGGCACCATTACTGCACTTTCTACATCTTTTAATTTTGATATTTTAAATATGGAGAATAAGAATGTAGATAAGAAAAAGAAAAAAAGAATAAGACATTTTTCGCATTTTGGATTTGCAATTGTGTTGGCTACAATTATTTTACTTTTCCACGCCATCAACGACCAAAGTGTCATTAAACAGCTATATACCATCGCTTCATATACTTATGGACCAATATTGGGCTTGTTTGCATTTGGAATTTTCACAAAAAGAATGGCAAACGACAAACTCACGCCTTTTATAGCAATTTTCTCGCCATCATTTTGCTTCCTTTTAAGCAAATATTCCAAGGTGTTGATTGGCTATCAATTTGGCTTTGAACTCCTATTTATGAACGGATTGATAACCTTCCTATTACTTTATGCTTTCAGCAAAAAGTTGGAAAAGATTGATTTGGTTGAAGATTAATAAAAAAGACACAAACATATAAGAAATGCTTGTGCCAAAATTTTAAGATTTAGACTTTTTAGGTTTAGCCAACCATCATTGGCAATAGCTTTACATTAAGCCGTTAATACAATATTTTTTTTATTTATAATTTTCCTAAGCGACATTAAGGCATATCTCATACGTCCTAATGCTGTGTTTATGCTTACATTTGTTTGCTCGGCAATTTCTTTAAAACTCATATTTTGGTAGTGTCTGAGATACATAACAGTTTTTTGCTCAGCAGGCAAAAGGTCTAAGAGAGCCCGAACATCGGAATGTATTTGCTCCATCACAATTCTTTCCTCCACCGAAAGCTCTTCGCCACCTATCAAATCAAAGATGTCGAAATTTTCATTTGTAGTGTCAAAAATGGGCATTCTACTAAGCTTTCTAAAATAATCTATACTTAAGTTATGTCCTATTCGCATCAACCACTGCGGAAATTTCCCCTCTTCATTATATTTTCCTTTGCGTAATACGCTGATGGCTTTTAAAAAAGTATCTTGGGAAATATCCTCTGCAACTTCTTTGTTGCGTACAATCATATTAACATAGCTAAATAGCTTACTATGATATCTATCAAATAGTATCTCTATTCCTCTGTTATCACCTCTTTGATAATCTTTGATTAATTCATTATCAGTTCTCTCACGAATTTTCATGATAGTCTCCTTTCTTTTAAAGAATTTGAAAAGAGTAAAAAAAACCGATAATCCTCCTTTTTTTGGTTAATGAATATTGAGGCAAATTTACAACAAAATTAATCGTTTGTCAAGTTTTTATTGCTTAATTTTGCAAATCAGAAGTATTTAATTTTCTATCTACCTGACTATGAGCAACTTAAACTTAAAAAACTTTATTAGAATTGAAGGAGCAAGAGTTAATAATCTTAAAAATATTAGCTTAAATATCCCCAGAAACAAATTTGTAGTGATAACTGGATTGTCTGGTTCTGGGAAATCTTCCCTTGCTTTCGACACCATTTATGCCGAAGGACAAAGAAGATATGTTGAAAGCTTAAGCTCATACGCACGCCAATTTTTAGATAGAATTGCCAAACCCGACGTTGACAAAATTAGTGGAATTCCCCCTGCAATAGCCATAAGTCAAAAAACAAATACTCGTAATCCACGCTCAACTATTGGTACTACTTCCGAAGTGTACGAATATCTGAAACTGCTTTATGCAAGGGTTGGAAAAACCTACTCTCCCATATCTGGTGAATTGGTAAAAAGAGATAATTTGAATAGTGTTCTTAACTACATTTCTAAATTAGATGATGGCGTTGCAATATTATTTTATACCGAAATTAATCCCAAACAAAATAGAGATTTTAAAGAAGAGATTGTTGCACTTTTGAAAACTGGATATAGCAGATTGCTCTACAACGGCGAGCTTGCCAGAATTGAAGAAGTATTGGAAAGTGATAAAGAGCTAAACCCTGAAAACACAAAACTTCTTGTTGACAGAGTTAGAAAAAGTGATGAAACCGAAATTAGCAATCGCATTGCCGACTCCATCGAAACGGCATTTTACGAGGGTCAAGGTCAGTGCTATCTTAGAATTAACGACGGTAAGCAAGAGTTTGACATCTCATTTAATAATAAATTTGAAGCTGATGGAATTGTATTTGAAGAGCCATCGGTGAATTTTTTCAGCTTTAACAATCCCTACGGTGCTTGCCAAAAGTGCGAAGGTTTTGGTAGCATTATCGGCATTGACGAAGATTTGGTATTTCCCGATAGAAGTAAATCGATTTTTGAAAATGCCATTGCTTGCTGGCGTTTCGACAGCACTCTGCAATGGAAGGAGCAATTGGTGAAAAATGCACATGAATTTGATTTTCCACTTCATAGAGCCATAGAAAATCTTACTCCCGAAGAGTACAAATTATTGTGGAATGGGAATGAGTATTTTGAAGGAATAGATGCATTTTTCAAACATCTTGAAGATCATAATTATAAGATTCAAAATCGAGTTTTTATTTCAAGATTTAGAGGCAAAACCACCTGTACAGAGTGCCATGGTAGCCGACTTAGAAAAGATGCACAATATGTAAAAATCAACAATAAATCAATATCAGACATTGTTTTGATGTCGGTGGAAGAGGCTTTGGATTTTTTCACAAATCTGAAATTTGATAATGAATATGACAATCAGGTTTCATATAGAATAGTTCAAGAAATTACAGCTCGACTGAAAGTTATTAATGACATTGGATTGAGTTATTTAACCTTAAATCGACTTTCAAATACACTTTCTGGTGGCGAAACTCAAAGATTAAACATAGCCACAGCCATTGGTAGCAGCTTGGTTGGCTCACTTTATATCCTTGATGAGCCAAGCGTGGGCTTACATTCCAAAGACACAACTAAATTAATAAAAATCTTAAAACATCTTCGAGACATTGGCAACAGCGTTATTGTTGTGGAACACGATCCTGAAATTATTAAAGAGGCTGATTATATTATAGATATTGGTCCTGATGCAGGTCGTTTGGGTGGCAGCGTGGTTTTTGAAGGAGAGTTTGAGCAACTGAAAGACTATGACACTCACACGGCACTCTATTTAACTAACAGAAAAGAGATTGAAGTCCCTGAAAAACGCCGTAAATGGCGAGATTATATCGAGCTATATGGTGCTCGCGAACACAATTTGAAAAATAT
>LSQX01088857.1_pt1 | contig 13248 bp, 9 predicted proteins | sample 654561 | NCBI WGS metagenome assembly LSQX01 (sample SAMN04489861, study PRJNA283612) | anaerobic digester metagenome | isolation source: 4 biogas reactors fed with cattle manure at either 37C or 55C with and... | place: Denmark: Kongens Lyngby | collected 2014 | reverse complement strand
TGTAGATCGCATCCAGCCAGATATAGGCATAACGCCTATCAAGGGGCCTGTTCTTCCAGATATCCACTTCCTCATCGATTTTAGCAGCACAACGGCTTACAAAACTGCGATCTATGTTTTCCAAACCCAAATCAACAAATAACTTATTCATCTTGCGGGTTGATACTCCGGCAAAATAGGTTTCACTAATGATGCTGATCAGGGCCCTATCCACCCGCTGATAATGCTCAAGGATCGAGGGATAGAAACTGCCATTTCGAAGCTTGGGAATGCTCACATTTATGGGCCCCGCACTTGTACTTAAAGGCTCTTTACGCTCACGATAGCCATTGCGGTAGTTGATTCTTTGTTCTGTGCGTTGATAGGGCTCTGCTCCCAAGATGTAACTCATCTCTGCCTCAATTATCCTCTGGATGCCGTTTTCCAGCTATAAAACCTCACTAAGAACTTCAAATCCAATCACCAAAACTTCAAATGTCCAAGTCCGAAAGATGATGAACCATACGAGTTGGATGTTCTAACAATGCTAACTTCTTTCTGATCATTATATTGTGTTTATAGCATTGGATTCGACAAAACTTTAGTGAATGTCCAATTGCTTCTATAAATGGTGGTAGATTTGAAGTTTTGGTGATAAAACTGGGTTGCTAGATATGGGAAAGTCCAAGACCAACAAAACTTGTGTGCATGTCATATCTTACTTTCCTGTAATGTGATATCATCTGTTGTCCAAGTGAGAACGATTTGAAGTTTTCGGTGAGGGTTTATAACCATATTAGGTCGTTTCTCTTGTAGTCCTTGAGGAAGGGATCTATAAACTGCTGGGAAAAGTCATGTTTCCTGGCGCCTCTGCCCTTGATCTGAATAAATTCCGTGGGTGAAAAGATGGGGCGCATGATGGCGAGATTCAGGATATCAGTACAATCGTAACCGGTGGTCATCATTCCTGCTGTTACGCAAACCCTGGTTTTGGAGTTGCGATAATCCGCCAGGAAATTTGCCCTTCCGGAGAGGTTGTTATTGGCAAATTCAATTGGCAGAAAGGGTTTGGAGCGTTTTCTGTATCCCAAAGCGGATTGGAAAGGGTCAGAAACTATATCCAAAATCAAAAAGAGCATCATCAGGGACAATCATTTTCTAGCGAATATGAAACACTTCTAACCAAATATAAGATCAATTTTGACACACAATATGTGTTTCATGATCCGGATAGTTAGATTCTACCTGATACATCGTCCCGATGGGACTCAGACCTGTGTTTCGTATCGGATTTCTATCTAAACTAACGTCCCTACAGGACTCATAATGAACATGCTACATAGAGTTCTGTCCGCAGTATGCCCTTTTATTCTATCGGACCCTAAAGAGTGCCATAGGCACGTTAGTTCAGATAGAATACGGCGTAATACACACAGCCTGAGTCCTGTAGGGACGGTATATTAGATATATAAATGAGAAACAAATACCAAATACCTATACACAATCATCATGCATTTATCACGAAAATCATATTATGGCATTGGGCAGAAGAAAAACAGCAAGAGCATCACCTGTGACAATCGTTTTCCAGCGAATGTGAAACGCTCCTGACCAAATACAAGATCAATTTTGACCAGCAATATGTGTTTCCTGATCCAAAGGATTAGATTCTTTCTGATATATCGTCCCGATGGGACTCAGACTTGTGTTTTGTGTCGGTTTTCTATCTAAACTATCGTGCCTATGGCACTCGTTGGGATATATGATTGACACTTGCTATCTACAATTTCTTCCTGTATTTTATCAAGGCTTAATACCTGTCCATATATATAGCCTTAATCCTTTGCGTTTGGCTTTCTATAAATAATACTTGGCGATGGAATTATCTGTAATAAACTGTACACGCAGGGCATGCTTTAAAGAGTGCCATAGGCACGATATTTCAGATAGATAACGGCGTAACGCTAATAGCCAGAGTCCTGTAGGGAAGACATTTTAGATAGCAGATACAAATAACTACATACCTTGTGGGTGCTGTAGACACCATAGCTTAGATAGCCTGTGACATCTTACCCAAAAGCTTGCAAACTTTCGAAAAGCTAGCTGTTCAAAAAGAGCTTGACTAAAAAGCAAAGATTAAATAAATTGCAATAAGTCATAATATCTTAGATACATTGAAAAAAACGAGAACCTAAAAGCTCTTCAAAGAATAGAAAAAATAATGAGTAAATGTTTGCACTAAAACCAATAACGAAACTCGATGTTTAGTATAAGTTGGCTATCGAAGGACAATTAATAAATGATAACGAGGAGTTAGGAATGCCAAATTTTCATAAGGCTTGGATAATCGCAATAGTAGTTACTAACATTATAGCGTTTATGCTCATAAGCATATTTGATTGGGGTTCAAATGTAGTTATGTCCATAAGCGTTAATATGTTTTTCATATTATTTGCAATTTTGTATCTTACTTTAAAGGAAATTGATCATAGGAGGTTTGAAGAGACAGTAAAGATTAATAAGTACTGGGAAGATTATATGAAAACTGTGGATGTAGCAGCAATGAAAGCAGTTGTAACGTATTTTAAGATGTGCAATTTCATTATTCACGACTATTCTTATAAAAGCAACCTAGGGTATGACCTGACTATTGCAAAACGAGGAGAGAATAATGAAACTAAGGTTGTTTGTGTAAAAAGCGTGATCGATCGTAGTGATGTTTTTTCCTTAACGTTGAATGAATTGGAAAAATCCACCCAAATGGGTGATGATTACATATTGTGCCTTGCCAGAATCTCACACGAGGGAGCTTTTGTCAGAATGTGGTCAAATCCTTCTTTTGAGATATCCAATCAATCTCAGGCGTTAGATAATGAGCACCCGATTCTGGTAAATGGTGTTCATGGTAGACCCGTGGTTGGCGTTGTAGTAAAAAAAAAGGACATTCATGATTACCACTGGAAGTAATGAGATATATTGATTGCACAATGATAGTCGAGAATTTGTTGCAAAACCAATAACGATTTGCTTTGAGAGCTTCTATTGGGGTAGATTTCTTTTCTAATCATTTCATTATCACTCGAGCTTCCCATTAATAATGTTTCATGATTTCAGTTTTGGTTTATCCTACCATTACAAATACTAAATATGGGAGATATAAATGGAACCGAAAAGAAAGAGCTTGCATTTGCTAATCAGCAAACATACGAAAGTAGAACTTGAAAAGAAAGCCAACAAAAGGACAGAAATAAATGCGAGTGTTATCAGGGCATAGATACTACTATCCTAAATTATCGGACATAGCAAGAGCAATGAATATTGCATGTTTAAAATAGATGGTATATTCATAAAACATCAGGTTATGGAATTTTAGAAGATCTCAATGACCTACCCATACCAAGTCGCAAACCATTCATAAAAGATTGTTGGCCGGATGTCGACTTTGTAACTGGGATTCCTCTATACTTTGACACCTCTGGTCTTTTCCAGGCGGAAATGGACTGCTGAATAAACAGTGTGAAGTCTGATGTTGGTATAGTAATTGGTTTTGGGTTTACGTCTAAGTAGAGACTGTCCCCAATGACTCTGAATAGATATCTTATTAATCTTCAGTTCTGCGGGATTCCAAACATGGTCTCCTGATTCCTGACAAACTCTGTCTGTCAGTGAAAGGCGGACATGCTGTTCAGCTCTGCATGCTCCTTGTTTCAAGGGTTTCCTATCGTCCGCATTTAGTCCAATCATCAAGGCCTCATTCAGCTTTATTTACTAACTAATAAGGAATTGTAAAAAGATATATCTGTCAACCTCAAATAATCGGACGCTTTTCGAAAATAAAATGGGATTTGTCCAGTGCATGTCTCCATATAGATAGTAGGAGCTCATAGTTTCGAAAAAAAGCTTAGCACTCTGAAAAAAGAGCTTGACCGTAAAAGCAAAGCTAAAAAACACTGGAACCGGTCCTATGACCTTAGATAAATTGCCCAGAGCTCAGAGCATAAAAGTGATTCCCATTCAGGAGAAAACAGATGATAGAAGTAATCGGCCGAAAGTGTATTGGCTGCACAGCCTGCAGGCGCGCCTGTATCTATGACGCCATTAGGATGGTGGAGCATACTGCCGTGATCGATCTCGACAAATGCACGCTCTGTGGTGCCTGTGTACCGGCCTGCCCTGTGGATGCCATTGTGATGCAAAAGCTTGCTGTCAGCACCTTCAACACAGCCGATTCCCAAGGCATCTGGATCTTTGTCGAGCACAAAGACGGCGTGATCGCTCCTGTGACTCTGGAACTATTGGGTAAGGGGCGCGCTCTGGCAGGACAGATCAAGGAGAAGCTCAGTGCAATTCTACTGGGATCCGAAATCCTGGGTCTGGCAGATGAGCTCATCGCTTTTGGTGCCGATCAGGTGATAGCAATTGACGATCCCCGGCTCCGGCAGTTCCGGGATGAGATCTACGCCAAGGCGCTGACTTATCTGGCGCGAAAGTATCGGCCATCGATCATTTTAGCAGGCGCCACGGTGACCGGCAGGTCCTTCATTCCCCGTGTGGCTATCCACCTGCACACAGGTTTGACAGCAGATTGCACAGCTCTGGATATTGATCCCGCTACCGGTTATTTGATCCAGACCAGACCCGCATTTGGCGGCAACATCATGGCGCGCATCATCACCCCTTACCACCGTCCCCAAATGGCAACCGTCCGCCACAAAGTGATGAATCCTCTGAAGCGCGATGATTCCAGGACGGGAGAGATCATCCGTGAACAGATAGATTTTGATTTTGGCAAAGAAGTCAGCACTTGGCTGGGCTTCGAAAAGGAAAAGTCCAGGCTGATAAATATCACAGAAGCGAATATCATCGTATCCGGAGGAAGAGGCCTGAAGGAAGGCAAAAACTTCGCGATGCTGGAAGAGCTGGCCCTGGCCTTGGGTGGTGCGATAGGCGCCTCAAGAGCGGCAGTCGATGCCGGATGGGTGCCCTATTCGTATCAAGTTGGACAGACCGGAAAGACTGTGAAGCCAAGCATCTATATAGCGGTGGGAATCTCTGGCGCCATTCAGCATCTGGCAGGCATGTCTTCCGCGGATTACATCATCGCCATCAATAGTGATCCGGATGCACCCATCTTCAAGGTGGCAGACCTCGGCATCGTGGGTGATCTGTTTGAGATTGTACCGACGTTGATTAAGAGGGTGGGACGGACCTTGCCGTCTAGAGAGTCGGAGTAAGTATTTTTGGTTCTTGTTCGAGGCGAGTGGGGAGAAAAGGAGTGTGGCTCATATTTGCCTTGAAAGAATTTAGGTGGGGGTTTTTAACCCCCACGCCACGAATTGCCGCCTATCCAAGACGATTTCCGGGCCTTTTAAGGCACGGGTAGGTGGGTCTCTATGAACACATTTATCAAAGGTTCTGAAGGTGGACTCCGCTGTGAGGTTTTTTATCGCTGCCAAATATAAGATGATTCATGGAATATGAGATCCAGCTTCGGGGTGCCCGGCCTTAAAAGACCGAGAAATCGTCTTGGGCAGATAATGGCTTATTGCACAGGGGTTAAAACCTCTGCCTAACGTCTTTTAAGGCAGATATGAGCTTACTGTTCTTGTGTATGCTATATATCAAGGCTTGATTAGAACTTGGCGCACCATCACATAAAAGGTGGAAATGCCGATCGCTGTTCCCAACAAAGGACATTTCCGCATAGCAGTCTGGCGGGGCACTCCGAATAGAGGGACCCATCATCACAGGGAACCTGTAAGCGCTCCTCTATTCAGCCATAGTTCGCAGGATAATCCTATTTCTTACGTCTTTGGAGGCGCTTGCTATCAGGAGCTCCCAGAGCTATCTTTTTACCTCTCAATAATGCCATCACACCTTCGGTGGATTTGCGCACCGGCGGACACAAGGCCTGGTATTGGGCATCGTCGATGGGGATAAAGCCTGGCTCCGTATAAGAGGAGATAAATCCTTCATAGTTACGCAGGATCACGCGTCCCGGCATTTGAGAGATGAGATAGTTCGGCATCACGGGTATCTTGCCACCGCCGCCAGGGGCGTCCACCACAAAGGTAGGCACACACAGTCCGGAGGTGTGACCCCGCAAGGATTCGATGATTTCGATGCCCTTGGATACCGGCGTGCGGAAATGCGAGATGCCTTCGGAGAGATCGCATTGATAGATGTAGTAAGGGCGCACGCGGTTGCGTACCAGATCATGCACAAGCTGCTTCATCACGTCCACGTTGTCGTTGATGCCTTTCAGCAAGACGGATTGATTGCCCAGAACGACTCCGGCCTCAGCCAAAGCAGCCAGGCCCGCTATCGAAGTGGGAGTCATCTCATTGGGGTGATTGAAGTGAGTATTTAGCCAGACGAACTTGTACTTTTTGAGTACCGCAAGCAGCCCCTCGTCTATCCTCTGAGGAAGCGTGACCGGCAGGCGGCTCCCGATCCGGACAATATCCAGATGCTTGATCTTCGCCAATTTGCCCAAGACCTCATCCAGGCGTTCATCACTCAAGGTAAGAGGATCGCCGCCACTGAGGATGACATCGCGGATCTCAGGGTGCTCTTCAATGTACTTGAGGGCAAGTTCTACATTCTCATCGGGCATGGGTGCATCATTCTCACCGGCTTTGCGGCGCCGTGTACAATGCCGGCAATATACTCCACATTGATCTGTAAGGAGCAGCAAGACACGGTCTGGATAGCGATGCGTCATGCCCGGTACAGGGGAATCGGTATCCTCGTTCAGGGGATCCGGCAGATCGGAGGGGGCAATGGCGTTCTCCTGAATGCGAGGAATGGCCTGCAAGCGGACCGGGTCGTTGGGATTATCGTGATCGATCAGGGAAAGGTAATAGGGGGTGATGGCCATGCGGAAAGAAAAGCCTTCGTCATTGGCGACGGCCTCTTCATCGGGTTGCAATTTGATATACTTCCTGAGGGTGTCGAAATCTGTGATTCTGTAGCGCAATTGCCAGTACCAGTCATTCCAATCCTTAGCAGATGCAATACTCTTAATGTCGATTAGATCAGCCATGTCAGTCTCCTTAAGCTGTGTATTTTCTTTAAAATATTAGACTTAAACAGGGTTTCTGCTCAGCAGATCACTTGCGAATTTGGTAAAACACTTTGAGGCTCTGATGTCTGGTGGGCATTAAAGCGGCATCCGCCTGATCTTATGGGCTATTCCTATCATTGTGTAATCTATGATACTTGAGGAAAGATTAATCGAACTCCACGCTTTGGCAAGGGGAGATATTGCCGAAGGTCTCCCACATTTTATGAGCAAAAAGATAGGTATTTCAATGCACTTGATCCGGAAGGCAAGCCAACACTTTTGGATTGCCTTAGCGAAGTGCATTCTATGCTTGAGATCGCATACTTTAGCGCAGCAGCAGCAACCTGGCCACTTTAACGGACGCGGAATTACGGACTTTTGCAAAATAGATGCCGGCAGATAGATGGTTTCCACGTGAGTCCGTGCCGTTCCAGCTAACCGAATAAGCCATGGTATCCGAGCCTTCCGGAAACAGGGTCTGCACTTTCTGGCCGCGCAGGTTGTAAATATCCAAGGGGGACTGGGCACTTGTGGGGCCGGTAAGCTTTAGCGTAGTGCTGCCTCTGAAAGGATTGGGATACACAGAAATGCCTGGTGGCGGTGCCAGAGGATCATCTATGGCGGTGGTGTGGTCGTTGATATATAAGCGGTTCAGACCCACGGTGCCATAATTCACGCCGCTATTCACCACAAATATGTCGGGTCTTTCATCCCCAGGATGGTTGATGAGAGCGCAATCAACGGTGAAATCTATGATGGGAGGCAAAGCCTGTGGAATTAGCTCGAAAGTATTGTTGCCCACATTGCTGAGATACCAATCCGGCGCGTTTAACCCAAGATCTACCCGAGCTGCATATATGTCCAGATCGCCATCCAGATCAAAATCGCCGATCACCAGTCCATTGTGAAAAAGACCCGAAGAGGGGAAGGAATTTGGTGAGGGGACATAGCTCCCGGCTTCACGGACTAAGAGCGTCAAGTTTGGGCTGCCGTCGAAATTCAAGTCCACCCTGATGATGTCATCATCGCCATCGCCATCTGTATCGGCAAAATTATAGAACGTGGAGTAGAGATCTTCCACGGGAAGGGGATTGACCGCAGGGATCTGGAAATAGCCGCTGCCGTCGTTGAGTAACATGATGTCCTGTCCATTATATGGAGCATACGGCATGTGATGATTGATGTCATGGCACAAAAAGAGCTCAGGATAGCCATCGGAATTGTAATCGTGCGCATAAACCCTGCCCTTACCATATACCGCTAATTGAGCGTCAGGAAGACGCCCGCTGCTGTCTTTGACAAAGCCTTGTCCGGCATTGTTCTTCCACAGGCTGTAATAGGTATCGTACGTCTCTTCCATTTCTGTAACGATGATATCAGGATAACCGTCCTGGTCCACATCTGTTACGCAGGCTTCCAGGGGTATTCCCTCAGGAAATAGTGATGCCGGTCCAACGGTGAAATATCCACCACCGTCATTGATCAGCATTAGGGGGTTTGGGTATTCCTCTCTGCAAAGCATGAAAATATCGAGATCGCCATCATTATCCATATCAGAGGCAACCGGGAACCAGGCAGGTGCATTTACCACCGGCAGCCGTGTGGCAGTTTCGTCCTGAAAAACTCCTGAGGCTTGCCCCATCCACAGCCGGGGCTGGAATGGCCCATCGGCAGGCCAGCCTTCCAGAGTGAGGAATATATCATCAAAACCATCACCATTAAAATCAGCAATGGCGCACCCTCCATAAGAAAGCGGCTCGTATGGCAAAAAAGTGGAGCTCATGTCCAAAAATACTGGATAGCCGCGAGTGGGGCCAATTAGTTCTTCCCAAGGGCTCTGGGAAGCAACGATGTAGATGCCGCATGGCAAGGATTCTGGCAGAATGTAGCCAGCGCGGTTTGCCCTGGTGGAATTGATCACAGCGGGAAGCGTGGCACTCTCCGGGACTGATATCGGCGCGATACGCTCTCCGCGCAGGTTGTAAAGCGTGGCATTCAAGCCGGCCAAGTTTACGGTGACCAAGCTCAATACGAGTGCCAAAAGTAAATTCATGAGTTTCATCGATTTCTCCAGTTCTTGCTTTGTTTCCTTAACTATTTAGCCACTAAGATCCGGGCTTTAGCGCCAAATCCTGCAGTGGATCCAGTAAAAGTAATAAATAATAATGGTGCCGCATCAATAGGACGATAATGGCAATATTTCATTACGAACAATCCTGTCAAGACCTTTCGTACGAGATTTGAAGCTGATTATCTGGTTTAGCCATTTTCAGTATAAACCGTCACCCAAAGCTTCAAATCGTCCTCACTTGGACAAATGGGGATAAAGCCTTATGTGGTGCGGAGATATGATGGACTATGTTTGGACTTGGACATTGAGATTTTGGACGCTTCTGGACCTTCTTTAATCACCGATAACTTCAAATTGCGCTGATTTTGGACTGGATTTGGACATCTGCCACTTCCAGTCCAAAGCATCGATTTAAAAAAGCCGCAACTGAAGTGACAAAACTCCGATCAGATATATATCGAGACCCTGATCCGGGTCTAATATCTGGACTTTGTAGTCTATATTAAATGGCTGTAAGATAATACGTTTATTGGCGTGATCAAGTTCCACTTTTTTGAGCGTGACACCATCATCAGCTCGGACTGCACTGACCTTTTCATTCGCCAATTCCCAATCAAGCTCCTGTTTGATGACCACGATGTCTTCATGTAGGATATTGGGCTCCATGCTATGTCCATTTACTCTAAATGCCATATAGTTATCTGGTCTGCCGGGTAGCAAAGAGCGAGGGAGTTCTATGTTTTCGCCTAAATCCCGCAGGTCTACGACATCCTCTCTGGGTCCGGCGGAAATTTCGCCAAGAATCGTGAGGTTTATCGTGCGAGTGTAATCTATTGTAGGCGCTTGGATTAGCCCAGTGCGACTATCGACCACCTTGAGCTTCTCTTCCATTCTCTCCTTCATCCACCCGTCAAAATCCTGCACAATTTGGGTCGTACCCTTGCCAGTCAGAAGCCAATTTACATTGATTCCATTCTCTGACATCTTGAGTAAAAGTTCGGGATCGGGATACCTCTCTCCGGATTTATAGCGGGATAATGAGGCTCCGGAAATACCATATTTTTCGGCAAACTGATAATTCTTTAACTTCATGTTCTTCATCAGCATAGCCAGTCGCTTTCCGACTTCCTTGGCTGCCATAATACCTCCATTGTTCAAAATCTCATTGACAATATCCATTTGGATAGCAATATGAACTCGGAACAGCTAAACAGAGTTATATAGATGTGTCAATCCTTTTTTTGAGAGGGGCATTTCTCAATGGCATTCGTGCCGTCAAGAATGAGCACCTTTCGGAAATGTGCCGGAAAGTTCCGCCAGTAGGTGGAAAGGACTTCCCAAGATATTGGATGCATGGAAGTTAGCACCCTAACTAAACTATAAAGAGAGGTGAAAATGAACGCAAGAAAGAGTCGAAAACCAGGCTGCGATGCCTGCTCGATGCAGAATGTCCAAGTCCAAACAAATCCGATCGGACTTGGACAAAACAGCATCAAGCGCTCACTGCGTATAGCTTCCGGGCACAATATCCATTCTTTTGCGGAATTTGTGTCCAAGTGCTACGAAAAATGTCCAAGTCCATGTCCAAGTCCGAAGGGATTGAAATGTCCAAGTCCGAACTCTGAGCTATGTCCAAGTCCAAATTCAAAGAAGCGGAACAAACTGGATGGTTATGAAATGGTGAACGACTTAACAATGATCTGGCTGCCCCTGGCAAGGGTGGCAGAGATAACCGGAAAATCGGTAAAGACGATACGCAGGATGGTGAAGGAAGGCAGCATGGCGGCAGTCAACAGGACTGTATCCAGCGGCAAGACCCATACCACCAAGACTTTTGTATTCGTGCATGGTGAGTTGCTTGAGACCGAGATGGCTCACCGTAGAAAGTATGGTCAACAAGCAATCAGCCTGGAGCCGGAGCGGATGAGCTTCTGCTCCGAGGAGCGGGATTGCCTGTTTATCACGTCATATACGAAGGCAGGAGAGGCATAATGGATTCCTATGACGATTTCTTAGACAGCATCGACGTAGATGCCTATAATCGAGAAGCTGAGAAGATCATGTCACTGGTAAAAGCCGGGCACAAGTTTGAGTTCATTAGAAAGTCAGGAAAAGCCAAGAAGAATATCCGAACGGATATGAAAGTGCTTAAGCCCGAACAATTGCCAGAACCGATACGTGACACTCCTATATATATAGAGAAGAGCCCAGACGTTAATCTGGAACCGGAAACGAAGGAGCTGCTCAGTTTCATGCCGGAGGCACAGTTGTATGCTCAGTTCTGTGAAACGGTATTAGAGAGATTAGAGGAAAGTGAAGCCCGGCTCGAGACCTGGAACCAAATCACAGTTGAATACAATAGTGGCAATCTGGTTCAGGAGCTGTTCAAGACCCGGGGAAAGAGAACTGAGAGATCGCTGCGGAAGTGGGTCGACCTCTATCTTGAGACCAATCGCAATATGTTCGCTTTGATTCATAAGTCCAAGAACCAGACTAAGGGACGCAAGGTTACGTATCTGGAACAGCAGTTCATGCTTAAGCTGCTGCTGACTCCCCAGAAAGTGAAGATATATACTGCAGTTACCACTATTAAAGCTTATGCACGTATGGGAGCCTTAGAATCTCCCAGTTCGATTCCAACCATGGTGCGCTGGTGCAATGACTGGAAAAAGGACAACATGGCGATCTGGACTCAAGCGAGACTCGGCAGTAAAGCAGTGGCAGAGACCATAGTCAAGACCATCATCCGAGATTCCAGTCTCTTGAACGTGGGAGACGTATTCGTAGCTGACGGACATACTCTGGCCTTCGATATCATGAATCCCAAGACCGGGAAAGCGCAGCGGATGACGATGATCATGGTCTTTGACTGGGCTTCAAGATACCCGGTAGGCGCATCACTTGCCTTTACCGAGGACAGCCAGCATATCCAGATCGCCTTCAGAAACGCCTTCCTTAACTGGGGTGGAGTTCCCAAGTACGTCTATCTCGATAACGGTAAAGCCTTCCGGGCAAAGCTCTTTAATGAGAAGTGGCAGGAGCATGACCTCTCCAGCGATCTGGCAGGTATCTTCCCACGCCTGGGCATCCAGGTAGCCTTCGCCGAAAGCTACAATGCCAAAGCCAAGGTGATCGAGAGATTCTTCAAGACCTTCCAGGAACGCTTTGAACGCTTCATCGGCAGCTTCCGTGGTGCATCGATAGACGATAAACCGGCTACCCTGATGCGTAACGAGAAGTGGGCAAGAAAGATGTACGATGCCACTCCTCCTACCATAGAAGAAGCCATGCAGATGATTGGCTTCTTCATCCGGAAGATGTATGGCGAAGCTCCGCACAGCGGCTTGAAAGGCAAATCGCCCTGGGAAGTCTTTAGTGCCAATCCCGTACCGGAAGAGCAGAAGATCAAAGCTGACAAGCTCAACTTCATGATGATGTCCGCAGTTCGAAAGACTCTGCGGAATAACGGTATCGTTCTCAATAAGCTGATGTACTGGGATACGGAGCTTATCGGGCACATCGGCAAGGAACTGCTGATTCGCTACGATCTGAGCGATCTGCGCTGGATACTCGTCTACGATATGCAAGACAACTTCATCTGCCAGGCGGAAGTCCGCAGGTCGCAGGACCCATTCATCTTGCTGGATAAAGACAATCCGATCTCAGCGGCTGAACTGCATAAGGAACAGAAAGCCAATAAGCGGCATCAGAAGCTGATCGCCAAGCGCACCAAGCAGATCGTCAGACAGACGCAGGAAGCAGTGGATCGACTGGTTAAACCGCTGCCGATGGCTGAGATAGAACACAATCCCACTTTTATCCAAGCTCCAACCCTTAAAGCTCCTCCACCCAGCGCCGATCAGCTGATGGAAGAGCTTGATAAGCAAGTTCAAGCAGCGCTGCCCAATAAGCTCGATCCTCCCAAGCCGCTTAAGGTGGAGGATGACGATGATGATGTAATCAAACCCAAAGAGAAGAGCTTCGAAGAGATGCTCAAGTTCATAGGAATCAAGTAAGGAGGAAGCTTGAAACAGAACCAACTCGTAAGAATAAGCAATGTAGTTGAAGCTGATCAGTGCGTCAATTACCTGCTCAATAGACCCAAGATGGAGATGGTCGGACTGGGACTGAT
>LSQX01321721.1_pt1 | contig 13249 bp, 10 predicted proteins | sample 654561 | NCBI WGS metagenome assembly LSQX01 (sample SAMN04489861, study PRJNA283612) | anaerobic digester metagenome | isolation source: 4 biogas reactors fed with cattle manure at either 37C or 55C with and... | place: Denmark: Kongens Lyngby | collected 2014 | reverse complement strand
CCACGCTTTGTCTCTTTACGCTTCGTCTCCACACTTTATCCCTACGCTTTGTCGAAAGCGGAAGAGCAAGCGGCAGCGGTGTCTCAGACCAGTAGGCAGTAGCAGTCGGCAGTAGGTAGTGGTGCTGCGGGGGAGTCGGGAGACGCGGCGGGTGGGAGACGACCTTTTGCGAAACAACCCAGTTGTATCGCAGAAGAGGGTAAAAGGGTGTGGAGCATGCGCTTTTGCCTAGTCTTGGCCTTCAGTTCACTTCAGATGCGCATGTACCGAACCACCCCGCCCACCGCACCGGCAAAAGCTCACGGTACAGCGAGCCGTTTTGAACCGCCAAGACGCCAAGAACGCCAAGAGATGGAACCGCGAATGGACGCCAATTAACGCGAAAGATTGCAAGGCGAGCCGAACTGATGGAGCGTGGAGCCTTGCAGTTGTACGCTTGCAGTCAACCTCCTGTACCGTCAGCCTCGGCTAGCCCTGCCGCGATGGAGCGCGGCGCCTGGCTATTCGAAAGAATCGATGGATTCGAGAGATTCGATTCTTTCGATTCCTTCGACTCTCCCGATTCCTTCGACCACCCCCACCTCGCCACATCGGCATGTGTGCAAATCTAGAAGCGCATTCCAGATTTGCACACAAGGCAGTCGGCAACGGCACGGAGCGTTTCCCGCCAGCCGATGGGGTCGAGGCCGTGTCGCTACCGGAACTCTGTCGCGAGTTGGAAGCTGAGTGTGGAGACAAGGTGCAAGCGCGAAGCACCCACTTACTCCACCCGCTTAAACCCCTACTAAACGGAACGCTTGTCTTACTCCACCCGCTTACTCTTTCGCTTGCGGCAATGATGGGACGAATGGGACGCCGGGGACGCCGGGGACGCAGGTGGAGGAGATAAAGTGCAAGCGCGCAGCTCCCACTTACTCCACCCGCTTAAACTCACTCTTAATCGGCACCCTTCATCCACCCGCTTACTCTTAAGCCTATGACAAGGCAACGGGCACAGCCTATGCAAGCCCTGAAGGGGCGCGATATACCAGCCCAGGGCAACGCCCTGGGGAATGGGCAAAAATACGACTAGCCCTGAAGGGGCGGGATATAGTTCGGAGAAGAAGGGTTGTTTGCCGGATGATAGGCCGGGCTTTCAGCCCTCGTTATTCTTGTGCCTTAATCCCTAGGGCTTTACCCTAGGCTGGGATGGGGCGCGCCGTTGGCGCTTTTCCGCTCCATCGCTCCATCACTGCGGCTAGCCGGGACGGCGTCGCCCCACCTTTCGGTAGCTGTACCGTGAGCTTGTGCCGGCGCCACTGCATGCGGCTGACGGTACAGGCGTTTGACTGCAAGCGTACAACTGCAAGACCCCGCACTCCATCAATGCGGCTACCCCTGACATATTCGCGTTAATTGGCGTCCATTCGCGGTTCCATCTCTTGGCGTCCTTGGCGTCTTGGCGGTTCAAATCGGTGCGCCGTACCGTGAGCTTATACCGGGGCGGCGGCCAGACTGACCACCGAGCGCGGCAGGTGCCCGGGCTGGCCGAGTACCGTCGCGCGGGGGCCGAGACCCCTTCCGGTGCGGATCGACTCGTACACGAAGGCCTTGCCGTCCACCACGGCCTCGAGCAGGGAGCGTCCCTTGGCCAGCGCGGCGGCAATCGCCGCGCTCAGGGTGCAGCCCGTACCGTGTGTCGAGCGCGGTTCCGCGATGACGGGGGTCGCAAGCCACCAGAGGTTGCCGTCGGGCAGCGAGAGCAGATCCCGCGATGGGCGCGCGCGGTCGTGGCCGCCCTTGAGCAGCACCCCGCAGCCGTAGCGCGCGGTCAGAGCGCGGGCCGCGGCCATTATGGCGGCGTCCGAGTCGAGCCGCGCATCGGCCAGCACCTCGGCCTCGGGCAGGTTGGGCGTGACGAGCGTCGCAAGGGGCAGCAGTTTCTCGCGCAGGGCCGCGACGGCCTCGTCGGCCAGCAGGCGCGCCCCGCTCGTGGCCACCATCACCGGATCGATGACCTTAAGTATCCCGGGATAGGCGGCGAGCCTTCCGGCCACGACGTTGATCAACTCGGAGGTGGCCAGCATGCCGGTCTTGAGGGCCGCCACGGCGTAGCTTTCGAGGATCGCGTCCAACTGGAGCCCCAGGTTTTCGGCGCTTGCCAGTTGGATGTCGCGGACGCCGTCGGGATTCTGCGCCGTCAGCGCCGCGATGGCGGTGCAGCCATGCACGCGCATGGCGTGGAAGGCGCGCAGGTCGGCCTGGATGCCGGCGTTGCCGCCGCTGTCGCTGCCGGCGATCGTCAGGGCCACGGGCAGGTCGGCCCGCAGCGCCGCATCCGGGCTGACGGGCGCATGCGAGGCATAGACCAGCAATGGACCGCCGTTGAAATCGAGCTCGAAGGCGGTACCCTGCGCCTCGTTGAGCGTGGCCTGCCACCAGCGGGCGAGGCGCAGCCGCTCCAGCGGGTAGCGCAGTCCGCGCGAGGTGATCCCCGTGGCAGGGTCGAAGCTGAAGATCGAGATGCGCTGGCCGGCGTGGCTCGCTATGCTGCCGGAGGCGTAGAGCGGTGTGAAGCGGCCGGTGTCGGTCACCAGCGATGCCCCGGGGGTGTCGTGCGCGTGCTCGACGAGCAGCGAGATATTGCCCAGCGTGTGATCCTCGCGCAGACCGGAAGCCCCCAGGATGACCCAGTCGTGCCAGCCCTGTGCCTTGCAGAAGCGGATGGCCTTGGTGAGGTCGTTGACCTCCTGGCAGGGATCCACCACCAGGCGCGCCGTATAGCGGGTGCGCAGGGAGGCGGGCAGGCTGTCGAGGTCGCCGACGATCCAGTCGGGCTCGCGGCCGGCGTCGAGGAGCTTGACGGCGGCACCGTCGCAGCAGACCACGCGGTGCGCGCCCTGCAGGAGCGCCAGCGGCACGGGATGGGTGGGGAAATTGCCGTCGGCCAGAATGACCGTCTTGCTGCGTGTGTCGTGCATGGTGTCTCCTTCCGCTCTCACATCTCGAAGAGCATCATCTGTCCGGGCAGATCCTGGCTTTCGCGCTTGCGGGTGTGCCGTGCCAGTCTGGGCTGGCCGGCCTCGATTCCGCCCTCCTCGAGGTTGCCGAGGATTTCGCGCGCCCGCGATACCACATCCTCCGGCAGCCCCGCGAGGCGCGCCACGTGGATGCCGTAGCTCTTGTCGGCGCAGCCGGGGCGGATGGTGCGCAGGAAGACGATGCCGTCGCCGTGCTCGCGCACCTGCACCGAGTAGTTCTGGACGCCGTTGAGCGTGAGGGAGAGGTCGGTCAGCTCGTGGTAGTGGGTCGCGAAGAGGGTCTTGGCCTTGACCCGCGGGGTGTTGTGCAGGAACTCGGCCACGGCCCAGGCGATGCTGATGCCGTCGAAGGTGCTCGTGCCGCGGCCGATCTCGTCGAGGACGATCAGGCTGCGCGCCGTGGCGTTGTTGAGGATGTTGGCGGTCTCCTGCATCTCGACCATGAAGGTGCTGCGCCCGCGCGCGAGGTCGTCGCCCGCCCCGACGCGCGTGAAGACGCGGTCGAGCAGGGGGATGCGCGCCGAGCGCGCCGGCACGAAGGAGCCGGCATGGGCCATGATGCTGATGAGGGCGACCTGGCGGATGTAGGTTGACTTGCCGGCCATGTTGGGGCCGGTGATCACGGCGATCTGGTTACGGCGGCAGTCAAGACGCGTGTCGTTGGGGACGAAGCGCTCGGCGTCGGGCAACTGCTCGATGACCGGATGGCGTCCCCCCTCGATCTCCAGCTCGTCGCCCTCGTGCATGACGGGCCGCACGTAGCCCAGCGCCAGCGCGCGGTCGGTGAGCGAGGTCAGCACATCGAGTCCGGCCACGGCCGCGGCGGTCTCCTGGATGGCGGCCGTCTCCGCCGCCGCCGCGTCGCGCAGCTCGCAGAATATCTCGTACTCGAGGGCGCAGGCGCGGTCCTGGGCGCCGAAGATGCGCTGCTCGTAGTCCTTGAGCTCGGGGGTGATGTAGCGCTCGGCGTTGACCAGCGTCTGGCGCCGCTCGTAGTGCGCCGGTATCTGGTCGAGCTGGGTCTTGGAGACCTCGATGTAGAAGCCAAAGACCCGGTTGTGGCGCACCTTGAGGGTGCGGATGCCGGTGCGCTCCTGCTCGGCGGCCTGGTAGCGCGCCAGCCAGGCGTGGCCATCGCCGGCCATCTGCCGCAGCTCGTCGAGCTGCGCATTGAAGCCCTCGCGGATCAGTCCGCCCTCCTTGATGGTCTGCGGCGGGGCATCGACCAGCCCGCGCAGCAGGCGCCCGGTCAGTTCGGGCAGCGCGTGCAGGCGCTGCGCGGCGTCCTTGAGCAGCCCCGCCCCGACCGCTGCCAGGGGCCCGGCGAGGCGCGGCACCGTCTCCAGCGAGGTGGCCAGCGCGCGCAAGTCGCGCGCGTTGCCCTGGCCCGACCCGATACGGGCGATGAGCCGCTCGAGGTCGCGCATGTCGGCCAGCGGCTCGCGCAGGGCATTCAGCAGGGAGCGTTCGGCACAGAGATACTCGATGGCGTCGTGGCGCGCGGTAATGGGTTCGAGCGCGCAGGGGGGCTGCAGCAGCCAGCGCCGCAGCAGACGCGCCCCCATCGGGGTGCGGGTGTTGTCCAGCACGCCGAGCAGGGTGGCCTCGGCCGGACGGCCGCGCGCCGGGATCAGGTCGAGGTTGGCGACGGTGGTCTCGTCCAGCACCAGACTCTCGCCGGCCTGGCGCACCTGCAGCGTGCGGATATGGCTCACGGTACGGCGCAGTTCGTCGCGCACGTGGTGCAGCAGCGCCCCGGCGGCGCCGATCAGCGCCGGACGATGCTCGCAGCCGTAGCCGTCGAGCGAATGGACGCGGAAGTGGCGCAGCAGCTCATCGCGCGCCACATCATGATGGAAGGTCCAGTCATCCACGCTGGTGATGGTGGGAACGTCCGCCTCGCGCAGCAGGGCGGTCAGGGCCGGGTTCTCGCGCTGCTCGCGGCCGACGAGGCACTCGCTGGGCGCGTGGCGCCGCAGGGCGTCGCGCAGGGCGTCGTCGCCGGCGGGCTCCTCGACCATGAAGTCGCCCGTCGAGAGGTCGAGGAGCGCCAGGCCGTAGCGGCCGGGCGAGGGCTGGTGGAGCGCGGCGATGTAGTTGTTGCGGGTGGCCTCGAGGATCGTGTCCTCGGTGACGGTGCCGGGGGTGACGATGCGGGTGACCTCGCGCCGCACGATGCCCTTGGCGGTGGCGGGATCCTCCATCTGGTCGCAGATGGCCGCCTTGTAGCCGGCGCGCACGAGCTTGGCGAGATAGGCGTCGAGCGCATGGTAGGGCACGCCGCACATCGGCGCGCCGGTGCGCTGCGTCAGGGCCACACCCAGCACGGGGGCCGCGGTCTGGGCATCCTTGAAGAACATCTCGTAGAAATCGCCCATGCGGAAGAGCAGCAGCACGTCGGGCGGCAGCGACTCGCGGATGCTGCGGTACTGGCGCATCATGGGGGTCAGGGTGTCGCGTTTGGCGGACATCAGGGGGTCTCCCGTGAGGCCGCGGTGTGCGCGGCCAGCCAGCGGGCCAGCGCCGCCCACTGGGCATTGGTGAGGGTTTCGGCGCGGCAGGCGGGATCAACGGCGGCCTGCGCCAGCAGCGGTTCGATGGCGTCGGGGGCCAGTCCCAGCGCGGGCGGTGCCAGCCGCAGCAGCGCGCTCATCTGCTTGCGGCGGTGCATGAAGGCGTGGCGTGTCAGCTCCTCGAAGAGCCTGCGCTCGGCGGGTTCCAGCGGCTCGCGCTGGTGATGCACGAGGCGCACCAGTGTCGAGGCGATTTCGGGGCGCGGCCAGAAACAGGCGGGCTTGATGGTGCGCAGGAGGGTGACATCGAAGTTCTGCTGCACCCAGACGCCCGCCTGTCCGCGGGCCGGCTCGCCGGCATCGGCGGCCAGGCGCCCGGCCACCTCGCGCTGGAGCATGACCACCAGCGTACCGGGGCAGAGGGGATGGCGGCAGAGTTCCAGCAGGATGCGTGTGCCGGTGGAGTAGGGCAGGTTCGAGACGCAGGCGTCGAAGCGCGGCCGGCCGGTGGCGGGATCGGCCAGCAGGGTATCAAGCGGCACCTCCAGCATGTCGCTCTCGATCAGTGTGAAGCGCTGATTGGCACCCAGTGCCCCGCGCAGCCACTCCGCCAGACGGTGATCCTTCTCGACTGCCGTCACGTGCGCCCCCGCCTCCAGCAGCGCCTGCGTCATGGCACCAAGCCCCGGGCCTACCTCCAGCACGGCGGCGCGGGGCGGCAGGCCGGCGGCGGCGGCGATGGCCTCGAGGATGTTGCGGTCGATGAGAAAGTTCTGTCCCAGCGTGCGGTTCGGATGGAAATCACGCTCGATGCACCAGGCCTTGACTTCGGAGGGGCGGATTGGAACCATGACTCAGGGCAGCTCGAAGTAGTGCACGGTCACGTCGCGCTTCATACTCTCAATCCAGGCGGCGCGGCGCGACTCGCGCTTGATACGGCGCAGACGCGACTCGATCTCCGTCCAGACGTCCTCCAGCGGCATGACGCTCTCGGTCCGCTCGTCGAACTTCGTCAGGAGGTAGATGCCGCTCTCGGTCGTGACGGGCTCGCTGATCCCGCCGACCTTGAGGCCGTCCAGTGCCTCGGCCAGATCCTTGCGCAGCATCTCCGCAGGATCTATGAAGCCCCAGTCGCCGCCCTCGGATGCATGGGCCTCGGCCGACTCGCGGCGGGCCACGGCACGGAAATCCTCCTTGCCGGCACGCAGTTCCTTGAGCATTTCCTGCGCGCGCTTGGCCAGCGCTTCGGGCGACTCGCCCTCCTTGGGCGCCAGCAGGATCATCCCCACGCGCACGGGATCCTCCACCGCGAAGGCCGTGGTGTTGGTGGCGTAGTAGGCGCGGATCTCGGCGGGGGCGATGACGATATGCTGGTCGACGAACTGGTGCTGCATGGTGCTGATGATCATCTCCTCCTCCACGCGCCTACGCCAGGCGTCGTAGCCCAGTCCCTGCCTGTTAAGCATCGAGACCAGTTTCGAGCGGTCGCCGCCGAAATGCTCCTCGATAACCTCGGCGACACGCCGCTCCACTGCCCATGCCGGCAGCTTGTTCGGCAGCGCCGCGTAGGCCTGCAGGATGAGCTGCCTTGCTACCAGATACTCCTGCGCCTCGGCATACAACTCGCGCAGGTTGCTGCCGGCGCTGGCGACCGGCAGCCGGCGCATGGCCGCCAGCTCGCGCGCGTACTCCATGGTCTCTGCGATCGTGATGCGCTCCCCGCCCACTTCGGCGGCGAGGCCATCGAGCAGCAGCAGGGCCGGCGCATTCGTCGCGGCACCCGCCCGCGGCACCGCCAGCAGCAGGATCAGCGCCGACAGGGCGCTTGCGGGAATCCGCATTTGGAGTAAGCGGGTGGAGTAAGCGTGCCGATTAAGAGCGGGATCAAGTGTGGGTTTAAGTGGAGCTTCACACTGGCACTTTGTCTCCACACCTTGTCTCCACGCTTTGTNNTCGGATACGCTTCGTCTCCGCACTTCGTCCCTGCGCCTTGTCGAAAGCGGAAGACGGGGCGGCTGTGGGGTGTCCCAGACTAGTCGCAACATAGAAGAAAGAGTGTACGTGTGTTCCATGCGGTGTACCGCCATAGTTCCATGCGTCCCTCGCGCTTACCCGCGCCTGCCGGTCACTTTGAAGGCGGGACGCCCCTTGACAGGGTTTGCGGTTAACTATACCATGCTTTTTCTGCCATGAAAAAGAGAAACTACACGGTCGCGGCTGTAGGGACGGCTCTTGCCGCCCTCCTCTTGCTGACGGGATGCGAGTCGACCGATGAGGTCTCGGTTTCGATCTCGCCCAGCCACACACGCCTGGGTGTCAACCAGTCGGTGACGCTTACCGCCTCGGGCGGGCACACCTACCGCTGGTCGCTAGGCGCGTCCACGGGAGGCCCCAACAACCCGGCGACGGCTAAAACCGACAACGGGGTGCTCTCATCCACGGTGAACGGGGTGCTCTCATCCACGGTGGGTGAGCGGGTGACCTACCGCGCCCTCAAGAGCGGCGTCACACAGACCGTGACCTGCTACGCGACGGGCCCCGGCGGCCAGACAACGGCTATCGCGCCGGGACAGGCCACCATCGTTCAGCAGTAGGCGCTGTGGCCACCGGCGACATGCTGATCACCAGCCTGGCCAATCCCAAGGTCAAGCAGGTCGTCAAGTTGCGGCAGCGCTCGCACCGCGATGAACTGGGCCTCATGCTGGTCGAGGGCTACCGCGAGATCAAGCGCGCCCTGGAGCACAACTACCGTCCCACGCAGCTCTTCTACTGCGAGGAGCTCTTCCTCAAGGGCATCAACGAGCCGAAGCTGATCGGGCAGGCGCGCGCCGCCGGTGCCGAGATACTGGCCTGCTCCGCCCCCGTCTTTCTCAAGATGGCCTACCGCGAGCGCCCCGAGGGGCTGCTGGCGGTAGGGCCGCAACCGCACCGTTCGCTCGACGACCTCGTCCTGCCATCCAATGCCCTGCTGCTGGTAGGCGAGGCGATCGAGAAGCCCGGCAACCTCGGTACCATGCTGCGCGCGGCGGATGCCGCCGGGGCGGCGGCGGTAATCGTCTGCGACCGCTGTACCGACCCCTACAACCCCAACGTCGTGCGCGCCTCGACGGGCACGCTCTTCTCGATGCCCGTCGTCGAGACCGACGGCGGGACGCTCCGCGCCTGGCTGCGCGCGCGCGGCTTCGCCATACTGGCGGCGACGCCGCACGCCGAGCGCCTGCATACCGAGGTTGACCTGACCGGCAATGTGGCCATCGTGGTCGGTTCCGAGCAGTGCGGACTGACGCCTGCCTGGCTTGAGGCGGCCGACCTGCGGGTGCGCATCCCGATGATGGGGCTGGCCGACTCGCTCAACGTCTCGTCCGCGACGACGATCCTGCTCTTCGAGGCGCTGCGCCAGCGCCTGGCGGCCGGCCTCGTCACGGCACCACCACCGCAGCCGCCGGCGTAGCGGGTTGAACCGCCAAGGCGCCAAGCGCGCCAAGAGTGCTGATGTTTTTGAAAGGATGCGGGGTGCGGTAGAGGACTGCAAGCGTACAACTGCAAGCCCCGGCTCGCGTCGCACCCGTCGATGGCGAGTTTCGATTGCCGTCGATTGCCGTCGGCTGTCGTCGGGTGTCTGGTCAGCTCCTGCGCAAGCGCGCAAGCCCGCTGGTCTTACTCCACCCGCTTGCTCTTTCGCTTTCGACAAGGTGTGGGGACAAGGTGTGGGCGCGAAGCACACACTTAAACCCACTCTTAAACTCAGTCTTAAACGGCACGCTTAAACCACCCGCTTACTCTTTAGCTTTCGACAAAGTTACCGACAAAGCTCTCGCGACCAAGTGGGGACTGCCTACTGCTACTGCCTACTGCCACTGCGCACGCCCGCCCGGGCGGGCGTGCGCTACCGCTGCGGGCGCGGGCCGCTGCCGGCGACCAGCTCGTCGAGCTCGTCGGGGGTCACGACCACGATATCCCCGTCGGTACGGAGCGCCAGCGCGGCCAGTGCCTGGCCGTAGCGCAGACCGGCCGTGAAATCGCCGTCGAGCCAGCCGTGGATCACGCCCGCCGCCAGCGCATCGCCGGCACCGATGCGGTCGATAACGGCGGTATCCTGCGCGGAATGCCGCCGGATGTCCCGGCCGTCCCAGGCCACCACACCCTCCGCCCCGACGGTCAGCACCACCTGCTGCGCCTCGAAGGTCTCGCGCAGCGATGCAATCACCTGCTCAGGATCGCCGCTGAAGCCGAAAACCTCGGCCGCATCGGACGCCCCCGCGAAGAGGAGCGCGGTACCGCGGGCGATCATCGGCAGCGCCTTGCGCGCCGCCGCGGGCGACCAGAGCTTGCGGCGGTAGTTGAGGTCGAAGCTGAAGGGCACACCACGCGCCCGCGCCTCGCCGGTGAGCCTTGCGAGTGCCTGGCAGCACCCTTCCGAGAGAGCCGGTGTGATACCGGTGAGGTGCAGCAGCCGGGTATCGAGCAGGGCATCGAGCGGCAGGCGGTCGGGATCCAGATTGGCGGCACAAGAGCCGGTGCGGTCGTAGGTGACGCGCGCGGGCGAGGGCGGAAGGCGCAGCTCGACGTAGTAGGTGCCGACACGTCCGGCGGGGCACCACTCCACCAGCGAGAGATCCACCCCGCACTGCCGCAGGGCGTTGGCGATGAGGCGTCCGGTAGGGAGTTGCGGCAGTCGGCTGGCCCACGCCGTGCGCCGTCCCAGGCGTGCCAGGGCGCAGGCGACGTTGCTTTCGGCGCCGCCGGCGTGCAGCGCGGCGCTTCCCGCCGTCTCCAGCACGGTGCCCGGCGGCACGCTGATGCGCAGCATCGTCTCGCCGAGGGTGGTCAGGTCGTAGGCAGGGGCGCAGTTCATGGGCAGGCCCCGATCCAGGCGCGGCGCATGGCCTCGGCGCGTGACTTCAGCTCGGCGGGGGACAGACCGGGGGCGAGCAGCGTCGAGCCCGCCGCCACGGCCACCGCACCGGCACGGCGCCAGCCGGGGATGGTCTCGGCCGAGACGCCGCCGGTAGGCATGAAGTCGAGCTGGTTGAAGGGGGCGCGCAGGGCCTTGAGATAGGACGGCCCGACCGTCCCGGCGGGGAAGAGCTTCAGCAGCCGGCAGCCTTCGGCGGCGGCCAGGGTGACCTCGGTGGGCGTAAGGACGCCGGGGATAAAGAGCACCTGCGCCCGGCGCGCCTGCGCCACGGCGGCGCGGTCATAGCCCGGCGCCACCAGGAACTGCGCCCCGGCGGCGACGGCCTCGTCGACCTGTTGCGCCGTGAGCACGGTGCCCGCGCCGATCAGCATGCGGTCGCCCATGGCGTCCGACAGCCAGCGGATGAGGTCGGGCGCGGCGGGGCTGTTGAGCGTCACCTCCATCGCCGTGATACCGGCCTGGCAGAGGATCTCGGCCATTCCGGCCAGCGCGTCGCGCCCGAAGGCACCCCGCGCCACGGCTATGATGCCGCTGCTGCGGATGGCGGCGTCGGCCTGATTGATATCCATGCGTTTCATTTTAGCTGAAGAGGGCCAGGATGACGCCGCCGGCGACGATCGAGCCGATCTGGCCGGCCACGTTGGCGCCCATGGCGTGCATCAGCAGGACGTTCTGCGGATCGTACTCCATGGCGACGCGTGTCGAGACGCGCGCGGCCATGGGGAAGGCCGAGACGCCGGCCGAGCCGATCAGCGGGTTGATGGGGTTGTTCGGCGAGAAGAGGTTCATGATCTTGGCGAAGATCACGCCGCCGGCCGTGCCGAGCGAGAAGGCCAGCAGGCCGATCAGGATGATGCCGAGCGTCGCCGGTTGCAGGAACTGGGAGGCCTCGAGCTGCATGCCGACGCCGAGGCCCAGCATGATCGTGGCGATGTTCATGATCTCGTTCTGCATGGCGTTCGAGAGGCGGTTGACCGCGCCGCACTCGCGGATGAAGTTGCCAAGCGCCAGCGAGCCCATCAGCGGCACCGCGGCGGGCAGGAAGACGATGCAGACCAGCAGGATCAGGAGGGGGAAGAGAATGAGCTCGAGACGCGAGACCGGACGCTCCTGCCGCATGCGGATGAGGCGCTCCTGCCTGGTGGTCAGCAGCCGCATGATGGGCGGCTGGATGAGGGGCACGAGGGCCATGTAGGAGTAGGCCGCGACGGCGATCGAGCCCATCATGTTGGGCGCGAAGCGGCGCCCGACCACGATCGAGGTGGGGCCGTCGGCGGCGCCGATGATGGCGATGGCGCTGGCCTCCTTGAGGGTGAAGTCGAAGCCGGGCAGTTGGTTGAGCAGAATGACGCCCAGCAGCGTGCCGAAGACGCCGAACTGCGCCGCGGCTCCCAGCAGCACGACACGCGGACTGCCCAGCAGCGGGCTGAAGTCGGACATCGCGCCGATGCCCATGAAGATCAGCAGAGGCAGGAGGTCGTTCTCGATGCCGGCGTTGTAGATCAGCCCCAGCAGGCCATTATCCTCGCCCATGCCGGCGAAGGGGGCGTTGACGAGGAGACAGCCGAAGCCGATGGGCACCAGCAGCAGCGGCTCGAAATCCCTGGCGACGCCCAGATAGAGCAGCACCAGGCCCACGACCAGCATGACGGCCGCGCGCCACTGGCCACTCATGAAGGCCGCCAGTCCTGTAGTGGAGACCACCTTCCGCGCACCCTCCCTTAACGAGAGGTGCTCTCCGGCCGGCTGGCCACTGGCGTCGGTGTCGGCGTCGGTGTCGGCGGCGGCCGCGACTGAGGCGGCGGTGTCGCCAGCGGTGGGCGCATCCGCCACCATGGTGGTCTGGGCCCACGACGCCATACCGATGATGAAGGTTGCGATCAGCCCCAGGCAGAGTCCCAGGCGCATGCGTTTTCCCTTGAGATACTTCATTTCGACACGTTCCCTAAAAAAAGTAGAAGAAGACTATTTGCCCTGCCGGCGCGCGGCGGCCACGGCCACTGCGACACACGTCTGCGAATCGTTCTCCGCCGCGTCGTTCTGCGGCGCGGGGCCACCGGAGGGCGCTTTAGGCACGGGGGCAGGTGGTTTGGCGGGTGGTTCGGGTGGGGCATAACGGGCCGCAAGGCGTCCGCCAAGCGTCATCAGCCCCAGCAGGGCCAGCAGCACCAGAAAGACGGTGCCCATGCCCAGAATCATCACGATCGTGGCATCTCTGATCATTGTCTTGCTCCGTCACGCCGAGTGGCGCGGTTGCCGGACGGCAGCGGGTCGGCCGGTTGCCGGCCAGTCGTCGGCTTGAACAAAAGAATAATCCAACATATCAGTGCGTTTGTCAAACGTGGAGCGCATGCAAACGGCAAACGGCTAGTGACGCTCGGCTAGTGACTGGGGGATGACTGGGTTGCTCTCGAAGAACTCGATCACTTTGTCCCTTCACTTTGTCCCTACGCCTTGTCGGCTACGCTTCGTCTAAACACTTTGTCCCTACGCTTTGTCGGAATCACTTCAGCCGCTAATTTTTCGACAAGGTGTGGGGACAAGGTGCAAGTGCGAAGCGCACACTCCAAACCCTCTCTTAAACCCTTTCTTAAACTCACTCTCAATCGGCCCACTTCATCCACCCGCTTAATCTTTAGCCTTCGACATTGATGTGACGTATGGGACGAATGGGACGCAGGGGACGTAGGTGCTGGGACAGTGTGCGGAGACAAAGTGCAAGTGCGAAGCACACACTTAAACCCTCTCTTAATCTAACTCTTAATCGGCACGCTTAATCCACCCGCTTAATCTTTCGC
>LSQX01048691.1_pt1 | contig 13249 bp, 8 predicted proteins | sample 654561 | NCBI WGS metagenome assembly LSQX01 (sample SAMN04489861, study PRJNA283612) | anaerobic digester metagenome | isolation source: 4 biogas reactors fed with cattle manure at either 37C or 55C with and... | place: Denmark: Kongens Lyngby | collected 2014 | reverse complement strand
TACCTTCCTTTTGTTTTTCTAATAACTTTTTCTTTCTAGATACATCCCCACCATAACATTTAGCCAAAACATTTTTACGCATTGCCTTAATATCTGATCTAGCAATAATGGAAGAACCGATAGAAGCTTGAATAGGAACTTCAAACATTTGCCTAGGAATAATACTTTTTAAAACTTCAACAACAGCTTTACCTCTTTTATAGGCAAAATCTTTATGCACTATAACACTTAAAGCATCAACTACTTCTCCGTTTAATAAGATATCCATTTTAACTAAATTACTTGGTTCATAACCAATCATTTCATAATCAAAAGAAGCATAACCTTTAGTAGCAGATTTCAATTTATCAAAAAAATCGTAAACAATTTCAGCAAGAGGTAATTTATATTGAATATTAACTCTAGTTTTACTTAAATAATTCATATTTAAATAAAAACCTCTTTTATTTTGACAGATTTCCATTATAGAACCAATATATTCAGCAGGAGTATAAATATTTGCTTTTATAAAAGGTTCTTTAATTTCATGTATTTTAGTCCTTTCTGGTAATTTAGTCGGAGTCTCCACCGTTATTAAAGAATTATCGGTTAAAACAACTTCATAAATAACTGAGGGACTAGTTGCAATTAAATCAATTTTAAATTCTCTTTTTATTCTTTCAATGGTAATTTCCATATGTAATAAACCTAAAAATCCACAACGAAAACCAAACCCTAAAGCTTTGGAAGTTTCTGGTTCATAAGAAAGAGAAGCATCATTTAATTTTAATTTACCAATAGCTTCTTTTAAATCATCATACTTATTTGATTCGATTGGATATAATCCACAAAATACCATTGATTTCATAGCTTGATAACCCGGTAAAGAATTAATAGCTTCATCATTTTTAATAGTAATAGTATCTCCTACTTGAATATCTTCAAGCGACTTTATAGCAGCTGATACATAACCAACCTCACCAGTAATAAGTTGCTCTTTAGGTGTGTGTTTAGGATTATTAATACCTAGTTCTAATACTTCATAACTAGAACCAGTTGCCATAGTTTTAATGATATCTCCTTTTTTTAAAATCCCATTTTTAATACACACTGAAATAATAACCCCACGGTAAGAATCAAAATAACTATCAAAAATTAATCCTTGTAATTTAGCTTTATTATCACCAGTTGGGGCTTTAATTCTTTCAATAATACTAGTCAATAAAAATTCGATTCCCTCCCCTGTTTTAGCACTAGTTAAAATAATTTCATCTTCATCAAAACCAATTTCTTCTACAAGTTCTTTTTTGACTTTATTAACATCTGCATTAGGTAAATCTATTTTATTAATTATTGGAATTATAGTTAAATTATTATTCAAAGCTAAATAAAAGTTAGCTAATGTTTGAGCTTCTATGCCTTGTGTTGCATCAACTACCAAAATAGCACCTTCACAAGCTGCTAAACTTCTAGATACTTCATAAGAAAAATCAACGTGCCCCGGGGTATCAATAAGATTTAAATAATAATCTTCTCCTTGGTAACGGTATTTTAAATTAACAGCATTAAGTTTAATGGTAATGCCTCTTTCTCTTTCAATATCCATATTATCTAATAATTGTTCACGCATCTCTCTATGACTAATCGAGTCAGTCTTTTCTATAATCCGATCAGCTAGAGTACTTTTACCATGATCAATATGGGCTATAATAGAAAAATTACGTATATTTTGCTGTTTCATAAAATCAACTCCTAGTTATTTAATTATATCATTATATTTAAAAATAATAAAAGAGTAAATGAATTTACTCTTTTAATTTATAGTCTTAGGTTTTTCTAATTTATCAAAATCAATCGGTTGTTGTAAATTATTTAATAGCTTATCAGATCCTATATATACTGTATCATAGTAGTCTCCTGCTATGTTATTAGTGCCAAATTGTTTAGATCTGCTTTTAATATTTGAATTTCCAGCAAGAGAAAAATAATTATCTTGACGTTCTAACAATGTTAATCCTGAATATTTAATTATTCCACCAACAACTGTATTAACATAACCACCTAAATATTCTTGATGATTAGGTATAGCTATTGAAGCTGTTTTAACAGTGTTATTAAACTCTTTGTTTTTAAAAGTACTTTCTATAATGGTTTCTGCTCTTTGACCTGTTCTAGCGCTATAATATCCACTATAAACCGGTGCATTAGCATTAGTTGCTAAACATAAAGCAAGAGATGAAGAATTATAGTTGTGGTTTTCATTCTTTACAGCATCATTTAACGAACCTAAAACAATTGGTCGATCAGCATTATTCTCATAACCACCTATTCCAATTACTAATATTTCTTTAGAATTTTCATCTTGTTCTTTTGCTTCTTTAAAAGCCTTTTCATAACTATATGTTGCTTGTGAAGAGATTCCATATTCATTTAAAATCATATTCATTTCATCAACAATATCATTATATTTTTGATCTCCAGATACTAAAACCACACTAATACTATCAAATTTATAATGTGGATTGTATTTTTCTACAGTACTAATACTAGTAGTAATCGATTTTTCAGTTTCCGGCTTATTACCTTTAAATTGAGCATAAACAGATAAAGCCGTTATAGTCGATAGAACAACCGCTACTCCTTTTAAAAGTGGATTTCTTTTATTTAATATCAAATTTGTAGAAGATGATTTTTCTACTATCTCACCGTTAATAAAATCAACATTAACAATATCTCCCATTTTATCACCACTTTAATTATATAATATATTAAACATAAATGCCAGAAATATTGACATAATTATGTCAAATATGTATAAAAAAATCAATTATACAAAATATAATAAAGAGTTGATTTTTAATATTATATAATATATAATTGTTAATATAGGAGTTGGTTATATGGTGTGTCCAAACTGTGGTTTTAATAATACTGAAGGTTCAACAAAATGTTTAATTTGTCAAACAGCTTTTCAAAACCCAGTAGCTGTAAATAATATAAATACTAATCAAAGTGGTGATGAAAATTATTATGAAGAAACACCAAAAAAGAAAACTAATATTATAACTATTGTTTTAATTGTTTTAGCGATAATTATTATTATAGCTGGTGTAGTTATATTCTTTGTATATAATAGCAAACCTAAATTTACTAATCAAGTAATTTTTAATAACGATAAAATTACAACTTTATATGGTATTTATCCTAATATACCAGTTCAAAATGAAACTTCATGCGGTGAAACTTGTTTAAATATTTATTATATGAGAACCAATTATTCTGATAACGTCCATAAGGAATACGAAACTTTGCTACGAAATAACAATTTTAGAATTTATTCATTTTCAGATAATAACAATGTTCAAGAAACAAAATATATAAAAGAATCAAATTCTAACAATAAGATTTTAGTTATTACTAGCACGATTAATTCTCAATCAGCAACAATAAAATATGAGCAATTAATAAGCACAATAGAAGACTTAATAGAAAAAGAATTACAATAATAAAAATTAATAAGTCGATAGAATAAAATTAAATAAAAAGATTTAAAACCCTAATTCAATATCAACTGAATTAGGGTTTTGTTATTTAATAGATGTGCTAATTTTTCTTTAGTAATAAGTAAAATAAATGAACAAGAATAATTTTAACTATTCTTGTTCAAAATCGTGAATATCACAATTACAATCATTATCACAACAACTCTGTTCTTCAATATCATTTAGTTGTTCCTCTAAATAATGTAATAGATAATTAAGTTCTACTAATTCTTCCTTCTTAGTAATATTATTTTTTATTTGAACATTACCGTTTTTTAAATCTTCACTATTTAAAATAATTAATAATTTACTATTTAAACGATCTGCTTGCTTAAATTGACTTTTTAAATTTCGGTTCATTGTTTCTAGGTCGATTTTTAAACCTGCCATTCTTAAATCCTGAGCAATAGCAATTGCTGAACTTTTCTCTTCTTCATTAACATACATAATATAAGCATCAATTTGTTGATTAATAGGTAATTTTATTTCTGATTGTTCTAACATTAACAGAAATCTATCAAAACCAAAAGCAAATCCTATACAAGGAGTTTCGGGTCCTCCTAACTCAATAACTAGATTATTATATCTTCCTCCGCCACATATAACGTTTTGTGCACCTACATCTGGAAGTTTAACTTCTATTTCAAAAACAGTATGATTATAATAATCCAATCCTCTAACAATATTAGAATTTACTTCAAAATCAATATTTAAAATCTTTAAATATTTTTGCACTAATTCAAATCTTGTTTTTGAATCTTGAGTTAAATAATTAATAATTTTAGGTGCCTTTTTCATTATTTCTAATTCATGATCGACTTTACAATCTAATATACGAAGAGGGTTTTTTTCTAATCTAATTTTACAATCATCACACAAGTCATTAATATAAGGTTTAAAATAATTGGTTATTTCATTACGATAAATATCTCTTGTTTGCTTATCGCCTAAAGAATTAATATTAACTTTAATTTTTTCTAAACCACTTAATTTAATTATGTTAACAGCTAAAGAAATCACTTCTGCATCAATCATAGGATCATCACTTCCCAAAACTTCAAAACCAAATTGATAAAATTCTCTATTACGACCTGATTGAGGTCTTTCATAACGAAACATTGGTCCATAATAATATAACTTTTTAGGTTGGTTAGCATCTCCGTACATTTTATTTTCAATATAACTTCTTACGATTCCGGCTGTGCCCTCAGGACGAAGTGTAATCATTCGTTGACTACGATCTTTAAAATCATAAGTTTCTTTACTAACTATATCAGTATTTTCTCCTAGACCACGATGAAACAATTCGCTAGCTTCAAAAATAGGTGTACGAATAAAATCATAATTATATTTTTCAGCAATTGTATCAATTAAATTAGTAATAACCAACCATTTTTTAGCATCACTACCATATAAATCATATGTTCCTTTTTGTTTTTTTATCATATTAACCCTCCATTAATTAAAAGGTAATATCAATAATAACTCTTTTGATATTACCCTTTTTATCAAATTTTAATTTAATTATTTTATATAACTTCCATAGTTAGAGATAGTAACTGGATAAAAACCTGCTTGTTTAGCATCTTTTATAACATCATCATAAGATCGACTGTTCCATTGATCAACAGTACAATTATTACTGGTAGTAAATTCTATTGGATTTATTAGAGATGATATTACTTCATTACCAGCATTATCTGTTGCTTTCATTATAAAATAAACTATTTCCTTTTCAGTCCAAAAATTATAATGTCCTTCTACTTCTTCTTTAAAAGATGGGCTTACTGTTCTTATAGCCCAGTCTCTAGCTTCAAGTTTTTGATATTTACATGATTGGATTAGTGATTGACTAAGATCTTTATAACAGTGTTTTGAAGCATACAAATTTACTCCAGAAACATCATTAGCCTTGGTTTTTGGATCTACTACTAAATAAATCATTGTACTACTTATATTATTATTTGCACTACTTTTAAAACAAGCATCTTTTATATAACGATAATATATAATAGGCGGTGTTTTATCTATATAAGGCTCTATCACACTACATGTTCCTTTGTTACCCGCAGCATCATAAACTGACCATGTTACCGTAGATTTTCCCTCTGCTTTAACTGTCCAACTAGATTCAAATTGATCAGTTACATTGTTAGTCTTTCCCTTTGTTGTTACACTTTTTACGTTATTACTACGACATCTACTTAATGAATCTGAACAAGTGGCTGATGTATAAACATTTTCATTAATCCAAGTTTTATTAGTATAATCTTTTCCATTTGAATCTATTTTTTTAGCTACTTTCGTACAAATTGGTGCGGTTTTATCTATATAATAAATGTTAGTTAAACATTCTTTTGTTTCACCAGCTGAGTTTTTAATCACTATTTTACCTTGGCGTTCTCCTTCAGCTATAAGATCTTTACTTGTTTCAGTCTTATTTATTCCCCAATTTTCCCATCCTCCAGTTGAATTGTTAGTATACCATTCCCAAGAAGTATATGAATCATTATGTTGTAAATTTAGTGTAACTGTTTTATTGGTCCATGTTTTTGGGTTTATATTATTTGCAGTTATTATTGGACAAGTAAGTGGTTTTACTATTATTTTATATGCTTCATTATTAGTTTCTAAACTAATATTATTTTTAGTATCAATAAACCTAAATTTTAATTTATAAGTTCCACTTTCTAATTTAGAAATATCAAATTGTCCATTATTGCACTTATTATTACTATTAATTGAACATGTTATATCTTTGTATTCACTCCAATTATTACTTCCTTCTTTTACATAACTTATTTGGTATTTTGATACCGTAAATTTTGGTGATGTTACATTATCTGGTAATATTCCATCTGGAGTTAAAGTTATTTTTATTGTATTTTGTACAGCCTTACCCCAATCAAAACCAACTGGAGTTACTTTTGGTGCTTTATATTGATATACTATAACATCACTTTTCGCTTTTAATTCATTAGTAGTATAACATTTTGTAGTATCAGTTCCTTCAGCACATCTTAAAATTGTACGTGCATCTGTCATAGTTACTACTCCATCACCATCTATATCAACACGTAATAATTGATCTGGAGCTGGATTCTCTTGCTCTGTAGCATATTTTTGAGCTAATTCATAATCCTCTTTATCAACTATACCATCGTTATTAACATCTCCTAAAATATAACTTACCTCATCATTTATATAATTATAATCTAAAGTATATTTATTATTTTCATTAATGTTTATTATATCTTCGTTGCTTGGTGTAACTAATACTTTCCAATCAATGTCTTTATCATTTAATTTTATATATACATGTCCTATTAATTTATTACTATCAATATTAAGCCCATTATATGAATATAATGTATTTGGTACTTTTATATAAGCTGCTGGATTATAATTATCAGTACATAGATTTACATCTGTTTTATAAATCTTTCGAGTATCTGTTTCATATTCACAAATATTCTTCGTACAATTGCATTTTAAACAAGTATAATATTTATAATCTTTTGAGCCAGTATTAACAACCATACCATAACCACTACAAGTTTTTCTTCCATCAGCATCAAAAACATTATTAATATAATCTTCATTTATTAATGTTGCTAAATCTATTACTTTTCTTCCATATGCACCTTTTGGTCTTAAATTTCGATTATTATTAAAATAATCTTTAACCGATAATAAAATATTTTCATCAGTTGACTCATAATAATTTGTTCTTTGTTTTTTAACTAAATGCCTTACTGTTGGTACAGCTATAATTAAAATAATTCCTAGAACTAAAACAACTGCCATTAATTCTATTAAAGTAAATCCTTTTTTATTTTTCATATTTATCACCTATCCTAAATCTATTATATTAAATTTATAAATATAATGCAAACAAATAAACAAAAATAGCTTCAACTATTTTTGTTTATTTATATTTTCTATTATTAGTTTATGAGCCTTATTTGATACTACAAAACTATAATATATTTTTTCATTAGATTGTAAATTACTAAACGAACTGCCCGGGATAATAGTAATAATTTTTTTGTTTTTATCAATTATTTTAAATTGATAATCATCGGTATTTATTTTGTTTTCACTATTGTTAGTTAATGAAAACGTTAAAACATATTCTAATTTATTATCCGTTTTAGTAAATTCAATATTAGAAGCTGTCAGATTATCTACTATTATAGTATCTTTTTTACTACCAAAATAATATTCGTTTAATTCTGTTTTAAATGTTAAATATACACCTATCCCAATAATAAATAAGCCTATTATTAAAATTACTAATATTATTATTTTTTTCTTTTGCATATTTATCACCTAATTTCCATATCCACATTGGCCAAAAAACTCCACATACGTTGCAACTGAAGCAGAATTACCAGCTTTTGTTGTAACCGTCCATTTACGATAAGCAACATTATTACCAGCACAGAAATAATGATTCCATTTTTGCCCATCATTTCCATTTATTGTTCCTTCATTTGTACAAGTTCTAGAAGAACATTTATTATAATCATATTTGATATTATTTTGATCACTTCCAGCCCAATCACATAATTTACCTTCTGCTGATGTAGATTTAGAACTTATACCAGATGTTGCTCCTTCAACTTTTAAAGCACTTTCCCACGGAGTATCATAAACATTCATACATGATCTCGAATAATAGTTAATAGTTGAAGAAGATTTAGTAGTTACTGGTCCAGCATTATTAACTATACCCGTAAATTTCTTTTGTTTAGTATCCCAATTAGTTCTTATATTTTTATAACTAGAAGATAAACCATAACTACTATTAAACCAAACAGAGCTACTATTACCTGGAAAAAGTAATTTGTTTTTAATCTTTAGATTACTACTAGTACTTTTTAAATTGTTCCATACTGATTCAACTATTTTTAATTTAACATTATCTGCATTTTCGAATTTTATATTACTGGCCCCACTATTACAAGAACCAATATTACCAGCTTTATCTTTTATATAACCATAATATTTAATTCCTTCTGTAGAAGTAGTTATTTTTTTGCTAGTAACACTATTATAAGTAGCTGTTGTTGAATTTATTAGACCATAACCACTTATAGGAGCTATTATTGTAGAAGGAGTTGAATCATATTTTAAATTAAAAATTATACTATTACCTTTATACCAATCGTTAGTTCCCTTTGTTCCTGATATTGATACACTACAAGTTGGAGCTGTTTTATCAATATAATAAACATCAGTATAGCAAGTCTTAGTTTCACCAGCTGAGTTTTTAATCACTATTTTTCCCTGCCTAATCCCATCTCCTGCTATAGATTTTTGAGTTATTTCTTTACCATTGTTTGTATGTAGTGTATAATTATCAGAATTTGTTCTTGTATACCATTCCCAAAAAGTATATGTATCATTATGAGTAAAATTAAAAGTTACATCACTATTTATCCACGTAGTTTTTTGTTTATTTGCTGAAATTACAGGACAAGCAAGAGGCATTTCTGGTACTTCTTTAACAAATTTATAAGAAGATGATTCTACTTCTATCCCTGAACCAGTTGTTAATACTGCACTATAAGTGCCTGATTCGGTTATTGTTAAAATATTAGAAGTTGCTCCATCAATATTTTGACCGTTCTTTTTCCATTGAAAACTTTCACCTGATAAATTATTTTTTGTAGAAGCTAGTAAATTAATTGATTCTTCTTCAAAAGAATTAGAAGTATCAGTTAAAAATGAACCACCGTTTGTTGTTATGTCTACAATAGGAATTGTTCTATCAATTTGATAGGGGTCAGTATAACAAACATTCTTTATACCGGCTTCGTTAGTTATTTCAAATTTTCCCATTCGTGCAAAATTATTATCAGATAAAATAATACTATAATTATTTCCTATTTTAGAAAAATTATTAACTTCAATATAATTATCAAAACCAACAGTATCTTCAAATTTTAAAACAAGTTGAGCATCAGTGATGTCTATTATTCCATCACCATTTATATCGCCTTTGTTATTACTATATTCAATTATAGGACAAGGTTCCATATTCACTGCACACCTAAGGGCAAGCCTAGCATCTGCAACTGTTATATATCCATCTTGGTCAATATCACTTAAAGCTTTTTCTTCATCAGTAAAAGACTCTAATTTTACAGCAAATCTTAAAATTGTCCGTGCCTCTGTTACAGATATATTTCCGTTACCATCTAAATCTCCAAGCAAACGACCTGTAGAAATACCTACTGCCTTTCTTAAAATAATCAAAGCATCAATTTTATCAATAAAACCATTTCCGTTTATATCTGCCTGATTATATATAAAAGTATCACCAGTAGGATTATTAATATATGATTTAGTTAAATTAACATTATTTGGTAAAGTAAAATCTATTTTAACTGGTGATCGATACCATTTAGAACCTGTATGTTCTGAAAATATTCCAGATATCGTTAAATCAGGACACATTGGGGGTTCTTTGTTTACCTCAATTCTTAAAAAATTACTAGTTTCAGCACTTATATTATTTTCTTTATCATTAAAAGCAAAACGGACTTGATAAGCACCATCAAAATTAGATATGTTAATAGTACAGTTGTTTCGTACATTATCTGTTTGACTACCACAATCAACCCTGTTCCAACTTGACCAATCTTCAGTATCTTTTAATCTATATGAATACAAATAGTCTTGAACCTTAATAGCCGGGTAATTGGCTAAACTTGTTGGACTAATTAAATTAGGTTTTAAATTATTGATTACTATTTCCTTTTCTGTTGCGAGTGGTTTATAATAACCACCATTAGTCATACTATTATTAATAACGCTATTGTAAGTTACAGAAGGAGCTTGATATTGATAAACGTACAAATTTCTTTTCGGTTTTTCAGCAAATATATCAGTTTCCACACCATTAATTTCATATTTTGTTTCATATTTTAGTTGGAAAATATTAGGTTCAGTAATATTTAATTCTGTTTTTTCTCCATTTAGCCAAATTGAAGAATAGCCTATAGCGTCATTAATTGAATATTCTCTTGAACCTAATTGTCTTGTAATAATAATTCCAGCATTTAAAATAGATGGTTTATAATTAGAATTAACATAAAGCCAAATATCATCATATCTAGCAGCATCTACATTATAAGTATTACTTCCCTCTGCTACATGGCAATATTCATGTTCTGATATATATTCACAATTATTTTCGCCCACTTCACATTTACAAGTAATACAAGAAATATATTCATATTCTTTTTTTTCATTTTTAATAACATATACATAACCCGTACAAGTATCATTACCATCTGCATCTGTTACTTCTGTTATATAATCATCGTTTTTTAATAAATCTAGAGTAACGCCTTTGTTTTCTAATATTTCTGAAGGTCTTTCTAATCTATTACTATTAAAATAATCTCTTCCAGCCAAGGAAACAGATGACTCTAAAGAAACATAATAATTTTTTCTTTGTTTTTTTATTAAATAGCTTGTTGTTGGAATTGCTATAATTAAAATAATAGCTAAGACCGTTACAACACCTAATAATTCTATTAAAGTAAAACCTCTTTTATTAGTTTTAACCATGTAAAATAACCCTCCTACTATAATTACAGTATACTAAAAAAAAAGGATTTAAGCAAATCTTTTTTTAATCCCGAAATATTATTTTTCTATAATAATAGTTACAGGACCATTATTTTCTAAATTAACTAACATTTCAGATTTAAATAAACCTTTTTCTACCGGAATATATTGTTGTAATTTATTATTAAACTGATCATATAGTTTTTCAGCTAATAATCCCTTTAAAGCTTTAAAATAACTAGGACGATTTCCTTTGCTAGCATCTCCATATAATGTAAATTGAGGAACAGAAAGAACCGAACCGCAAACATCTATAATTGATTTATTCATAATACCATTTTCATCATCGAATATTCGTAAATTTATAATTTTATTAACCATATAATCAACTGTTTGCTCATTATCTCCTTCTGTAAATCCAACAAAAATAGTTAATCCAAAATCAATAATACCTATCTTTTTTTTATTAACAGTAACAAAAGCTTTATTACATCTTTGAATAACTACTTTCATCGGATAATCCTTTCAATATTATGAATATAAGTCAAACGATTCAAATCATTGGTAATTTTATTTAAATGTTCTTTATCAATTACTAATAAACTTATTTCATATACAGTTTCATCTATTTTAGATAAGGTTTTAACACTGTCAATACTCGCACTATTGAAATTTATTCGTTGCATAATTTCAAATAAATTATTATTAGTTGTTTTAGAGGTATGAATAATAATATTAGCAAGGTATCTTTTTGTAAGTTCACTATTCCATTTTACAGCTATTGTTCGGTCAGTAACATTATTTAAATTATGACAATTAATACGATGAACTGTTATACCCGTTCCCTTAGTAATATAACCAATAATATGATCCCCAGGAAGAGGATTGCAGCAATTTGCAAGATTAACTTTTACTTTATCAATACCAGCAACAATAATGTCATTATCAGCGTTTTTAATAACATGACCGCCTATTTTAGGCAAAGTTACTGTTTCTTTTTTAAATACAAAATCAATAATATTGCTCGCACCAATTTTATTATTACCTATATTTAAATATATATCATTTAAAGTCATTAATTTATATTTTTGTAAAATACGATCAATATTTTCATCACTATAAAAGAGATTAAAATCAATATTCTTTTTACGTAATTCTTTTTCAATTAATTCCTTACCCAAATTAATATTATCTTGTTTCATACTAGATGAAAAATAACTTTTAATTTTACTTTTTGTATGAGTTAATTTAGCCATATTAATCCATTCTTTAGAAGGACCTTGACTATTTTTATTAGTAATTATTTTAACTATATCATCATCTTTTAATTCATAATCTAAAGATACGATAGAATTATTAACTAAAGCTCCTACCATAGAATCACCTATTTTACTATGCACTCTATAAGCAAAATCAATCGGAGTTGAACCTTTAGGAAGTTCAATAACATCACCCTTAGGAGTAAAAACATATATATTATTATTTAAAAGATCTTTTTTTACTGAAGAAACAAATTCTTCTGTTGATAAACGATCTTCTTTTAAATCAATTATTGATTTAAAGAACTGTAGTTTTTGTTCTGTTAAAGATAAATTATCTTCTTTAACTGTTTTTTTCTCTTTATAAGACCAGTGTGATGCTATTCCATTTTCAGCTATTTCATCCATTTCATATGTTCTAATCTGAATTTCAAATAATTGCCCTTCAAGACCAAAAACAGTTGTATGCAATGATTGATAACGATTAGCTTTAGGCATAGCAATAAAGTCTTTAAATCTTTTTGGTAAATGTCGATATTTTGAATGAATAATACCTAATGCTAAATAACATTCTTGTTCTGTTTTCACTAAAATACGCAAAGCTAGCAAATCGTAAATATCATTAAATTTACGCCCTGTATCTAACTTTTTATATATACCATAAATACTTTTAGAACGACCTTTTATTTCATGTTTTATATTATGTTCTTTTAATAAAGCTTTTACCTCGTTTAGCATTTCATTAACAGCATTATCTCTTTCTAATTTGTTATTATTTAGTTTTTCTACAATATCATAATACACTTCTGGTTTTAAATATCTTAATGAAAGATCTTCTAATTCGCTTTTAATACGATTAATACCTAGATGATGTGCAATAGGAGT